>Ga0181356_1001124_pt1 | contig 11718 bp, 28 predicted proteins | sample Fa13VDMM110SN_FD_130104 | JGI IMG/M metagenome (GOLD analysis project Ga0181356, IMG submission 130104) | Freshwater viral communities from Lake Michigan, USA - Fa13.VD.MM110.S.N | ecosystem: Environmental > Aquatic > Freshwater > Lake | place: USA: Michigan | collected 2013-09-24 | reverse complement strand
AAGAAAACGATCCACACAGAAACTTTCCAGAAGATCGGCAAACTCTCCCCTGATCGTAGTGTCTGGCGGAGCGTCAATGATTGTCGCATTGCGGAGTAATGTATCTACCTTCTTCTGCCACGCGGGTGCGCTCACCATCGGTGGGAACTTGTTGACCTGAGACATACACGCTCTCTGAAACAACTGCTGTGAGTGCAGGGATTCAGTGTTTAACTCCAGTCGATCACCGTCCACGTTCAATATCCAGATGGGCGGATCTCCATCGATCTTCGTGAGTGAGGATATTTCGACGCCAACCCCACCTTCGCCGACACCGAACTTTCGGGTGAGGCACACGCTCTTGTTGCAGAAGGATGATATCGGTTGGTCGTTGCATTTGTAGAAGTAGTCCTTCTTCTTCAATTGCTTAATAACCGTATCGACTTCCTTCGCCTCCAACGGAGGTACGATCATCTTGGCGTTGATACGCTTTAGGGCGGCTTCCCAGTTATCCGGCTCCGACATCCGTGCATACACGCCGAGGTTGAAGAGGGCGTTGTTCCGGCTACCTTCGCCAAACCCCTGTGCCGCAAGATGCTGTAGGCAGGGTGGCCCCTCTGGCAGTAACTCACTGTCCCCCGAATCCTTGCTCTTCGACACCTTTGTCTTGATTGCAAAGAAGTCGTCCGGAGACATGCGTTTGCTATACGCAAACTCAATGAACTCGGACGCGCTCAGGCCCGTACCCTCGTCGTTAAAAGCAAATCTTGTGGATCTACCACTGGCGAAGTACGGCATGTTCAAGAAGTTGCCGGTGTCGCCACGATCTACAAGGATCGTTGATTGCTTCGGGAACAACTCGCAGTTCCCATACCCTAACATTGCAGAGATGGCAGACAGCTTTGCCATTACATCCGTCGCAGGTACTGGGGCATCGAAGAAGAAATACAGATGTCCCCCACCGGACTTGCTTCGACACAGCACCCCTTTCAGGGCAAGTAAATGCACCTTCTTGGCAAGAGATGAATGCTCTAGGTTGTATACATCCACGTCAATCGCACACCAGTGGACGGTGTTCTGCGTGTCTATCGGTATGATACCGAGACCAACCTTGCCGTCCAGATGACTTCGCCAATGGTCCAATGTCGTTGGCTCGCGCAAGACACGCGCTGTACCCTGACGCTTCCCATCGGTTGCGCGTTCTGAGTTGATCTCAAATGTTCCATGGGCGATGTCGCTCCCAAGAAATAGATCATAGAATTTCTGGCTAAGATCCATGACGTCGTCCTTTTAAGGTGGGTGCGGCTTGGTTGCCGCACCCTAGTTATTCAAAGAACATCGTCTGCAAGAGTACGAGCGCGAACCTCTTCAGCGTGATCAGTGTTGTCGTTTTCCTTAACAACAATGTCACCGGAAGATACCGTCTCGTTGAACCCTGACGCCATATCGGTCAGATCCCTATCGTCCACCCGACCGATTTTAGAAATATCCCAACTGAACCATGTACCCTTGTCGTTCTGCTCAGGCACAGTTCTCAGGAGATACTTTGTAGCAAACATGGCAAGTGTAAACATCTTGCCATCACTACCCTTCATCAATTGGTTCTTGATGGTAGTGTTCCACCGCTTACCCTTCTTCAACTGACTACTGCTCATCGTGATAAGGCACGGCTGTGGGCCGTCTTCATGCAAAAGAAGCACAAAGAACTGCATGGTCTCAACGAGATAGTTTCCGTTGACATACACCATGTTGCCACGGTCATCGCGATTGCACTTAAGCAGAAGCTTGTCGTCGTAGTGGTGACTCGTCACAAACCCACCGCCCTTCTCCCGGGGCTTCCATTCAATAATCCGACTGGAATAATAGCAGGGAATTACTTCGACACCCTTTTCGCCATTGTACGCTTCGTTCGAGGCGGTATTGTAAATAAAACCGGCCTCGGCTCCTTCGACATACGCACCATCACGCTTGTTCACCTGCGGTGAAAGTTGCGCGAGGATACGCAGGAACGGAATAGACATATCCTTCGTTGCGATCTGTTCCGTTCCACGTCCCGCCATGGATTGTAAATAATCCAAGTCTGCGGTTGTAATAGTAGACACTGCTGTCGATGCTTCGACCTTTGCGATATTCTTATTCATTTCATTTCCTCTTAATCTTTGTACGTTCACCAACAAAAATACCAAGCAGATCTTGGGGCAGTTCTTCCCCGCGTTCGATCTGCTCCTTAACGAAAGCCTTCAAGGTCATTGGCTCAACCCACACCTTCTTGGATACAGCGTACCCCATGTCTGCGAGTTGGTTAGCTAACTTGTTGGCTTTTTCGTCCTCTTCACGACCAAACGATGTTGTGATCGCGTTCTTCACCAGATCGCCAAATCCGTTCTCACGAAGCCAGACGAAAGCTTCGTCTGTCCTGTCTTTCGGGATTGACGCTCCGTAGTATGGCGACACGGAGATTACCGTCCCATCCGCCATCTTCAATTCCCTCATGCCGTACTCGAACAGCACGGAGGGAAGTGTCTCTTCAGAAACCTTTCTCAGCCTTTCCTTAATGGCTTTAAGTTCAGCCTCTGTGTCCTCGACCATCTTCTCCAAGGACAGTTGTTCCCTGACCAATGCGGAAACGCGGGACATACCCTCGTCACTAACATTGGAAACGCTCTTGCTCAAACTCTCAAGATAGTTTGTATCGACGTCCATATCCAACCTCGTCTTTCTAATAAAGGCTTACTTCAATGGGGTAGTAGCAGTTGTCTTGACGATCCCACTTTAAAACTCTGAACCGTCCGTTATTCGCAAGAGCCGCAAGTCCACAGGCAATGCCGATACACACGGGGTCTCCTGCCAATACCAAGAAATCGTCGTCGTTGAAGCGGGATAGTTTACGTTGCATACGGTTCACTGTCGGCATAGCCGAAAGAGATATCTGATCCTTAGCAGGGATCAGAACATCCAGTTCACCAAATGAAAGTGCATCACTGAGGTCTCGACCCCGCACTTCCTGCGTTATGTATACTGTCACGGCTTTCTTCTCCGTTCGTGAATTCCAAATCTACCAATGACCAGTGTCCAGTGTCAACGGTCCACGGTACTTATCAACAGTATTGCTACTCGTAATACCCGACAAACTTCACCTCGACACCAGCCTCCTCAAACATTATCCCCGCAACCTTATGATGCTCCGCCCAATTCTCATTCCCGAGATTTTGGGTGACAACCTTCTTGATGCCGGACTGGATGATGGCTGAAGCACAGTTGGAGCATGGGTGCAGAGGCGTGACATACAGCACATGTTCTGCCGTTACCGGCTCGCGCATTGACAAGATAGCATTCATCTCTGCGTGGACAATCATCAGGTACTTCGTCGGCCTATCTTCGTATCGTGCCTCCTCATCGGCAACTCCCCGGGGGAAGCCGTTGTATCCGACTGAAGCAATCGTCCGGTCTCCACGGACAATGATTGCGCCAACCTTTGTACTTGGATCTTTGCTCCAAGATGATACGTGTTCTGCTATTTCCAAGAAACGTGAATCCCATTTGTCGTCTCTCATTCTTCAACCTTCCCTACTTCAAACCGACGCTGCTTTGTTCTAAAGAAGCCCTCCAACTCAGGCTCCTGTTTCATCAAAAGTCTACTGTATAAGGCTCTGTGATTGTTACACAATTTAAAGATAGGGTCATTCGTTGTCATGGCTCTGTGGTACCGGACAATCTCAAAGATCGCTCCAATGCCGTAGAAGTCTCTGCCAGACCTTTTTAAGTCCAATGCAATCTTCTTGACCTCCTCATACACATGAGGATTGTCCATGTGGAAAGCTAAGAAAGCCAACTCAATCCTGTCTTCGTCGTTCATATCGCGCATCCTTTTGTTAGAATGGTATCTCGTCATCAAGTTCTTTACGTTCAGGTGTCCGTGCTTCCTTGGGCTTAAATGACAGGCTGTAAAACCCCCGCCCATCCTTCTCCTTCTTCCATCCGGAGAGCCAGTACCCCACGCCATCGACGGTCGCGCTGCCCGATATGTCGGGATGCTTGTCAGTTTCCTTGCGATCATTCTTGCTGATGATCCCACTGTTATCGTATGTCATCTTTCAATTCCCATCCAAGTTATCATCACTGATTCTCTCTATAAGGTTTGCCCTCTTCCTTAAGAGGGGGAATTCCAAATCCAACTTGCCTTGGCGGCTCCGGTAAGTGCATCCAATGGGTGGGTTGATGCTCACTAAGGGACCAGTTCCAACACGGCCCTTCTGGTGGCACAGGGCCAAGCCAAAAATTGTATGTCTCCCAGTATCCAACGTCCATAAAGTCTGAGAAGTTTGGGTCAGGGTCTATTTTAGCGTACAGCAGTACAAGAGTGTTATCCTTTGGTGCTGTTTCTATTGGTTGCCATTCAGTCATCTCTCAATTCCCATCCAAGTTGTTACCGTTATCGTCAAGATATGGTCCATCATCGTACAATTTGTATTGTGCGATCATATGCTTTAACCGATTGATCTCTTTTATAAAAACATCCATCAGTTCAAGCCCTAGTTGTTTGTCTTTCCTCAGTTGCTCAATCTCGTCAATCGCTGGCAAGAACACATCAGAATAGTCGTTGCCAAACGTCGTCAGCAAATCGTTGCTCCGCTTCAGGGTCACTACAATGTCTTCATCCATCATAGCGGCACCATTCCGCATCGCCCGTGGGTCGTGCTTGTTTCTTTTTCGTAAAAGCTAAGTCCAGTGAGTCCGTTCCCCGATATCAGAACCTTAGACTCATGCCACCGCCAAGCCATGCACTCATGCGAGATGCACTGACCACTAACTTCATCAATGTCCGATGTTGCTTTAAACGGGCATAGTTTTTTGAGTGCCTCTTCCGGCGTCGCATAATCAGGATTTCTAGCCATCATTCTTTCTCCTTCAGTGCGGCACGAACCCTAGCCTTGACAGGGCCATCTGTAGGAAATAGTCCATCAATCGCGTTAAGCAGGTCAGTTGTGGCTTCTCGCAACTCTTTGTGCTGAACCATCAGGTTGTCAAACTTTTCACCCCTCAGAAAGTTTATTTCCATTTCTTGTTCAGTCATCACTCTTTCTCCTTCGGTAGGTCAATCTTCCAATAGTAATCACAGACGGTCGGCCCTTTGCCATCCCGCCAGTACGGCTCCTCAATGAACCACGACTGGTTGCGACCGTTCGGCACAGTGCCGCTCTGCGGTGCGCGGAAGCATGTCTCAGCTAAAGCGCAGGTCTCGCCGTTGCACATGGTAATATCAGGCATCTACTTTCCCCTTTAATCCAACAAGGATAATGTTCGCGTCAATCCCACACCGTTACAATATCTATTTCTTGGTCATGCCCAAGGTCTGTATCTGGGTCGCACATAAAACAAACACCTGTGGTTTTAGTTTGAAGGGAGGGGTCAAGGCTATGGGGTGGACCAATAAGAACAAACGCCTGTCTTTTAAAATGCCACTTTACACACGCATTAAATGCGACATCATCCCCTTTGCATTTACTGCAAACATAAACAGTTTTCTGTTTGGCATTTTTCATATCTTCTCGGTAATTATACATCACATCGGCTTCCTTGCTGACAAGGTACATGTCTCACCATTGCACATAGTAATGTCGGGCATAGATCTCTCCTCTAATCAAAATCCCTCAACCAAGGATCGGGTAACGGCATCCAACGAAGAATCTTGGCGTCTATCCACTTTCTTCCGTCATGGTCGTGAGACCAGTATGTAAAAAACTTTTTGGAACCAAAAACTTTTGTAAGGTCGCCTTCGATATCAAGGTTCACCCACTCCTGCTTCCACGCTTCTCCAACGACCCTTCGACCGTCTTCTAACTCCCAACAGAGTAAGACAGGTTCATCGCCGGAAGCTTTTGAGGGACACTCCCATTTCGTCTTTTTGCGAAGAGTAGTTATTTCTGCCGCCGCACGTTCTAATAGTCTGCGGAGAACAACTCTCGCCTCTCGTTCCTCGTCATGATCGTCAGGCAAACGGTCAATCTTCAACTCCCAAACGATATCCATAATGCACCTACTTTCTCAAGACTGAATGAAGGAGAATGATGGCGGCAGTGATAAACACCACCGCCGCCAACGAGAACATGAAGATGGTGCTACCCTCAAGCATAGTAAGTAATCAACTCACCGTGTCTCCATCTCGTCATCTCTTTTTTGGTGAGATGAAGACCCATTGTCCCCAGAACTTCCTTGATCTCTTCAAGACATACGCGACCAAGGTTTGGGATGAGTAATAGGTCGTGTTCTGATTGCTTAATTAGGTCCCCAATACAGATGATGCCGTTATTTATAAGATAATTTCTTGTGCGAACCGACCACTCCAACTCGTCAAGCCTTCTGAGTAACGCCTGTTTTACTTGATCCACCACCTCGTCATGAACTACTCTTTTGTCTTGTATACGTTTTGCCCTCATACAGATAACCATTATGGAAGTTTGGCTTAGATTATATCTTTCGGCTATTTTTTTTTGGGTATCTCCCTGCTTTCTTTGTGCAAGGATTTCCTTGTTTCTCTCTTCAAGTTTCTTGAGTCCCATGTCTACTTTCCTTTTCTAATCTGTGTCTGCCACGTGCTGATCATAGTCGTCCCGATCCGAGCGAAGATGCATACTTATTCCGTCTTCGTCATCATGCCACTCCCTAATGTAAAAGCGTTCACCCGAGTGATAGAAGTATACCTCTGCCTTCTTGTTTTCGACGGTTTGAAGTTCACTGATCATTGTCTCTACCGTAAGCATCACGCTTCTCCCTCATCTTTCTTGGCACTAAAGAAACCCTTCTTGCCGCTGGCCTTTGGCAGGGTCACGACTTCCGGAAATCTGTCACCGTCTTCATCGACACCTGTCGGCTCTCCTCCGACCTTGATCTGCTCGACAACCTTTGCAATGTCCTGCTCCACCGTCCGGATAGAACTGTCGCACTGCATGGAGGCAAGCGTAGCGTATCCCGCCACGTCGTCCCAGTGATCACGGAAGTGCGGATCTCCGGAGCCGATGCGACCAAACTTCGAGGCCATGCTGTCCAATGCCTCACGTTGTGCGTCGTTCATCCTTTGCCAACCGTCAGTCCCACGCATGATCTCGCGGAACATCTGCGCGATACTGGCAACCTCCTGATAGGTGCCGTGGGTCTTCTGTCGAGCGTTCAATAAATCAATTGTCATTGTCGTTAAGCCCTTCTTTCTTGCGCATCTCTTTGATGCCGTAAAGTACAGTTGAATGATCCATGCCGCAGTACCGTGCTATCTGTGTGAACGAGACACCCTCGTCCCGTAACGCACAGAACACCTTCCTCCGAACAACAACCAGAGGCTTCTTCCTCGAAGACTTGAACAAGAGACGCCACGAAATGTCGGCCTCCTCCAAGATGAACAAGACCGCAAGCTTGAAGCGGTTCGGCAATGGACAACCGTCCAATAACGAACGCCTCTTCAGTATCGCCTGATCCTCTGTGGTCGCCACGACTGTCAGGACAGGCTCTGGCGGCTTTCTGATGACCATGGGTAGTGGGGTAGCGGACATACCCTTGTTGAGCCTCTGGCGCACATCCCTGTAGTTCTGGATAAAGGTTAAGTCGTTCATGCCAGTGCCTCTTTGAGTTTGATCCGGCTTTCTTTGTCCATCGAATACCCGTCGGCGTAGACGGTATGGATGGTCACTCCTTCAGGCATGATCTTTCGAAGCCTCCAGACCACAACCTTTGCGTACTGCAAGGGCGGCTCCGTCTTCCTGCCGAACTCTTCAGCGACAGTGACGATTGCCTCCTGCGATACGAAGTCCCTCTCCAGAAACAATTTGATGACTGCGCTTAGTTGCGGTGTTGTCTTCAAGACCTCTCGGATCTTAAGATACACGGTGTCCTTCTGGAAGATGCGTTCGAGATCCTCTGCGCGGTTCTTCCAGTACTCAATGTCCTTGGTCATCGTAGTCACTTTCTTCGTTACTGATTGAATGCATCATCTTCGATGTGCGAGATGATGTCACCGTCGTGCTTCGCATGGATGTGGCGGATGACGTATTCGATAGGCGGCTTCTTGTCCTCCGCCAATGGTTCACCGTCCTCGTCCAAGATGTCCAGTTCGAAGATCGTGTCGATGTTGAAGTCGAAGTCGCCGTCATACATTTCGTACAACACCTCGACCTCGCCACGGGCTACGCAGTTCAGGTCACCATACTTCATATCAAGATCCGCAAAAGAGTGGTTGATTGATCCGCTTGGCATGATGGTTCCTTTCTACTTGGTTCGGTAAACAGCGAGCACACCTTCTTCGAGGATGCGTGTGGTGATCTCAATCTTTGGGTTACGCTTACGGACAACAGTCAGGTGACTGAGTGGGCCTCCAGCCTCAAGTGTGTACTTGATCTTTATCATCTGCCCAGCCTTCATGGCCTTGACGTTCTTCTCTAACCTGTCCACAAAAGTCTGAACCTTTTTCTTCTTGTCCTTCGGAGGGTTTCCGTACCGCGTCGGAATTTGTTCAAAGGGTTCCGGATCTGTGAAGGCATACTCGTTCCTGACCATCTTTCTGTTCACTAAGATGGCCTTGAACTCCTGCTTCTCTGCGACGGGGATCAGGGTTGGGGTTGGGGTTGGTTCCGCAACGGGGGTCTCCAGTATATCGACATTGGATGACGGCTCACCGCCCACCTCTTCCCATGCTTCTCGTAGTGACGTTTCTACATCTTTCCGTAAAGGGTACTTACTGGTCTTCACAAAGACAGTGAGTTGCCCTTTGTGATCTTCCATGCTTTTAACAACTCCAAACAGGTTCGAGTTGGTGTAGCCGATGGATCGCAATTTACCGAGGGTATATCCCCAAACTTGTTTTAACCGCACGATTCTACCCTTTTCCTCTCTAGTGTCGCCGCTTCCGGACATCTCCGGCTCTATAGCGTTGTCCGCAAAAAATGAAACATAAGTCATCTTAAACTCCTCCCATCACTTCGTTAAGGCGCAACGCATCGCGCCGCTCTTTCCACAGATACTCGTAGGTCTTCTCCGCCATGTCGGCTCGCTCTTCCCTGAAGCGGCGGTCAATCTCTGCCGCATAGCTTTCCAACATGATCGATAGAAATGCCCTGTCGCTTGAGGCTATTTCGATGGCATAAACGACACGGGTCTTCGGTACATAATCAGTGGACATTGGCGTCCTCCTTTCGCGATTCAATAACGTCCTCGTCTTCCCCCAGAAAATCAATCATCTCGCCAATCAAGTGGAGCAACTCCTTCGGGTCATTCCATACCGATCCAAGCAGGGCTGACTTCAGGGCGAAGTCCAACTGTCCGTAGATGAGAACGCCCCCTGCGGCATTGACCGTCATTCCGTTTGCCCGTGCCTCGTTGTAGAGGGCGACGGCGGTCTTCTTCATGGCGTTCTCAATCTCCATGGAGAAGTTGGTGAAGTCTTCCTTCGATACCTTGACTTTCTCACTCATTTTCCGTCTCCGCATTCATCTCAATGACACTGTAGCCGTGTTCGATAGAACTTTCCTCGACGAGACTGGGCGACACGCCCCGTAGTTCGTCCGGTGTCCAGATGATCACGGCAAATCCCAAAGTGTTCAATGTACTAGCGATCTCGTAGATGTTGATGGGGCCGTTGATCACGCCCGTAAAACTATCCTTCATGTTCTTTCTCCCTCATGGCCGCAGTTGTTTAAGTAGTTCAAGCGCATTTCTGTTCCCGTATGTCGCTTGGAGGTCGCAGATGTATTTGAACAGTTCGTCGTAAGCCCTGATCTTCGAAGGCAGTTCGTCGAACTCAATGCGGATGACGTCGAAGTTCTTGCGGTCTTCGATGGAGTTGTGATGGTTGGGCAGGGTCTCGACGTGACATACTACCCATTCGCGAAACTTGTCTTCCGACATATCGCTTTCGATCTCGTAGACGTCGGTTCCAGATGTCTCGACGGTTACACGATACTTCGTCATTGGCTTGTAGTCGGGCATGGCCTAGTTCCTTTCTGTGAACGTATGGTTGATTGTTAATTGACAGTTCGTCCTTTGTCCAATGTCCATTGAGCATGGCTGATATGCTCAATGGACATGGCTTAAATCAGAACATCTCCCGAACATCGTCCACGGTCAGGAAGCGGATCTTCTCCCGCAACTCTGCGGCGGTGGCGAAGGCCGGTGTGCTGTCGCCCTCATCATCCGTGTTGCCAAACACAAGAGCCTTACCCGCGATGGGTTGCAGACCGTCCAATAACCAGAAATGTTCGGGGCTGTTCATCAAGCCCTCGTCGTCCACATAGATGTCTCCGTAGTCAGTGAAGATCACGTCGAAGTTGTAGGCGTCGATGGTCGGGGCGATGGTCGTCCAGTCGCCATTGTGTTCGTGTTCGGTGATGGTCTTCTCTTTTGGGTCGATCAGTAATGTTCTCATTGTCTTGCCCTTTCTATGGTTGAATTGAAGTGACGGCTTGCATGGTTTCACTGGTACATATCTGTTGCGGGGAGCGGCCCAGAACCTTGCCTTGTAGTGCCTCGGTCATCTTGGGTAAAAAACTTAAAAACCCCAAGAGCCTCACACTTGCCCGTTGCCGTCGCGGATGCAGGTGACTTTACCGCCCTCGCATTGTTTGTTCCCACTCGAAGTGAGATCCGAATTTCTTGTAATGATACTCCATGTATTTCAACAGCCATTGAAGGTCTGTTGGCTCGTCAAGCATCTCCAAGCTGTGGTCGTAGTTGGTTTCCTCAGTAACGTCGCCATCCATCAACTTGCCATGGTTGTTCAAAACGTAGGATGCGATGATCTCCATGTTGTCACCATTGTGGAGTGAGAACGAGTGGGACAGGGTTGGGTCATAGGTCATCACACTTCCTTTCTTCCAAAGAAGTGGGGCCGTCACAGGCATTGCAATAGGCTCCGCTGTATTCAAACACGTTTTGTAATTCCCATATCTGGGCTTCCATATTCCACTCGGCGTATGCGTCTGCCAAAATGTCAGTCGATTTGCATTTGGAACATTCAAAAAAGAATTTCATGATCTTTCTCCCGTGGAAGGTGGGGGGCCGAAGCCCCCCGATTGTTGTCAGGCGGCTTCCTGCTCTTTAAGCAGTGACCGTTCATGCGCGACCTTCGCCACTTGTCCAAAGGCGGTGAGGATTGTTTCGCACTGGTCGGTGGCATAGCCCTCGAAAATCTTGAACGTCCTCTTGTTGAACTCTGCCGATGTCACATTCCGGACGTTGGCGTTCATACCGATGTGGTTCTTGATGTCCTGAAGGGTCAGGTAGATTAAGGTCGGTGGTTGGTGGTACTGCAATGCGGGGCCGTAGAGTTTCTGGTTGATGGCAATTCTCCGGAAGACCTCGTCCGCGTTCTTCGCGTTGATCTCGCTCATGCCGATGCTCATGAGACCATATACAAGGTATTCGGTGACCGGATGCCACTTGTTCTCGTCGAAGGGCGAGGTGGTGATGGTCTGAAAGTCCTTGACGTTCGCTACGTTAAAATTGAGAGCCATGATATTTCTCCGTTGTCCGGCTCGTCAGCCTTTCTCCCGCTGACAAGACATAGAATACCAGAAGTTTAAGAAAGGTCAATGGGGGAGGTTTGATATTTTTGCATAGGTGGTATGCGTTTTGTGCATGGTCCAGTGTCCATCGTCCATTGTCCTTATAAGGGTGAGCAGGATATTTTTTAGATAGTCTGTAAGTCATTGAGGATACGGAGATAGTCAGATATTGGAGTTATACGGAGAATATTTT
>Ga0181356_1001122_pt1 | contig 11722 bp, 14 predicted proteins | sample Fa13VDMM110SN_FD_130104 | JGI IMG/M metagenome (GOLD analysis project Ga0181356, IMG submission 130104) | Freshwater viral communities from Lake Michigan, USA - Fa13.VD.MM110.S.N | ecosystem: Environmental > Aquatic > Freshwater > Lake | place: USA: Michigan | collected 2013-09-24 | reverse complement strand
TGGAGTTTATGACCCCAAATTATAAATTTCATTGTTCTAATGTAACTCCTGGTGGTAAATTATAATGAAACCCGAATGGAATTATTCCATCACATTCAGGAACTCTTGTCTCTTGTGAGAATCTAACCGCAACTTCAACTGGTGCATATTCACATCCTTGTTCAATAAAGATATGTCTATTGTGAACACAGACATTTCCATCCTCATGGTAATTTATTACACCTTCTGGCATCCAATAGAAATCACTATTGTTAGTTTCCCAAGGGACTTCTACTTTTGTTGGAACTTGTAAAAACTTTTTACTTCTTAGAGAAAATCCACCATTACCAACTCGGTGATGATTACCAAAAGGATCTATATAAGAATCTTCTGCATATGCCCAAGGAGCACCAATATAATCATATTTTAACCATTCATTGTTCCATTTTTCTGGAAATAAAACAAAACCATCTGGTTGAACAAGAAGACAATGAGATGTATTTACATGATTATGAAGATCATGAATTACATAATGATTGTAGTCATTATAATTTTTAATATCAACAACAGGTTCTTCAAGTGTAATACCATCATTCTCGATAGAGAAATTCTTTTCTATTTGTTCCTTTGTTGCAATTAACTTAACAACACCAAAATTAATACCACTCATACTTGTATATAAAGCACGAAGAGTGTTATCAATTTCTTTGGTAGTATCTATAGAAACTAGAGATACATTAGGTAAATTAATCATCGTTCAAATCCTTGAAAGTTATTTCTTTCTTCAATACAGATCCCACTAGGGTACAAGTCTCCATTAATATCTAACCATAACCATCTTTCATCATTTACTATACCATCCTCAGGTCTCCACCAACCATTAGACCTTGACCAATCAAACCAATACTTAGGAGCAATTACATTAAGAAGTTCCTTATTAGTCCAAATTGGCCAAAATGCAAAGGTTGACGCAGAAATAATTGCATACTTAGCAGTATTGAGAATTGAATAATCAACTCCAACAGGACCACCTGGATATACATACCAACCAATATTACCTTGGAAGAGGTCTTTCTCTCTCATTACAGCAGATCCAACAATCTCAACGCCAGGGACTAACTGACGGGCAAATTCAGGATCATCAGTAACAATCACAAATTTAATATTAGGATTGTTCTCTTCCATATTATTCATAGCAAATCTGTAGTACTCTCCAGGTAAAACTGAATGTCCGGTTTTATAATCACCACCTCTAATTTGGATTACACAAATATCCTCAGAAGAATAATCAGTAACCTTATATTTGTCATTGCAACTCAACCATTCACATATTTTATCACGATAATCTTCAATATAGGACATTCTTTGAAAATTACCATTAATATAGGTATTATCTTTTAATGTAAAAAAATTAGTATCTGTAAATCCAATCTCTCCAGGAGCGGTTTTGTGCCAAATACTTTCTTCTTCATAGTAATGCAAAATGCTATCAGGAAGTTCGTCACAATTATAAAAATCTGAGGATTGCTCCACATTAAGAGAAATATTTTTTCCAAAATCAAAATCAAGAAAAGATCCCCTCCAACCAGGATGACTAATTGCATAATCATATCCAAGTCTATCGGCAAATACTCTACAGCAAACTGCTCTCCAAATTTGATTCCCCAATCCAGCATGTTCATGAATGCTTGCAGCTAACATAATTATCTCCGATGATACTTATTACTATATTTCTTTCTCAAGATAGTTAATCCATTATTCCAAGGAAGAGTTGCCCACTCCCAAAATTGTGGATTTAATTCTGCAACTGCTCTGTAAGGACCACCATTTGCCCATTGACCCTCCTTAAGAGTAAGGTCTGAATGATAGAAAGGATCAGTATTACCATACATTAAATCGTGTAAAAGTATTATACTACTTGGACCAACCAATTGGTCAAGAATTTCTAATTGCTTTTTAACATGTGAATATGAGTGCCAATCGTCAACATATGCTACATCAATTCTTTTATCTTTAGGCCATTCTTCAAGAAATTTAATACTATCCTTTTGGACAAAAGTATAATTTTCATTATTAGGTTTAAATTCTGTTGGAATATTAATATCCACAGACCACAAATGTCCTCCATTTAATTTTACTGCTTCGTACAAAGGTTCTGTGGTATGTCCTTCTCTTACACCCAACTCAACAAAAGTTTTTCCTTTAGATGCTAATGCTATAGAAAAAATTGTTATAATATGTCTATCGGAATCTAAATTACCATACAATGCTTTATCGCAAAAATCATCAATACAATTTTTCATATTTTATTTTTTAATCAAATGATCAAATTTTTCTTTATTATCTATAATGTATTTTGGATAAGTATTATCAACTTCGACAACTTTATATTTTGCATATTCTCTACCTAAAGGATCAATATTATTTTCTAAGCAATATTTTACTTTATTTTTAATATGATCATTATTAATCTCTGGATGAGAACTATATTCAATTTTTTTTATAATTCTTTCTTCTGCATTCAATCCATCACTTCCGATATAACTCCAATGCCATCCACCTGGATAAATTCTAGAATTTTTAACATTTGTGTCGTAAGAACGAAGTTGAGTAAGAGTATTATTTTGTAAAATATTTCTATCAAAAAGTTTAGTTCCTAACCATTTTTTACAAGTATCTTCATCAGGATCAAAATCTGGTGTCATTGCTGATATCAATCCAGTAGTTTCTACAAAATTAATATATGATAAACAATTTTCTTGAGCAAAATGATATATCGTATTGGACTCAAAAAATTTAGGGATTTCTTGGACAGCATCTGGATTTGGAACTTCATCAAGATCTCCCCAAATAATTGCATCTCCTTCTTCAGAATTTTTTAATACTATTTCTTTAATAATATCTTTTTGGTAGATATCTCTTTGTTGAGCTGGAACTCCATTATTGTATTTTACACCATAAGATTGAAGTACTTTTTCATCAGGTTCCTCTACAATATTATGAATAATTTTGTGATTAAATTTAGAAAATTTTTCTTTATTCTCATTATAATATAATGGTTTATCTTGTCCCTGAAATGCTTTTGTAGATTCACTTATAACAAAATAATCTACGAAGGGTTCAAGTATATTTAATCTAATCTCAAGAATATCAAGTTCATTAAAAAATGGGAACACATCTATTACTTTCATTTCTTATCTCCAATAATCGTAAATGTCTTTAGTCACTTCATACTCCATGGTTTTTACTTTCCTATTAGGTTGTTTCATTGCCCAAATAAAAACACTTTCAATCAATTCTTCAAGATTAGTATTATCTTCAAATTGAAGAATTGTTTTTGCTTTAGTGTGATCACAATAAGCATGTTTTACTTCATGTCTTGGTTCCCCATATTCAATTGGAACATCGTATCCATATTTTTTACCAATCTCTTGAACAGTTTTAGCAACTTCATTTAAAGTAAAATATTTATCTGCACCAATATTAAATGTTTCATTATCGCAATCAGTCAGTAGTTTGTCAAATGGTTTCATATAATATTTGATGTCTGAAAATGCTCTGGTTTGTTCACCATCACCATAAACAAGAATTGGTTGTCCATTCAAAGTTTTTCGAATAAAAATACCAATCACATTACGATACTTATCCCAAATATTTTGATATACTCCAAGAACATTGTGAGGACGAACAATATTATACCGAAGTCTAAACTGATCATGTGCAAGTTTAAGATCACACTCAACAGCATATTTAGCAACACCATATGGATCAATTGGTTGAGGTCTTTTATCTTCAGTAAATGGAGGTTCTTGTTCCCCATAAACAGCCATACTAGATGTAAAAATCATCTTAGTATTATGAGTAATACACTCATTGATCAAATTGGCAGAACAAATAAGATTATTTCTATAGTTAAAGTTTCGAATAAAAGGAGAAAGTCCTTCTGCAGCATATGCAGCAAAGTGAAGAAGAATATCTGGTTTGTATTTTTCAAAAAGCTCTACAACTTTTTTTCTTCTTTCAAGATCAAATTTAACAAAAGTAAAATTTTCTGCCTTTGGAATAAATGCCTTATATCCACCAGAAAGGTCATCAATACCAATCACTTCATGACCATTAGAAATGAGATGACGACTATAATTAGCACCAAGCAATCCAGCACATCCTGTTACAAAAATTCTCATTTATATTGCTCCATCATCGAAGAAAAAACTTTTGATATTCCATTTTCAATTGTTGTTTTTGGAATCCACCATTTAGATAGGTATATGTCTGGGCGATTTTTTTTATCCATCTGAACACTGTCCTTTTCGGTAGATGGTTGCAATTTCACATCATACTTACCAATCAAATTAAATTGACCCTTAATAATATGGGCAATATCTAAAATACTAGTTGGATGATAACTTGTAATGTGAAGATTATCTTCTGATGTAAAATCATTATAATTATTCATAATTGCTTCAAGTGCTTCACAACAATCTTCGGCATAAAGAAACTCACGTTCTTCTTGTCCGTCAGTAAGCATATCAATTACACCAGTTTCAAATCCTTTACGAATAAAATCTGTGATAACGTGTGCTTTCTCGTGATCTTTCTCAATCCCATACACATTCCAAAATTTAATGATCAGTCCTTTAAGTGATTTTGTATAAAGTTCACCAACATTCTTAAGCACTCCATAAGGAGAATAACTCATGTTACTCATCTGAGATGATGCAAAGATAAACCTCTTATTATACTTTTGAAGCAATCCAAAAGCATTTGCCATCAAACGAGTGTTGTTATCAATGAATTGAAAAGTGTGTTGATATTTTTTAAGGTAACGAGAACCACCAACATCGAATGCAAGGAAGAAAACAAAATCTGCATTCTCAATTACATTTTCAAGATATTGATTAGGAATTGTGGTCATATCATGACTGGGATTTTTATCTTTATCAAATTCAATAACTGTATGACCCTTGCTGCGAAGATATTCTGATAGATAGGCACCGATCTGACCACTGGATCCAAGAACTGTAATTTTCATTTATTTAACCTATTTTCTAGATCCTGACGAGCAGTATCTCCAAGACTGTCCATTTGTTCAAAGAAAGCAAGAGAAAGATTGATATTATCTTGAGAAATTGTTGGACTAAAATGACCAACAGGTTTGTAACCATATTCAATATTTAAAATACGTTGGAAATTATTACCTTGGAAAATATCACACCAACACTTTTCACCAATCGTAGGAACAGTATCCAAATAAAATGAGTATATTATTTGTTCAGTTGTTCTTTGACTTCCAGTAATAATTTGTGTATTACCAAAATTACATTGATTCACAAAAGCAATTGCAGATTCTGCATCAATTCCCGATTCCTCCATACGGCCGGGAATAATGCTTACATATCCAACATCATAGGTACAACATTTAAGAGCAGTAGATGAATCTGCAAGACCAGTAACATTAGTAATTACATACTGATTATATTGATCAACATACTCAAGAACATTTTGGAAGGGAGGAATTTTCATTCCAACCTTACAGTTTCCTTGTGTTGCATCAGTAATAATTTTTGCATATTCGAGAATAACCTTTGGATCCAATAATGAATATGGTGCTTGAATATGAATCTCACCTTCATTATCACCACGAATATCAGCAATTAATTTTCCCATTTCTGATGCATGTGAAATCCATTCATCCAAATGATACATATCAACTTTACTGAATGCATTTGGATTTGTTGTTATACCTCGCACCAATTTTGGATCAATTTCAGATCCATATTTTTCCATTGTATCTCTAATAAATGCAATATTAGCTGTATCAAAAAAGAAATCTCTCATTTTATTCTCCAATTTGTTTGTTAAAATTTTCCCAATTAGTTAGTCTAATTGCTTTATCATCAATATAAAAGTCAGCAAGTGGTTTTCCAAAATGAATTTCATCATAAGGAATTTGATGTTTGTTTAACCATTCTAGCACAATAGGTGATTGATTGGCAATAATTTTACCTACATTATTATTATATGTAAGCATATTTCTAGCAGTCATAATAATAATGTAGTGACCTTTAGACTTCAATCTTTGCAGTGTTTCAACTGCACCAAGGAGAGGTTCAACGTCAAGATAGTTTTGACCCTCCTTCTTAATGTGACATATTGTCCCGTCAAGATCAAAACAAAATTTATAAATTTTCGTAGACATCATTTAAAATATTAAGTCCAGTCATCAACATTGCTTTTTGTCTATTTAAATTGTCATAATGTCTTGCACACATTCCAACAAAAATAAGACCCTCAATTAATTTTATTTTATTATAATCAAATTTATACTCATTAGAAATAGATAAAAATTTAGCATTAATATCATTTTTCCTTTGTTCATTATGAAAAGAAAGTTTGAATTGATTATCTACATTTGAAACATCGAACTTATCATAGATAAAGAATTCATAACCACCATTACAAGAATGTGATATTTTTGCAAGATCATAATACGAATCACCAAAGAATTTTGTTTTACCAAAAACTCCTCTGGGATCAATGAATTTTAAAATCACATCATTAGTAATATCATTCACCCCGTAAAGAATGTTACTAAAACAAAGATCACCATGAATAAAATGAAATTTATCATCACAGATTGATGTTTCAATATAAGATTTAATTTTTTCCCAAATAATATCAAAAGATTTCAAAATCTTACCATTAAATACAAACTCTTTTTCATTTCTAAATTGAGAGAAAAAATCAAATTTATACATCAAATTAGTATATTCTTTCTCTGTCTTATCAACAAACATCAATAAAGAATCTTCTCTAGACGCAGGAACAAGAGTAGATTCCTTATAGTTATTGATGTAAGAAAAAATAAAGTCAAAAACTTTAGTCCAAAAATCAGGATCATAATCCTGATTTGTCATAACATTTCCCAAATTTCCATAAGCATAATATTCAAGTTCCATCTGATAAATTTTTTCATCAGTTGAATAATTTAACATTCTTGGAAAATAAATTTGAATATCCTTGGGGAGATTTTGATAGTATTCAATCTCTCCAAAAAGACGATCTTCTCCACTAGATTTGATAATACTTGCTTTTGTTTTTGAGTTAAATTCAAAACTATTATAAGCTCTAGTTGTAAAGTCCATCAAATCTTCATCATATTTTCTAAAGTTTCTTTACTAACAGAAGAAAGAGGAACTCTTCCAGATTCAGACTTACTATAAACTTCATCATGAAGTTCTTCAATTGAAACAAAAGTAAGATTGTAAATTTTAGCAAACTGACGAAGAGTATCACCTTTAATCATCTTACCATATTCATCCATAATTTCAATAATAACTCCAACCTCTTTCATACCCGCTAAACGAATAATTTCAATACATCCCTCAGTATGACCTCTACGCTCAGACAGAAGACCAGGACGAGCACGAAGAGGGAATAAATGCCCAGGTTGAGCAAGAGAACTTGGTTTAGATTCATCGGAGCAGAAAGTATTGATAGTAGCAAGACGATCACCAACAGACATTCCAGTAGTGGCACCTTCTACAGCATCAATACTAGTCGCAAAAGGAGTTCCATACTTGTCCATTGAATTGCAATTCATCATAGGAATTTCAAACTGATCAAGTTTTTCCTGACTGCAAGGAAGGCACATCAGTCCTCTTGCATGTCTCATTGCAAAAAGAAGATTTTCTTCAGTTGCTTTTTCTGCTGCAAGTACAATGTCCCCCTCAAACTCACGATCATAATCATCAACCATAACAATTGGTTTACCATTACGAATATCTTCAACAGCTTGTTTTACGTTTGATTGCCTTAGATTTAAAATAATTTCATTAGGACTCCCAAGAGACACAAAATCATCATTTTCCATATGATAATTTTTAATTTTATAACCATCCTTAATTAAATAATTATAAGTAAGAGAAACATATTTTTCTTTTACACAAGAAAGTTTCCCAGAAGTCCATCCAGCATCAGAATCATCATGCATAAGTTTTTTTGCACTTTCAACAAAAAGATTTGCATTCTTCCAATAATATATTCCATTTAAAGCCCAAGGAGAAATAGCAATCTTTTCTGCAAACCTTACTCCATACCCAGTTTCATCCAATTCAATATAACTATATCGACCTTCTTTACCGACAACAACATCTGCATGACTATATGTTGATACTAAACCATCACAATCATTTTCTTTAAGAAATTTTAAAAATTTATTAGGATTCCAAGGAGTATATTGATCACAATTTGTGATTACTAATTGTTCGTTTAAATCAATTTTACCAGTTTCTAATGCAAGAAGACAAGTCTCAGCTTGCCCTCTAGTAGAATGTCCAATGTCAATAATTTGCAGATCCAAATAATACTTATTTGCAATTTCAATTAATTGATCTGTATATATTTTTTCCAGTCCATTTACAATAATATAATATTTTCCTGGCAAATTAATGGAAGACAAAGACCATTCAATTATTGATTTTCCTTTAAAATCAACAAATGGTTTTGGATCCAAATATCCATCAAATTTAAAACGTGTCCCTAATCCAGCAATCGGAAATAAAATATTCATACGTAAAAACTATAATAATTTTTTTAATTTTAACAGATTTATATTAATTTGTCAACTATGTTCTACCTAACTTGGAACAAAAATTTTTTGTATAATAATTCATTTGATCATTTACCATTTTGTTCCATTGAGATATAATTTCACCTTCCATATTATATATTTCAGGGTCAAATCCTTCCACCATTGCAAGATAACCAAAGATTCTCTCTCCCGTTTCATCATGAATTTTGCAAGTAGATTTCATATTTTCAAGTAGTCCGCAATTATAAAATTTCATAGCAAGAGAATTTTTTATGATATAAACTGGTCCAAAACAAGCGTTAAAAGAATCTCCTGGATTTGGAATATTATACTCAGTACCAGAAAAAACTTTTTTCATATATTGGTATTCATGTCTATCTTCGGGAAGAATTATATCATGAAAATACACAAGAGATATAAATTCAACAGGACTATCTATAAATTTTTGCCAAGATTTTTTTAACATCAAAGAATCTTGTAAATTTACATAATAAGGCTCATTTGGATATTTTTTAACTGTTTGATAAAAAGCCCCAGGAACTCTATATGAATTACAATTATCTAATATATCAACATTATCATAATTAGAAAATATCTGGTAATAACTTTTATCGTCAGACATAGAATCGACAATAACAATTTTTTCATCGGGATGATGAGTCAAAATTGAATCTACGGTTTGTTTAACTGGAGATCCATCAAAATATTTGCAAGAAAAACAAAACATTATTGAGTTTCATCCACATGAGAAGTTGATTGAACACACTTTTTACATACAGAATGTTTCCAATATTCTCCATTTCTATGAATTTCTCTGAAGAATTTCATTTCATCACTATTCCATGCTTCTTCAATTGACCTAACCATTAGATTTGCAATTGTTTCTTTAGTCTCATCGGAAACAAGAATACCATCTTCACCCGTCATTTCAACACCTTCAACATTATGTTTTAGTTTTGCAATTGGAGTATCTGGACCAAAGAAAGAACAACACGGAAGAATATGTCCATTTGATCTTATAGTCATGTGTTGAAATGGTTGAGCACACTTAAAGTCTTCAATATTTGAAGTATAACCTTCTTTTTTAGACTTATCAAATTTGTCAACAATACCAAGTAAGTCTTGAATACCAATAAAATCTGCTTTATCTTCCCACATCTCAACAAATTGATCAAGTTCATGAATATTCTCTGAAGTTTTCACAAAATTAACCCGGAGGGTTGGTAACTTTGAACCCATTTCATCACGAATTTCTAAGAACTTATCAATATTTTTAAGTATATTGTTAAAATTTCCACCAATACGAATTTTATTATAAGTCTCTTCCGTTGCTGCATCTAAAGAAACTTGAAGTCTTAAAAGGCCTGCTTCAATCAATCCCCTTGATATTTTTTCTGTCAATAGAGATCCATTTGTCGAAAAATAAATATCAAGAATACCAGCATTTCTTGCATGTTCAACAAACTTTACGATATCTTGTCGAATCAATGGTTCATTAATTTGATTTAATCTGATTGATTTAAGTCCTTTAGGCACTGCTTCATCAATCAATTCTTTCCAAACTTCAAAAGGAAACCATTTTTCTTTTCCAAATCTAGAAGTTGTTTCTGCATTCCAAGTACACATTGGACACGAAAAATTACAAGAATAATTTAGTTCGAAGTCCAATTGAAGTGGAAAATCAGTGACTGTTTCTAGACGAGAAGTTTCATCCCAAAGTCTTCTATATTCATCATAAGATTCTGGATTTACTGCATTTCTTACTGGATCAAATTTTTTAAAATCTCCCAGTACAGTTGTTACTTCAGTCTTGTTTGGTTTTCTAAGTGATTTCATCTTTTGTATGCAGTTAAGTTTTTGATTTTTCCACTATTATCAAACTCTATTAGATCAATAATACGCAGAGGTTCTTTATTGTCAAAAGAAATTTCTATTTGACAAATAAATTTATTGTCGGAAGGTATATCAAGTAAGTACTCACCATCTTCAATAATATCAATAGAATTGTAAATATCAACTACATCCAATTGAATAGATGCAAATGAATTAAAAATTAATTCTATTTCTTTTAATACTTCTTCTTTACCAACGAAATTATTATTCCAATCTTTAAGTTCAATATCATATGAGAAAATATTTTTTAACTCTTCAATATTTTTTGAACAAAAATATGAAAAATAGTTTTTTAGTTGTTTCAAATTTATGCTTTTCATATTTTAAATCAATCCGCAGTATAGGAAGAAATTTCTTCTTTTGTCAAACCATATTTTTCCATAATATTTTGAGTTATAGTTTCATTCTCAATATTATATATCAATTTTCTAACAGATTCATGATCAACACCAGTATAAAAATTATCTTTATGAAAATTTCCAATATATTTTTCAATATACTTCATAATAAATAAATGATCCTCAGGAGGAATTGAAGTAGAAATATTATCATAAAGATATTTAAAATTTTTCATATTTTCATAATTCATCACATAATGACTTTGCCCATCACTAGGTCCATATTGAGTTCCATAAACTTTATCTTCATCATATAAATCAAGAATCATGTCTTTCCAATACAAATAATCTGGTCTCAAAAATAGAACAAGATCATATTTAACATTATTTTCTTCACAATAAGACTCAACAAGTTGGCATCCTTTTTTAATAGACAATGACACAGATACTCCCCCAAAAGAAAGCATAGAATGTCCAGAAAGTTCTAATTTTTTTTCAATTTCTCCATGATATGGTATATTACTTTCAAACAAATATTTTTTAGGTTTATACAATTCGACTAAATCTTCTTGTAAATCTTCATTCCAGCAGTGAATAAAAGTATCAAATATATATCCCAAATTAGGATCAATAATATGGTATCTTATTGATTTTTCCACAGAATAAAAATTAATATATGGAGATTTTTGGTAAAGATTGGATTTGTTTTGTCCCAATTTTCCAAATGATCTACCAACACCTCCACGAAAAATAATCGCAACTTTTTTTACTTTCATTTTTTAATAATCTTAGATTGAATCCAAGTATAAGTTTTACGAATACCTTCTTCAAGTGTCTGAGAATAATCCCAACCTAATTCTTTACGAATCAAATCATTATTAGAGTTACGTCCACGAACACCAAGAGGTCCAACAATATG
>Ga0181356_1001121_pt1 | contig 11724 bp, 20 predicted proteins | sample Fa13VDMM110SN_FD_130104 | JGI IMG/M metagenome (GOLD analysis project Ga0181356, IMG submission 130104) | Freshwater viral communities from Lake Michigan, USA - Fa13.VD.MM110.S.N | ecosystem: Environmental > Aquatic > Freshwater > Lake | place: USA: Michigan | collected 2013-09-24 | reverse complement strand
CCCGGCGAGTACATATAAGTGGACGAGACGCTCGCCAACATGGAGGAGTGCATCAACATGGAGGGAGATAATGAGCCATGTTCCTCTTGGGTTGCCAAAGTGGTTCGCAATAGCAATAAGGAGGAGTGTATCAACTCATAAATTCTGAAGTAAAACCCTTGACATACATCACATTTCCCCCTATAATGGGGTCTCAAGCGCGGAGAGTGCTTGAGATGTGCAGTGTTCTACATTCAGTTGTTTAACCGATCAGGCTACCCTGATCACTTAGTTAGGAGACAGTTATGGGCAAGATGAAAGAGTTGGCAATGGATATGGGTCTGCTAGACGATGACTACATCGAACCTATGGCGGACAAGATGGTATGTACGTTTCCCCCTGTGCGCGTTGGCAAGCGCATCAGCGTGCATACGTTGCGTTTGGTATCACGCAACCCTGAAGCGTTCCTCAAGTGGTGCGAGGATCGCACTCCGTTCAGCAAGCGGTATCTCGCTGAGTGGCAAGACCCCATCGAGGGTTACACCGTGCATCACGCACGGTACAAGGTTGCTGACTGGATCGTTACGTTCCTTCTGGAGCGTGGCGAGATTACCCAGTACAACTACACCCACATCACGGCAGACTGACATGCATATCAAACCCGTATGCAAAGAGTGTGGAGATACGTTCGCGTCCGCGCGGCGACAGGCAGGGTATCGCTTGTGTATGCCGTGCGGCGAGGACAAGGCGCTGACTGACCGCAAGGGATGGACAGTAGCGCCAATGGCGAAGAGCAATTACATGCTCTTCACGGATCAGACCCTGCTGAAGGGTCTCAACAAGTACGCAAACAACTAGGAGTTCACTATGGCTATGAATACTAAACTGATCATGACGAGCATCGACAGGGATGACCTTTTGAGCGAGGCTCTCGATGAGTTCCACGGGTACAGGCTCTACCTGAAGCACTGCGCTGTCTTCGGCAAGGACGACGATGCCGTTGCCGATGCACGGGCGAAGTACGAGAACAATGACTTCAAGGCACGACTCAAGGACTTCCTTGACGCTGCTGCGAAGATCAACGCAGCGATCACCATCGCATCTATCTAACCATTCACCACAACCTGAGGAGTTAATTATGCAACTGTCCCAACCGCAACACATCATCTCGCTGCATACATCAGCGAAGTTGGTCTCTATCGAAGTGACAACGTGGTCCGCTACCAAGCGCGACAAGACCATCTCCGATGAGGTTACCTCATCCAAGCGGGCGTCGGCTGGCTCTGGTGATTTCACCAAGAAGCTGATGGCTGGCAATCTCACGCACAAAGCATTGTGCAATTACAGGCAGACGGTGGCTAACTGGCTTCATCGTCTCAGTTTCGATTGGCATGGCAAGCAGAAGATGCTCCCTGCCCCATGCGTGGCAAAGTTCAAGACCGAGTGGGTTGCTCACGAAGCGGCGTTCAACGGACTCAAGGCCAAGTTCCTCGGTGAGTACAAGCACATCATCAGCAACATGGCGTTTGAGTTGGGCGATATGTTTGATGCGTCTAACTATCCGACGCTGGCGCAAGTGGACGCCAAGTTCAGCATGAGCTATATGCTGACCGATGTACCGATGAATGACTTCCGGGTGAATATCTCTTCAGAGTTGGCTGATGACTTGCATAAGCATTACGAGATCCAAACCCAGAAGATCCTCGACGCTGCGATGGACAAAGCGGCGACGCGACTGCTGACGTTTGCTGAACGGATCTCGGCATCGTGCGAGGAAGTGCATGATGAAGTGCTGGACGATGGCACTGTCAAGAAGGCGCGTAAGCGCAAGATCGTGGACGGCACGTTCGATCAGGCCAAGGAGTTGTGTGTGGTCCTCAAGGACTTCAACCTGACCAACAATTCGCAGTTGGAAGCAGCGCGAGCATCACTTGAGGCAACGCTGGGCGGATTCACAACGGATGATCTGCGTGAGCGTGCGACTGCACGCAAGGCAGTCAAGGATGAAGTGGATGAGATCCTTAGCCAATTCGGATCTCTCCGCACGCGCCGTGATGACGACGATGAGGACGGCGATGAGTAAAGAAGATTTTGTTCTGAGGTGCGTGATGGTCGTTGCGGCCATCGTTGTTTGTTTAGATGTTTTTTATTGGAGGCCATAATGGGACTTACCAAGCAACAGATGATTGAAGCAATGGAGTTGGAAGAGAAGCAGTTGGCACTCGATGAGATTGTCGAGGGCAAGTGCCTTGAACTGCTGGAGGAAGTACGGCAGATAGAGGGCTATGGAACCAAGGAGTATGTCTACCTGCTGTGCTGCATGGTTGTGTGCGGAGCGCAAGCTGTCGGCTGGGAGAACGAGGACATCATCCGGGGAGTGGTATCCCTGATGCCCAATTTGTACGAAGATCTTAAAATGAAGGAGGCTGACACCCTGAGAAATTGACAAAGCAGTTAATCATTAGTTCACTCATTCAGTTACATATTAGTTAAGGAAACATTATGAATACTACCGTTCAATTCTCCCCCAAGGCTTCCCTCGCTGAAGCCGCAACCATCATCGAAGTCGTCGGTGATACGTCCACCTGTATCTTGCTGGGCGAACCCGGTATCGGCAAGACCCAGATCCTCAAGACCCTTGAGGAACGTCTCGGTGATGCGTATGATTATGTGTATGTCGATTGTCCTCTCAAGGAATTGATGGACATCGGCGCGAACATCCCTAACCATGAGGATCGTGCGCTGACGTACTACGTCGCGGGTCTCTTCAAGCTGTCGGGTCCGGGCGCGAATCGTCCCAAGGTCATCATGTTGGACGAGGTCTTCAAGACAGACAAAATGATGAGGAAGATCTTTACCCGTCTCATCCTTGAGCGTTACGTAGGGGATCTGCCCCTCCCTGAAGGCTCAATCGTATTCGGTACGTCTAACAACGTGACCGATGGTGTGGGTGACGTACTTGAGGGTCACGTTGGTTCGCGGGTTATGCTGGTCCCTATCCGCAAGCCAAACGCTACGGAGTACAACTCTTGGGCGGGCAAGCACGGCGTCTCACCTGTGACTCGTGCGTGGGTGGCGTCAACCCCACGTTGTATGCATAGCTACACCGATGGTAATCAGGACGACAACCCGTTCATCTTCAACCCAAAGAAGAACACCAAGCAATACGTGTGTGGGCGCTCGCTTACGAAGGCTGACATCGCTGTCATCCAGCGTAGGGATAAGTTCAGCGAGAACGAGATGATGGTCGCACTGGTCGGTCTGGTCGGTGAGTCTGCTGCGCGTTCGATGATGGCGTTCGTTCAAGTTCAGCACAAGATGATCAAGTTCGAGAATGTGCTGGCTGATCCGAAGGGTGTGTCTATGCCTGATGACATCGCTGTGCAACTTATGATGATGATGGAGGCGACGGACAAACTGAACACGCAGGATGAGTTGTCTGCGTACATGGAGTTCGTCAACCGGATCAAGTCGTCCGAGATCCAAGCCATCTTCTTTACCATGATGAGCAAGGATCGTATGAAGCTGGCGCGTTACAACCAGCAGATCAACGAGTGGTCGCACAAAAACTTCGAGCTTATCTAATAGATCAGCCGACCCTGAACCCTTAAACAACTAGGAGTTATGACTATGGATATTGGAACCCGTATCAAGAAGGCGCACATCCGCCTGATGAAGCACCCAGAGACTGCGCTCTACTCGGGCGTGATGATGATGGGCAAGTCGGAGGTGACGGAGCGCGAGATCACTGCGTACACCGATGGTGTCAACAAAATCTACGGCAAGAAGTTCTCGGAGAATCTTACCGACGAGATGCTGCGTGGTCTCATCATGCACGAGAACTTGCACGTAGCGTTGCGCCACCTGATTCACAACAAGGATCTGTTCACCAAGAACAAGAAGATCGCTAACTGTGCGGCTGACTACGTGGTCAACGGCATCATCAACGACATCAAGGACAAGGCGCTGTGCAAGCTGCCTATGGGCGCACTGGTTGACGACAAGTATCGTGATATGTCGATGCGTGAAGTCTATCGGTTGTTGGAAGATAAGTACAAAGAAAAGGAACCACCGGATGACGAAGGTGACGACGAGGGTGGGGACGAGGGTGATGGCCCATCGGGTGATGGACCTACGGGTAAGTCCGAGGATGGCAAGCGCGGTAAGCCGAAGGATAATATCCCTGACCCGCTCGATGAACACGACTCAGATAGCACCCCAGAGTCGGCTGAAGAGTTGAAGAAGGTAAGCGATGCGGTGGACAACGCATTGCGTGAGGGTGGCATCCTCGCTGGTCGGTTGGGTATACAGATCCCACGGGCAATCGAGGAGTCGTTGGAGCCGCGAGTGGACTGGCGTACTGAACTCATGGAGTTCATTACATCTACCATGAAGGGCAGCGATGAATATACATGGAAGCGGTACAACCGCCGCACCATCGACTATGCATTGATGCCTACTACCGAGAACGAGAAGATCAGCGAGCTTGTGGTGGCGTTCGATACTTCAGGCTCTATCGGTGGTGCGGTGCTGTCTATGTTTGCGGGGGAACTAGCATCAATCTGTACGCTTGTCCAACCGGACGTTGTGCGGGTGATCTGGTGGGATGCGATGGTTCACGGTGAGCAGATCTTCACTGACAACTACGAGAACATCGCAGCGTTGCTCAAGCCCTTGGGCGGTGGCGGCACTAACGTGTCGTCAGTGTCTAGGTATATTGTGGAGAAGAAGTATGAGCCAGACTGTGTCGTGGTCTTCACTGATGGTTATGTGGAGGATTCGATCCAGTGGAATGTGACGGCCCCGACGATGTGGTTCGTTACGGACAACCGGAGTCGCTCGTTCCCCGGCAAGGTGGTGAAGGTCGATTGATTCGATAACACCGAAAGCGCACGGTAACAGGACCAATGTTACCGTGCATCAGTTCAATACAGTAGGAGATACAAGTGGATATTTTACGCAATCTTAATAAGTATTTGTTCAACCCTGACGCTGCCCTCGAATCCAACCTGAAGGTTCTGGAACGCCTAAATGACCATTCACGGTATGCTGAACCCTTATTCAATGCAACCGCTGAGTTCTGTGCAGAATTCAACCTGAGGATTGACGGCGCGGCAAACGGGCGATCAGGCCAGATGTTTCTGGTCACCCCGAACGGGTTCTATGCGGGTGAGATACAAATAGAATCTGACCGCAACAGCGACACGGTCTACACCTACAGCAACCGATTTACTGTCAAGAAGGAGCGAGGGGGCGCTGGTCGATCTTCCAAGAAACTTCCCTCACTCATCCGCGCGGTGAAGAAGAACGACGAGATTGGCACGGACAAGTCCTGCATTGATCGGTATACAGCACAGGTCAGTAACGGACTCAACAACATCAAGCAAAACACTAGGGGGGTCAAGATGACCAACTATGGGTTTGGTGATGAGTTCGCGCTCGACATTGTGATGGCGGCTGCTGGTCTGAAGGAAGTTACGCATGAGAACCAGCAGAGGGCCATGAATCTGTGTACGCAATACACCAATGATCTGGCACTCAACAAGAACGCTGGAGACATCAAGTCTCGGTTCAAGGACGGTGGGTTCTATGTGGTCGGGCTTGCGAGTGAGGATCACGACTTCAAGCGTAGCGAACTCCGCGCTTACATCGGTGAAGGCATACACGTCGATGGCAACCTAAAACTCAATGACATGAAAGCTAAGAATTCTCTAGGTGATAACTTCTTTATCACCACGGCGATAGCCCACGCCAAGACCAAGTATGAATCGCAGTCCGTTGGATACGTCAAGAACATGTATAAGATTCCGTTCATTGACAAGTACGACGATGAGCTTGATATGGTGATTGCTTATCAAGACCACACGATTGTATGGGTTCTTATTCCTAAGGTCGCCCCTTGAGTACGTTGGATGCTGACTACGATCTCAAATACAGCTTAGGGTTCAACCCCGGCAATCTTGTACCGCCCATAGCCCACAAGGTTATGGACGGTGTTCACTACAGGATGTATGTCGAGAACATCAATGATGTATATCACTTGCATGTGGGTACAAAGCATGTGCGTAGGTATACAGCCGAGCATCTACCGAACTGTGTCAAGGAGGCAATCGCGTTTGCGAACTCATTTCCAATCGTCAAGAACAACGCATGGGAGTGGGGCAACACGTATGAGAACAACCACCATCCCGACCTAGAGATGATTGGGTGGAGGACGAAGTTCGTAACCCCCGCTCTAGTTGTCTATAGACGTATACGTGAAGCATACATCATTGTCGTAACCCGAACCTTCTTAGAGGAACTCAGTGGCTAAAACTCCCGAGGCAGCAGTCAAGGACAAGGTGGGCGCAATCTTGAAAGAGGTGGGCGCGTACTCATGCAAGCCCGTCACAGGTGGGTATGGGGCGTCTGGCGTTCCCGATATCCTTGCCTGCTACCGAGGGAGATTTTTCGGAATTGAATGTAAGGCCAAGGGAAATAAAACCACGGCTCTACAGGATTTCAACTTGGCGCAAATCAAAGCGGCAGGGGGTGTGGCGTTGGTCATAGATGAGGTCAACGTCCACACCCTCAAAACAACCCTTCAGGAGAGTGTGAAGTGAAAATTGAACTGCTCAAAACATCCCGTAAACTCTGGCAACCGCTAGACTACATACCCCGTGAACTGACCCGCAAGAATCAAATCAAGTGGGCACAGGCGGTCCAACGGCTTGGCGACAGGTGGTTGCTGGCTCAACAAATCGAACGCAAAGGAGACTGAACGTGGTATCCCTCAACCAGAAAATTTTTGACATCATCAAGTCCTGTCCTTACACGGATAGGTCCAACATCCACAGGACTATGCTTATCGCAGATGCAGATTACGTTGTGGTCTGCGGCAATGCCGCCATCGCCCGTCTGCTTCGCGCGAAGTACATCAGGCGAGATTTGAATAGTCGTTTCGTAGCGCATGTAGATGCATACACGCCGTTGCCACCCTTCGCCAAAAATAAGAAGAAAAAGGTGAAGGCGAAGGTGAACCCCGCGATGAACGCATACCAGCACGTGTACACACCACCTCTACACACACCGCCGATCTCCGCTAAACCTAAGAAAAGTTTCTTCACAAAGCTGCGCGAATTGTTCAGTGATTGATGGCGGCAAAGATTACTCAAGGTTTTACTTGCCCGTGCGGAGCTTGGACAAGAGTTCTGTCCACCCGGATGGGCAAGATAAGACGCCGCGAGTGTGCCAACTTGCACCGTTTCTACACAGAAGAGGTGATGGTTGGCCCTTCAAGTACTCAATTCCAGCAGGAGAAAAAGAATGGCCCTGATATGGCGGTGTGCCTCACAAGCAGCGAAGGAATCTCTACGCAATCGGATACCGATTCAGGAGATCCTGAAGACTACGGGAACGGGATGGGAGATCCCGAATGATATGCAACCGCCAGATGACTTGTCGGCGCGAGAACTAGCATCATGGGTCCGCGAGGTCGCTAGGCCATGCGTGTAGTGATCTTTGGCATCACCATGCTGCTGTTTCTGTACGCTTGTTCGCAGCCGCCTGAGATGCCTGAAGAAGATGAGAACGACATCTATCGTTGCTATCTCAACAAGGATGGCACGTTGCTCATCTGCCCCGAGAAGATAAAGCCGACGAGGGTGGCGCGTGATTAGTTGGGACAAAGCGCAGGAGATCGTTCGCTTGCTGGAGGTAGTCAAGGAAGACAGCCGCCGCGAGTCTCTGATGGTGCTGCTCAAGGTCGAAGGCTATCGACTGCCACGGGCCGTGCCGTCTGCTCAGTTGTTTGATTTGTATAAATTGACGGAGTTTATCCGGGTTTATGCTGTGGAGATAAAGTGATGGTAAAGGCAATAGGGTTCACCCGCTTGTGTTGGGACTGCAAGGGCAAGAAGATTGCCTTGGGCGGTAAGTTGGACAAAATGAAACTGTGGCGGTGCGCCGCCTGTGTAGGAGTTAACGTGAAGTGGGATATGAAAGATTTGTATAAAGACAGATGGCACAAAGGCCCACCCCCGAGCATTGGCTGGTGGCCGACGAAGCATTACCACAGGAGGGACAGCGCAACTTACCGCTGGTGGGACGGTGAGTGCTGGTCATGGGTAGCATTTGCTCATGAGTCGGCTGAGAAAGCCGCTCGCTGGGCGGCGAAGAAAGAAACGATGCACGTTGATATCGAATGGGCAGACCGTCCTAAAAATTGGCCCGAAAGGAGCAAAACATGAACACTGAAGAGGAAAAGGACAAAGAAATAGATAGGCTTCGTAAAGCTTTGTACTACGAAGCAAACAGATTTCAGCGGATCGGGACTCATGCGCCCGACTGTTGGAAGTGGGGTCCGCAACACTACGAATGTGCGTTGCGGCATATTAAAGAGCAAACTGAAAATTGGAGTAATCATGACTAAGGAATTTCCATTCAACGGGCTGATGGCTGGCGATGTTCAAGTCGGCGGCAATCACTATACAGAGATGCCTATTCAGCCGTGGGAACTGATGGAGGAAGTTCTTAGCCATGAGGAGTTTGTTGGATTCCTCAAGGGTAACGTGATTAAGTACTCCCTTCGCGCGGGTCGCAAGGAGGGGTCTGATGACGTTGCTAAAGCGAAGCACTACCTTAAGAAACTGCAAGAGGTCCGGGGAGCCTACTGATGGATTTCATTACGCTGGACTTCGAGACTTACTACGACAAGACGTTCTCTTTGAGTCGTCTCACCACAGAGGAATATATTAGGCACGAGCAGTTTCAAGTCATCGGGTTCAGCGTAAAGGTGAACAATGGTCCCTCGATTTGGTACTCAGGGGACCATGAAGTCTTAAGTAGCCACCTCAAGCGGTACAACTGGCGCAATGCCACACTGCTTGCTCACAACACAATGTTCGACGGGGCGATCTTGGACTGGGTGTTCAAGATCAAACCTAAGTTCTTTGCGGATACGTTATGCATGGCACGGGCGATTCACGGCGTAGATGCTGGTGGGTCGCTCGCTGCCCTTGCCGAACGCTACAAGATTGGCGAGAAGGGAACTGAGGTTGTCGCTGCTCTTGGCAAACGTAGGGAAGATTTTTCCCACGAAGAATTGGATAAGTACGGAGCGTACTGTTCCAATGACGTAGAGTTAACTTATACGTTGTACAACATATTGGGTAAGGGTTTTCCCCACATAGAGTTAGGTCTTATTGATCAAACCATGCGTATGTTTATCCGTCCAGAACTGTATGTGGACGAGCAAGTTCTTTTAGAGCGTAAGTTAGACATCATCAAGGAGCGCAAGGAACTTCTGAGCGGACTGCGCGAGAAGTTGAACTGCGAGACCGACGAAGCTGTAGCCACCAAACTATCCAGCAACAAACAATTTGCAGAACTGTTAGTATCTTTTGGTATAAACGTACCCACTAAAATCAGCCCTACCACGGGCAAGTCTGCAACTGCCCTTGCCAAAAAGGACGAGGGGTTCCTCACCCTGTGCGAACACGAAGATGTGTTCATCCAAAACCTGTGCGCTGCTAGGCTGGGCGTAAAGTCCACTCTAGAAGAAAAGCGTGTGCAGCGGTTCATCGACATTGGGCAGCGCAACAAAGAGCGCATACCTATCCCGCTCAAATACTATGGCGCACACACCGGAAGGTGGGCAGGTTCCGATAAGGTTAACTTTCAGAATCTTCCTAGCCGCGACGTAAAGAAGAAGGCTCTGAAGAACGCCATCATTGCGCCAGAGCATCATCTAGTCGTCAACTGTGACTCGGCGCAAATCGAGGCGCGGGTGCTTGCGTGGTTGGCAGGACAGGACGATGTGGTGAAGATGTTTGCTGATAAGCAAGACGTATACAGGGCCATGTCGTCAAAGATCTATTCATGCAAGCCTGAAGACGTAACTAAGGAGCAGCGGTTCGTGGGTAAGACCGTGGTTCTCGGATGCGGTTACGGCACGGGCGGCGTCAAGCTGCAATCTACATTGGCTACCTCAACGCCACCGATGGTGTTGGATGAGGAAGAGGCCAAGCGGATTGTCGATGTGTATAGGTCAACAAACCATAAGATTAAAGATCTATGGAGTCACGGTGACGATCTCTTAGATGCCCTGATTCAGAAGCAGTTTGGCGGTAGGGAACTTCAGTTTGGGGCACACGGGTGCGTGTGGTACGGAGACGAGGGTGTCTCTTTGCCAAATGGTCTGCATATCCGATACCTAGATATCCACAAAGCTACTATAGACAAACGTGAAAAGACCGTATACAAATCACGTAAGGGTCCAGTGAGCATCTGGGGCGGTACGGTGGTTGAGAACGTGGTGCAAGCTCTCGCCCGATGCATCGTGGGTGAACAACTCATGGAAATCAGCAAGCACTACAAGGTCGCGCTCACCGTGCATGACTCGGTGGTGTGCGTGGTTCCAGAAGCAGAGATCAATGAGGCGCTAGATAGGATCACTGGTATCATGTCAGTCGCCCCGCGCTGGGCTCCGGGCCTTCCCATCTCATGCGAGGCCACCTACGGTAAGAGTTATGGAGACTGCTAATGGAAGTATCCGAGATCAAGTGGTCTTACTCCGGGCTGAAAGACTATCAAAATTGCCCCAAACAATACCAAGAAGTCAAGGTATTGAAACGCTACGAGAAGCGTCCTACGAAACAGATGCTGTACGGAACAGAGGTTCATACCGCACTGGAGGATTACGTAAAGGACGGCACTCCACTTGCCAAGAACTACGAACGGTTCAAGGATCTGGTTGACCCCCTTGCGGAGATGGAAGGGATTAAGTATCCTGAACACCGCATGGCGATCACTTATGACCGAGCGCCCTGTACGTTTGGTGCGAAAGACTACTGGGTGCGTGGCATTGCCGACTTGCTGGTGGTGAACGGGGACTTCGCGTTCATCGTTGACTACAAAACGGGAAGCAATAAATACCCAGATCCAAAGCAGTTGCAGTTGATGGCGCTCATGGTCTTTGAACACTTCCCTGAAGTGAACAACATCAAAGCAGGGCTGCTGTTTGTCATGCACAACCACTTTGTCGCTTCGGACTATTGCCGCGAGGACAAAGAAAAGCTCTGGGATGACTTTCAACCGACGCTCGAAAGACTGAGTACATCGTTTAAGAACGATGTATGGCAAGCCAATCCCACCCCGCTATGCGGCTGGTGTCCCGTCCAAACCTGTGAGTTCTATAAAGTAAAATGATTGAAGACACTGTCATAGATTACGCTTACCCGTGCATGATGGCTGAGAAAGCCGTCAAGAACATACACGACGCTGCCCTGCACAACAGGATGGACGAAGCCATTGAATCAGCAACCATCGCAATCACAGAATTGCGTTTGGCGCTCGCTGCGCTTAAGATTATGAAAGAAGAACATCGGGGTTGAGGGTGCTTAATCGAGATCGACTACAAGCCTAGTAGATGCGAATAGTCTTTCTTGAGGATTCAGTCCTCTAACCCCGACTGATCTAGTGCTGAATCCTCGCTCCACACCTTGAGGGCGGCAAGGAATCTACTTACCGCCCACCCCCATTTAGGAACTCCCATGCCATACAAAAATCCCAAAGACAGACCTTATAAAGAAGAATACAAAAAACAGGTAGCCCGTGGTGAACTGCCTGACCGCATGGAGCGGCAACGCGCTAGACGCGCTATGGACGCCAAGGGCATCGACAGGACGGGCATGGATGTGTCGCACAACAAGGCGCTTGCCAAGGGCGGCAGCAACAAAGACGGCTACAAGCTGGAGTCACCGAGTG
>Ga0181356_1001118_pt1 | contig 11741 bp, 10 predicted proteins | sample Fa13VDMM110SN_FD_130104 | JGI IMG/M metagenome (GOLD analysis project Ga0181356, IMG submission 130104) | Freshwater viral communities from Lake Michigan, USA - Fa13.VD.MM110.S.N | ecosystem: Environmental > Aquatic > Freshwater > Lake | place: USA: Michigan | collected 2013-09-24 | reverse complement strand
GATGGAGATTGATAAGTTGTGATAACATTGGACTAACAGCTGATGTACAATTTGTTACTGGAACTTTAGGATTAACATTCTCAAAAATTGTTAATGTTACTTCTTCATTCGTAAGTGGATGTTGGAGTTTACAACAACCTGTTCCTACTGCACAATATAGTGGAGCTATAGCAGGTAATATATTTAACAATTGTATAACTTGTCAAACATTCTCACCAACTACTACAACAACTACAATTGCACCTACAACAACTACTACTACGATTGCACCTTGTCAGGCACCAACCTTATTTAGTGCATCATTCAATAGTACACAGGCGTTTGTAAGTGCATCTTATCCATTCGCACCTTCGTGTAATGGTATAACTTTGGAAGCGGATACAATTATTACATTCCCTAATCCTGTAAGTGCAAGTTTAGGATGTAGTGCAAACTTATCGATTGGTGGATTGAATAGTTCAACTATTTACTATATCAGAGCAAAACAAAGTTGTGTACCTGGATTCCAATCTACTAGTAGTTATTCTAATATAGTATCTGGTTCTACTTTACAAAGTACAACTACAACAACAACAACTACTTTAGCACCTACTACTACCACAACTACTTTAGCTACATTTAATTTTAGTGCAAGTTTAAGTTTCAGTAGTGGCTCTGATGAAATAGCATGTTTAAATAATGGATTGTGTTAAAAAAATAAATTATGGCAGATTGCAAAACAATATATTATAACTCAACTACGAGTAGTTTAAACTTAGGAGACTTCTTATATCAAAACCAAGCACAAACAATTCCTGTATCAGCAGGGTACTACTCTTGGAATCAAACAAATAAATGGTATGAAACTGATGTTGAAGGAGTTATTATTTTAACTGGAAGTTGTCCATCGTTCTATAGTTTGGAAACTAACTATAATGCAACAGATGTAAATGCTGCGTGTAGTGAAAGTATTCAATGTATATTTGTATCTTCATCATATCACTTATGGTATGATTTTACAAATACTGCATCATTTGCTCCACCATCAGGCGGTGTATGGCAACCTCAAAATTGTCTTGAATTAAGCTTAAATACTACAGTATCACAATCTGTATTTAGTTTAGCAGGAACTGCTTCGAAGTATGCATATAATTGTGGTCCCTCAGGTAGTGTAACTGCAAGTTCAGCATTCGCATATCAAGGTGCTTTAGTTGCAGTATATGGTACAAATAGACAAAATGTAAGTGGTAACATATTTGTTCCTAAATATACAGGCTCCAATTCATTATCATTTACATCTTCTTTAAGTGCAAGTCAATACCAAAGAGGTGTTGTAGTAGCATCTAATTTAGGGCCTGGATTTGCTAATAGTAGTGACTTATTTGATTTACCTCCATATACTCGTTTGGATATTTTAGAATTGGATATAAATAATCCATTCTCATTTGAAGTATGGCATAAAACACCATCATCTTCATTTGGGACAGGAAGAAGATTATCTTTAATAAGTAAAAAACAAAGTGGAGATGCTAGTAGTGGATACCTATTAGAATTAAACTCATCAGGCTCTTTAGGTAGATTCGGTGTAACTTTAAATAATGGAAGTACTGCATCATTAGATGAATCTCAACAATTATATGTTAGAAGTGTAAACGCTTTTACATCATCAGATTGGCAACAAATAGTTGTAACTTATGATGGAAGTAAGAATGCAAGTGGATTAAAACTTTATCAAAATGGTAATCAGGTTTCTGCTAGTAGTTTAGGTACATCTTCTATAGCAGGAGGTAATCAATTCTTAGGTAGAAATGGTATCAGTTTCCAAATGGGAGATTTAGATTATGGTGAACCAACAAATACTGGAGATAGAAGTTATGTTGGTAGAATTGGACAAGTAAAAATATATAAAACAGCAATCAATGCTAAAACAGTACTAAACAATTGGTACTACTATAGTGGAAGCTTTGTAAATTAAAAAATATGGCAAATTGTAACACATTATATTATAGTTCTTCAGTAAGTGGACAGTTGATAAGTGGAACTCAGGTATTTACTGATGAAAATCAAACTATATCTGCACCAGCTGGATACTATTCATATTACATATCTAATTCTTATTATAGAGTTAATTCAAACGGATATGTGTATGAAGTAGGAACTTGCCCTGCTCCAACAACGACAACTACTGCAGGACCTACAACCACTACTACAACCACTACTACTACAACAACGACAAGTACTACAACTACTTTAGCACCTGCAATAGTAACTAGAGGATTAAGTTCTTACTTAAACTTCCGTAACTTCTTCTCTGCTTCTATTGAGAATAACGATTTATGGTATGATAGTGTACAATTAGTAAGTGAGAGTGCATGTAGTAGAGTTATCGGTATAGATTCTCAGGATGAAGGCTGTGGAGAAAACAGACCTGATTGTCCTGTTTATTTATCTACGGGCTCATTCAACGCATGGGATTGGCCGAATGTATTCAATTGTAATAAATCTGTATTCTTTAATACCGGCTCTTTCGCAAGTTCTTCTAATCAAACTTATGTATTCTACGGAGCATGGGAAAAGGATAAGAATTATGGATTTGTTAGAAACCGAAACTATGAAACTTCATTACAAAGAGCAAATAAGATTTACTCTTCTGGCTCTAACATTGTATTGGAAACATATTGGAACGATAATACAACTCATACATTAGAATTACCAATTTCTGCATCTACATTTACATCTTCTTCATTGAGTATGATGACTGTAAGAGTAGAGAATGGTAACACTGCATCAGTATTCCAAAATGGAAACTTAATCTTAACTAAGGAGACTAGTTCATTACAATTCCAATCACAAAATGCAGGATACACTTATTGGTTAGATTCTGATGATGTAGAAGATTTCCAAATGTTTGCACATTCAATGTTGATATACACCGCATCTCTAACAAATGTTGAGATTGCTGCATTATCAAATGCGATTAACAATAATATAACCGGTTCTTACTAATGGCTAAATTCCCAACACTTGCTCAATTATCTACAACTTACAAAAGTTTAGCTGTAGCTAGAGCACCTCGTAAAACAGGTAACCTAAAAAACCAATTGGAAGCGTATAACCGCCCATCTGGAATGGTTAAAGTGTTGGGAAAGGATAAGTTTGAATTAGTATTAGATGTTGCTCCACCTGGCGCAGAGTACGGAAAGTATTGGAATGACCCTAACGTAAGTTATCAGGTTGCAAACCAAAAGACAGGTAACAACGATAAGATTAACTTTGCAAAACAGGCTCTTAACTCACCTCAACTCAGAAAACAAATAGAACTTTTTATGAATGGTAAGGTAGAAGAGATGTTAAAAGAGGAGATGGGTAAAATTGGTAAGGTATTTACTAAAGCATTTAAGAGTAAAGGGTAACCCAATAAAAAATTAACATTTGGGGTTATTATTAAAAGGAAACTTTATTATGGCTTTAAATATAACTCAAACACCACCATCAGCTTCTTTGGCACAATCGCCAATTATATTTACTTTATCCTCAACGCAGGATACAACTAATATAGGATTTCAGTATGTAGCAGACCTATTCTTTTGGACAGGAAGTGAAGCAAGTAGTGGTAGTGCAAAATATGTACTTACAAAATTCCCTAATGCTAGTTCTGTAGGTATTTTTGATTTTAGTAAGATATTAAACTCAACTCTTACACAACTTGCTATAGCAAATGGTTCAAACGTAACATTCTTTAAGGGGGATTTCTACACACAATGGTTGACGGGTTCAGCTTATGTGACAGGTTCTACTCATACTATCTCTGATGTGTACAAAGCATTAGATGGATATGCATTATTTCAAGAACCAATCAACCAAAATATATTCTCAAAAACTCCATATTGGCCCCTAATGACAGATGGACCGGTATCACAATCAGCCTTTGATATTAACATTGGTTCTGGTAGTGTTTACGTGGGAAATGCGGGGACATCTATTCCAACGAGGATAATCTATAGCGGAAGTACAGGCAATGGAGTGGTGAACGTTTCTGGGAGTACAGCAACAACGGGTCAAATCGCTCAGTTTCCTATGTTCCCATCGGCTAGTGGATTCCCATTATCTACAATTGGATTAACAAATTATTCAGTTCAGGCATATAGTGGTAGTACTGCATTAGGTTCTTCAATTTACTTTGATGTAGATTGTATTCAGAAATATCCTAATGTGAGAATCAAATGGAAAAACAGATACGGACAATTTGATTATCTAAACCTATACGGAGCATCGCAAGAAACATTTAATACAGATAGAAAAACTTACCAACCACAAATCGGAAGTTGGGAAAGTTCTACTCTATCTTATGAATCATATGATACACAAATTCAACCATATGTTGTAAACGCAAAACAACAATTAGTAGCAAATACACAATGGTTACCTGAAGATGAAAACGATATAATTAAACAATTACTTTCATCAGATGAAATCTATTGGGTATATAACGAACCATCAACTGCTGTAAAACCTATTGCAATTACTTCATCTAACATTACATTCAAAACGGGTGTAGTAGATAAGTTAATTCAATACTCATTCACATTTGATATTGGACAGAACTATAAATTAATTATATAAGTTATGGGAGTAGCAAGTACAAATACGATTGCATACAAATTAGTAGCAAGTGGTAGTATATTAGACCTATTTGATGATGAAGATATATTAGTATCTGATAACATCACAGGTCTGTTTGATGTGGGTACATTACCCGTAGATTTCAGCCGAACTATTATGTTACCTGCTACTAAAAAGAATAATGCATTCTTTGAGCATGTATATGATATTAGTATTGATGCACCATACCTATTTTCTACCAATGTAAAGGTAGATGCTTACTTAGATTTTGATGGTATATATTTGGCTAGTGGTTACTTACAACTTAACAAAGTTGTATTAAAAGGAGATTTAGGTATTCTTTCTTATGAGGTATCTCTATTTGGTGCAGTTAGTAGTTGGGGAAAAGAAATCAACAACAATTACTTAACTGATTTAACTTCACTATCACAATTTAATCATACTGCATCTTACAATAGTATTACTAGCAGTTGGAGTGGGTCTCTATTTAACGGTGATATTCGTTATCCTCTAGCAGATTATGGTAAAGGATACCGATTTGAGCAAGGTTCTCTTCAAACATTTGGAATAAATGATTTTGATGGAGCATTAACTGTACAAAACTTCAAACCTGCAATCAGATTAAAAAGAGTATTTGATGCATGTTTTAATGAATTTGGATACACATACACAGGTTCATTTTGGGAACAACCTTTCTTAGATGATGTATATATGTTGTGTAATAATTCCCTAAAGTATCCTGAATTTAGTGGGGTTGATTTAGAGAATTTTGGTACAATGAAAGTAGGTCCAATTAGTGGAAGTGGAATGGTGGATGTTAATCTTCCTTCAGGTAGCTATGTAACTCTTCCGTGGTATAACGAAATGAGTGACCCTCAAAACTTTTATAGTAATGGTGTGTATAGAGTAGATAAACCTACAAACTTAGAAGGAAATTTAAACTTAAGTATAAATGTAAGTGCTTCATTAAATAATATGCCAGGTACTTTTTCTGCAAATGGAAGATGGAATTTTAGAATGATAGAAACAGGTAGTGGTACTCCTTATGGAACAACTGCTATACAATCTTATCTTTCATACTTTGACCAATTACAACAGAGTAGAACGGGTCAAATCAATCAAGACTTTCAATTACTAACACAATTTAAGTTATATAATATTCCGACAGGTAGTTACTATTTTCAAATTCGTCAATCTCCTGATTTACCATTACCTACTGCATTACCGGTTGTAACATTAGACCCTAAAGGTACAACTAAATCATTCTTACAGATAACACAAGTTAATCAGGCAGCAGATGGAAGGATAATGGATATACCATCTAATATGCCGTTTGGAACAACTGGTATTAAATTGATTGATTTTATTAAAGGGGTACAGAAGAAATTTAACTTAGTAATATATCCAAACAAAACTAAACAGAGAGAGTTTATAGTTGAAACATTTAATGATTGGTATAAGGATGGTGTAAGAAAAGATTTTAATCAATACATAAATCTTAATGAACCAATAGAAGTAATACCTGCAAATAACTTAGCAGTAAACCAATTAAACTTTGGAGATACATTAGATACAGATTATATATCACAACAATTTAGTAAAGGAGCAAACAGAGAGTTTGGTAAATCTTATTATACAGATACAACAAACTTTTTCTCACAAGGTACTTTAGAAGTAAAAACAACTTTAGCATCTTCACCTCTTTTACAAATTGCAGGAACAGGATTATCTGGTTCTGTAGCAGGAGCAAATCCTCCAACTCCTACACAATTCTTAGTTGGTGAATGCCGTTATGGGTATTCATTTGACGCAGAACAAACTTGCACATCTCCTGTAGTAATCTTTACATATACTATATCAGGAACATTAGCAGTAGGTCTTCAATTATTTAGAGACCAATATGGACAACAACCAATTACCAACTTACAATATGTAGTAGGACCATCAGGAGGAATTATATATTCAGTAAACATAGCAAATGGAATTATAACCGCACAAAGTGGATTCTTCTGTTAAAATAAAAAAATATGGCTCAAAGAATACCAATATACATACCTACATTTATTAGTGACCAGAACTACAATCCTAATAGAGTTCTTCCACGCATATTGTTTTTTAACGGAATGCTTGATTGTGAAACCTATTGTATTGAAAGTGGTTCGTTAAACACAGATGGAGTTATAAAAGAGGTAACACAATTTCCATACTTTGACCACTATAATGTAGTTAGTGGAAGTTTTCCTACATCAGGTTCAGATTCATTACTATTCAATAATGAGAATCCTGTATATGGACAACAACCAACTGAAAACCTTTTTACAACATATTGGACTAACTATGTAGAATTACTTTACAATCCAAAGACAAGGTTATTAGCCGCTAGTGCAATTATTCCCCTAGCAGATTATTTTGATATGGAGTTAAATGATATTGTAAATTGGAGAGGTAATTATTATCACTTAAGAGCAATCAATGAGTATAACCTAAAGACAGGTGAATGTAAAATTCAATTGTTAGGTCCAATCATTGCAGATACTTTTGGTGGAATAACTCCTGCAACCACAACTACGACAACTACAGCAGCACCGACAACGACTACAACTGCAGGGCCGACAACTACAACGACCACAGCAGCCCCAACTACAACTACGACAACAACACAAACATTGTTCTATACTGTAAACTCGTGTAGTGAATCTGACCCAATATATGATACAACTATTACACCAACGATTACCAGTCAAAGATATGTAGACCCTAATAACGGAAGAAATTGGGTTTATGATAATGCTGCAGGTACAACATCCCCACAGCATAATGTAAATACATCACTACAAAGAGTTGAAGGATTTTCAGGATGCCCGTAACAAATAAAAAAATGTTTTATGATGAGATTTATATGTGCTCAGCCGGCTAGCACTTATTATGCATGGCAAGTAGAAGTTATGATAAACAATTTTATGGAGAAAGGAATAAATCCTAATCACATAGATATTGTTTGTTGGAAACAAAATGGTATAGTACCCGAAGAATGGTTAAAGTTGGCAAGTGGTTATCCCGCTCGCTTCTTTTTCTATGATGATGAAAGGGAAACCAAACATTATATTAGTTCAATCAGACCTAATATTCTTAAACAACATTTCAAATTACATGAAGAGCTGGAGAAGGATACTATCTTCTACCACGATTGTGATATTGTATTCACTAATCGTATTGATTTTGACAAGTATCTTAATGATGATAAGTGTTATGGTTCTGATACCCGTTGGTATATTTCGCATGATTACATTATTGGTAAAGGGGAAGATGTATTAGATAAGATGTGTGAGATAGTTTCTATCCCTAAACACATTGTAAAGGCTAATGAATTAAACTCAATTGGTGCTCAGTATCTTATGAAAGGAATCAATTGGAGATTTTGGGAAGAGGTAGAAAGAGATTGTGAAATCCTATTCAAAGAGATTACAGAATTAAACAATATAAAGAAGAGAGAAAATCCATCTTACCACGAACTACAAATATGGTGTGCAGATATGTGGGCCGTACTATGGGGTTTGTGGAAATTGGGTAAAGAGACCGTTTGTGACCCTGCATTAGAATTTAGTTGGGGTACTTCAACTGAAGGAGATTGGGAAAGATTAAACATATTCCATAATGCCGGAGTAGTGAGTGGTAATGATGGTCTATTCTATAAAGCAAATTATATAAACAGAACACCCTATGGTGATGAATTAGAAATCAAAGGTGGTACTGCAAGTAAAAGATATTACGAATTAGTAAAGGATACAGCAAAAAAATCAGTTCTATTATGAGAATTATAACAGCAACCTATGGAGGTGTAGATGTAAAGGGTATCGTAGAATCCAAAATAAAGGGTGACGCGTTAGTTCTAAGGAGTTCAAATTCTGTTTTTGGAGATACATTGGTTGGACAGATAAAGTACCTTCAAATCGAAGCAGAATTAGGTGGAGAGATATACAAAGAAAACATAAAAGAAGGTGGAATCTGTGTAATACCTAAAACAAAAATTGATAGATTAGGAATATTCTATTCTAATAATGTAAACCCACAAACACAGCCTACAATTAAAAGGGTTCTAAAACAATTAGAGAAGGCGAGTGATGGTGTGGCAGATATATACACCTGTATGTGGAGAGGGCAGGAAGGTAATCCGTTTAAAGAATACATCGCATGGACTCAAACCCTATCACATTTGAATCAATTGTTACAGATTATGCAGTTACTTTATACTGCGAGAGAAGTACATCCGTACAAATACGTTAGTTTCTTAGAGCATGATGTATTATATGCAGAAGGATACTTTGAGTTTCCTGAGTTTGAAAGGGGTGAAATCCTAACAAATATGAATTACATTGGTATGAACATCGAAGGGTTTCAACCATTAGGGCAAAGAGATGAACCATTCCATCAGATGACAATGAGATTTGAAGATGCAATAGAACATTGTGAAAGGATATTAGCAAATGCACTTATCACTAATAGTGGGTTAATCGAACCGCAGGATATGGTAAGAAAGCAGTGGGAATCAACTTATTCTAATATCCACGTCAATCATGGACACCACTTTACATCTCATTACAATGTATTTAGAAGAGATTCTTATTTCAATCCAGCTCCATATTGGGGTAACCATAACGATTGGAAAGACCTCTTCCCTCAATAAATAACCCACACTTTTTGTTATTAAAGTATGATAAAGCAAATTATCGATATAATAGTTTTGAATGAATTCTACGGAGTATCTGAAAATATGGATATTGCCAAAGGAAAATATAAACTACCCTCATCAATTAGTGAGTGTGGAAAGTTACTAAAACGAATCTGGAAAAGTAAAAAATAATGGCAGATAATACTACCACATATAAAGCCGTAATCGAAACCGAAGTAAAAGGTAAGGGTGAGATTAAAGAGGTCGGTGATGAGGCGGAAGAGACCGCCGGAGCCTTCGTCAAACTCCAATTACAAATTCGTAAAACACAGAAAGCATTACAGGAAGCGGCAGCAGCAGGTGATACAGTAAAGTTTAAGCAATTAAAAGGTGAGTTAGATGATTTGGAAGATGGATTAGAAAAGGTTCAATTCCAATCTAAACAATTTGAAGACCAGTTATCTGCTTTACCTGGTGCTGCCGGACAGGCAGGTGGTGCGATTAAAGGTGTAGGTGATGCATTCAAACTACTATTGGCAAATCCAGTAGTTGCAGTTATTGGTGCAATCATTGGTGTATTCCTTTTATTAAAGAGGTCATTAGAATCTACTTCTGAAGGTCAGGCTACTTTAAACAGAGTATCACAGGCATTTAGTGCAGTATTAGGGCCTATCTTAGCAACATTAGAAAAAGTTGCAGTTCCATTATTCAATGGATTAGCATTTGTAATTGAGAAAGTTGCAAAAGCATTTGCGTTCTTTGCTGAGAAATTAGGTATCAGTAAAGAGAAGATTGCTGAAGCTACGTTATCTGTAGATGAAGTTCAACAGAAAACAAATGAGAATGAGCTCAAAAGAATGGATGAGCAAACTAAAGCAAACGAAGAGGCTTTAAAGAAAAGACAAGCAGCGAGAGAGAAAGCTGCAGCAGAGAGAAAGAAGAAAGAGGAAGAGGCGGCTGAAGCCCGAAAGAAAAAAGAAGAAGAAGATGCAAAGAACTTAGCAGAAGCAAACAAAGTTCTAACTGAAGCATTTGTAGCTACATTAGCAGATAGAGACCAACAAATATTCAGAGCAGGTCAGGCACAAAATGAAAGATTATTAGCCCTACAGAAAGCAGGTATTACTGATGTAACTTCTGTATTAGAGCAAGGAAGAATAGAAGTTGCAGCAATCAATAAGAAATTTGATGATGAGGCAACTAAACAAATAGAAGAAGCGGCTAAGAAAGCAAAGGATATAGAAGATAAGAAAACAGAAGATGAGAAGAAAGCTGCTGAAGAGAGAAAGAGAGTAAAGATGGAGGAGATTGATTTCAAAAATATGATGCAAAACTTAGAGTTAGACATCGTTGAGAAATTTGGTGGAATCCTACAAGATTTAGCAGGTAAGAATAAGAAATTAGCAACTGCTGGAGTTATCATTCAATCTGCAGCATCTATTGCCCGTATCATCGCAAATACTGCAGCGGCTAACGCAAGAGCAATATTAGAATTAGGGCCTATCGCAGGTTCTGCATTTGCTATTAAGAATAGTATATCAGCAGGATTATCTGTTGTAGCAACTACAATTGCAGCTGTTAAAGCAATACAACAAATAAATTCAGCAGATAGTGGTTCGGCAGCGAGTGGAGGAGGAGCAGGAGCACCTAGAGTACCAGCACCACCAGCTCCATCGATATCATCTGCACCAACACCTCAAATCAATACAGGTGGTGGACAGAATCCATCACAACAAATTGCTGAAACAATAGGTGCAGCTAGTGGTAGACCGGTTCAGGCTTATGTAGTATCACAAAATGTATCATCTACACAGGCATTGGATAGAAGAGTTAACGCATCTGCATCGTTTTAGAAATCAGAAAGATAAATTGTTAAAGATATATGAAACCAAATAAATTACCCCTCTACGAGTTGATGATTGAGGATGAAGCAACTGATGAAATCTTTGCAATATCTTTAGTAGAATCTCCAGCTATAGAGTTAGATTTCCAATACTTTGGTAAAGAAGCAATTCAGTTTGCAGAGGTATCAAAAGATAAAAGATTGATTATGGGGCCTATTTTAGTGCCTGATAAGAGAATCCTTAGAATAGATGGAGAGGGTAAAGAGTATGAAGTATTCTTTAAACCATCAACTGTTAGAAGATTATCTCAAATGTATTTGGAAAGAAAGTACAACGATAGTGCAACAATAGAGCATGATAAGAAAGTAAAAGGTCTTACCTTAGTAGAGAGTTGGATAGTAGATAATAAATTTCAAGATAAGAGTAAAGCATACGGATTCCAAGTGCCAGAAGGTAGTTGGATGGGAACATTCTTAGTTGATAAAACGCCTGAAGGTAATAAGATATGGGATGATTATGTAAAGACAGGAAAGGTAAAAGGATTCTCAATAGAAGGTCTCTTCTCACACAACTTAATTGCAGCAGCAAAGATAGAAGAACAAATATGGAGTAAAGATGTAGAAGAG
>Ga0181356_1001115_pt1 | contig 11754 bp, 19 predicted proteins | sample Fa13VDMM110SN_FD_130104 | JGI IMG/M metagenome (GOLD analysis project Ga0181356, IMG submission 130104) | Freshwater viral communities from Lake Michigan, USA - Fa13.VD.MM110.S.N | ecosystem: Environmental > Aquatic > Freshwater > Lake | place: USA: Michigan | collected 2013-09-24 | reverse complement strand
TTACAATTTTACCTGCTGTTGTATCACGCCATACATCAGTCCATGGTAATAAATCTTTATTTAGCCATGCTGTTAATGCATCACCAAAATCTTTATACGATACTTTCTGAGCAGCTAAGAAATTAGCTAAACCAATCATTCCAAGGCCAACTTGCCGATCTTTCGCAGGGGAAAGGTATTCACCAGTACTATCAACTTGAGTGGTGGAATGCAATTGGCATAATTGTTCCATGCCATCGACAAATGTTGTTCTAATTTCATTAATTTCACAAGCGCCCATGTTTACATGCTGCAGCAAGCAAGTGCCACGATGGGGCAAATATACTTCTAGACAAACATTAGCATAAATGCGTTTTCCATCTTCGTCATAACGTATTTTGTTTAACCAAAGATCACCAGAACTAATCTTTTGCAATGCAGCATCAATCAATTCAGGAGACGAATTTATCAAGAAATCATTATCTACATTTAGACAACGCTTCACCCATGGTAATTCTTGCCTGGTGGCAGTTATAAAATCAATGGCATCAGGATGATTGTAATCTAAATGTAGTACTACTGCACCATTTTTATACAATCCGCCTCTACGTAAGATTTCGTTCAATGATGAATAAATTTTACCAAAACTCACAGGACCACTTGCTACTAAGCCTTTACCATTTTCATCACCTTTACCACGGAGCTTCGATAGGTGTACGGCAACGCCAGCACCATTTCGTAGCCCATGGGATACAAACCTCCAAGACTGCTCAATGCCATTAGGGCCTTCCATAGCATCTTCTACCACGAATACGGTGCAACTCACTGGCAAACGGCCTTCAGGGCTCTCTAACCAGCTTTCTACCCTTCCTGTGCGAGCAATCTTTTCACACTTTGCATTTTCTTTCAGCTTCATGAGACGACAAAGCCCGCACTCGGCGGGCTGCAATGAGAACACTGCCTAGTCTAACCCCTCAAGAGGCCGCTTCAACATGATTTCATAATTCATCGCTGTCTTCTTTGATTGGTTCAATGAAATCGGCAAACATATCATACATAATGCCACGTATATCATTGCGTTCAGGATAGCCTTTAGCATCTATTTCTTTTTCTATCCATTGATAAATTGCTTGGAATACCAATAGCGTTGTATCGTGTGCATCATTTTCCATATTATCAATTAAATCAAATACTGTCTTCCATATAGATTGCTGCGCTTGATTCATTTCGTCAATGGCAATTAAATAACCAAATGCTGCTGCAACAGATTTGCTTTGCGCATGTTCGCACATTTCAAAACGGTCCCTTAATGCCGTGAATGTATCGGGATCATCAAACACATATTTTGTCACAAGTTTCAGAAATTGCGAAGATGTCATGGAAACGAAAGAAATGGTTACCAGTCAGGATAGGAGGCTCCAGGCTTAAAGTCAAGCGCTTGATCAATGGTAAAATCAATTAAATCTGCTTGATAACCATTATATTTTGCACCAGAAGCTTTCCATATACAAGGATTGATTGGTTGTAACCGCTCACGTAATTCAGCAATTGCTTGTTTGAAATAACGACTAGCCCCTACTTTAAATTGCCATCGTTGTGTGACGACAATAACTGTTTCTTCTGGTTCGTAATAAGTCATGACTAATCATAGAACATAAGCGCAAAAACGCAAAACCTACTCAAATCTTAAAAGAATATGTAGATATTCAGCTTTTTGCTCGAAAACACTAGGTTTTCTTGATGGGCCTAATGATTCTAATGAGACTGCGATATACGATAGGTAAAGACCTTGCTCATGCTTAAGTTCATTACAAGGTCTGCGCAGCATGTAGCAACGCGCTGCCTCTGCTAGCCGCTAAAAGAAGGAGCCCCCCAGGCGTACATCCCAAGCGGCTCTGCTTTATTGTTCTTTTTCTTAAGGAGCCTTACGAGCAGAGCCCTAGCGAATACATTCACAAGGCTCCTTCTTTATATTCTTTACAAAAGTATCAAAAAACCGCTGATATAGTACCTTGCTCGCACCACGCTGAAAAATATTAATTTATACGATGAAAGAAGAAGAAGGACGCAATGATTTACGCTCTTTGGGAGCTACCTTCGCGATGCGTCCAAGACAATGGAAAGAAAGTGCAATGATCGAACTGTAATGACCTCACAAGGCTCGTAAAGTCGCGATTGTTCGGTCAGTCGCCATTGAATTTACAATGGTGCGAGTATTTTACGAAGGTGCAAGTAAATACTCGTAATGTTAATAAGCTGTGATTATTAAGAATTGTAGTAGCTTGCGAAATGAAAAACTCGATGAAAAAAATGGTCGCATTTGGAAGGGGTAACCCCGACACCTCAACCCTAATACGCCCGTACTACTGCTCTACATCAGCATTGCTTATATAAGGATTCCTGATATAATGCTGGTGTTTTTATTATTTAGTGATGTTTTAGTTAGTGTTAATTAGGGAATTTTCTCTCTGTACACTTAAAGCCCCTACAGTAACTGTGCTGCAGGGGCCCCGACTTAATTCAGCCTATTGTACTTATAAGCCGCTTGAATGGCACTCTCACAGTTGATAAGGGCTTGGACGCAACCAAGGCCAACAATACTCACTGAAGCGATTAGAACGGTCTTGACAGCTAGCTTGAGCATGGGAGAATCAGCAAGGAAAGGAGCCCTATTCGGTAGGGCTCCTCAATTGTTGCATTAATTAGCTGATACGTCAACCTTTAGCAGCTATACCGCCCACCCTATGATGCCGTCCTTCAATTGCACCGTACCGGCGCGCGCGATTGCGAACCTAGCAACGTTCGCAGGGTCAGCGCCGCGCGCTACCTTATAGCGCAAGATTACCGCGGTCCTGCCAGGGTTAGACCACCTGTGGTCGTTAGTGTCACCGTTAATAGTGGGAACTATTAAGCTGTCGTCTGCAGTGGTTATTGACAGGCTGGGTGGTATCGCGTCACCGTCTCGCATCGCCACGGGAATAGCAACCCTAAAGCCCGCTCTAATGGCTGCGATTGCATCCGCGCAAGGTGTGGCGCCATCAGGTTTAACGCTATGCGTTACATCCCACCCTGCGGCGCGCTGGGCGATGATCCCCAAAGGGCCCTTTAAAGGTGCGGCGCTATAATCGTATAAAACTATGCGGCCGCGGTTGCGTTCTATCTGCAGCACATCTGCGATATTTTGGTTGTTACCGGGCGCGCAAGTAATCCCGAAGCGGCGATGCAATACGGCGCATTCTGCAGGGCTTAGGTTAAAGGTTATTTTGTGCCAGGGTTTATCGTCTGTACCTCGCAAGCGAACTGCTAGTGGGATTGTTTTATCAGTTGCGAGACGTTCGCGGGCGATCGCCCAAAGGATCCCGCGCGCATAGGCGGCGCTGTCTGCAATGCTTGCAAGCTGTCTGCGGCCGCGGCAACTTGTGCAGGCGGTACTCATCCCACCATGGCCAGACGTATTTAAGCAACAATCAATACAGGCCGCCGTGGCCCATGCGCAAGCATTAAAACCCGCAACTTGTGCGGTTAAATTCTCACGTTCTGCTAGGCGCGCCAGGTCTGCCAGAAACCCGCGAACATGGGCGCGATTGTTCGCCGGATTAATTGCATTAGCCAGGCCGCGGGATGGCAGATGGTGCAAAATAACAGACCTTGCAAGCTTTGAGTCTTTTAAAGTTTTAGGGTTTGAAATGGTTAATAAACTTGAGACGGTTAAACCAAAGCGCTTAAGCAAGGCGGTTACATCAGCGGGTGCATGTAACGGTGCATTTGGCCGATGCATGGGCGCAACTAATGAGCCAAATGAACCCATCGCAGGCGTGCGGGGTGCGATTGTCGGCAGGATGCGGCGCCTATCTACTAAAGGCGGAAACAAAGACGACACGGGCGCGCCTGCAGGCAATACGGCGCCGCGGAGGGTAACAACAAAACTAGGGGCGGAAACGGTCATTGCAACAAGGAAACGGGAAACCCATCGCTGGGCTGTCAAAACATACCACGGGAACCGGCGCGCGCCTACCTATCGGGTGGGCGGTTCAATAATTGGCCTAGTTGCAAGATCCCTATATAGGCGGCGCAAGCTTGCAAGGTCTGCACGAACAAAACAAAGCGCGCAAAATAACGCGCGCAAGCTGCGAACCTTTAGGCGGTTAAACAATAACGAACGAACTTAAGCAAAATAACATTTAAACGCCGCAGCGTTGCGGATAGCTTGCGTCTATAGATTGATCGATCCATCGTTAAGGTGAAACAGTATTGTTTATCAGTGTGAAACAGTATTGTTTATCAGTGTGAAACAGTGTTGTTTATCAGTGTGAAACAGTGTTGCCAGTTAAGGTGAAACAGTATTGTTTATTAAAGTGAAACAACAGTGTTTATTAGTGTGAAACAGTATTGTTTATTAAGTATTATTCAACTATGTATTTTTACTATTATTTAGTACTGTATAATCACTATTATTTAGTACTGTATATTTGTTATTATATAGTATTGTATTTTTACTATTATTTAGCGCTGTTTGTTTACTATTATTCAACCTTGTATTTTTATTATTATTTAGCGCTGTTTGTTAAGTATTATTTAATATTGTATATTTATTATTATTTAGTACTGTATATTTATTATTATTTAGCGCTGTTTAATTAGAATTATTTAATATTGTTTAATTACTAATACGTAATACAACCCTAGCCTTTTCCAATACAACCCTAGCCTTTTCCAATACAACCCTGGCTAGTTCCAATCAAATTGCAATCAAACTATGATCACCCGTTCAGTCAACGTCAACGATTCAACCCAAGATTTCACTGGCCAGATCTTAAGAGGAGAGAAAGTAATTGAAACCAGGGACACATTGAATAACGCCCTTCAAGGCGTTTTGGGTCAGCGTGTGGGAATTACTAGAACCGGTACAGGCGATACCAAAGTCGTGGGCTATGCAACCGTGGCAATGCAGCCAATTATCTACTCAACAGAGGCAGAATTTAGGCAAGATGAGAAACTACACCTCATAATCAAAGGCTCTAAATATGACATCAAGCCTGGCAAGATGAAGTTTGGCTACGTGCTAACTGATGTAGTTGCAGTTGAGCCTTTTACCCCTAAATCAGTAGGCCGAAAGTATTCAACTATCGGCTAGGTATTTAGCAGGATTTCCCTTGAGTTACGCTAAGAAAAGGTAAATATCACAAAAACATCAAATAATATTATTTAGAAAATGTTAAATAACAATATAAAAATTATTCTCACTATACAACCTTAATTAGACCCAATACAAAGCTAGCTGGATTCAATTTATTTTCCAGTCGGTACCAAATATAAAAGCCAGCCAGTTCTCACCAACCATCGCCAGCTTGCGCAGCAGCAACTGCAGCATCTTCCGATTCATACGGCCCTCCTAAGCCATCACCGTCATCTTCATGCCAATACCAGCCTTCAATTAGCTCAGTGCCTTTACAGCAATCTTCTGGAAAGAAATCAACAAGAATCATAGGTTCCTCTCAGCAGCGGATAGGGCAGAAGACGATGGGTCAAACAATTGTTCTTCATTATCATCTTCTTCGTGGTAATCATAATTCTCGTCGCTGTCAAAATAGTTCATGCTGCCCTCTGTAGTTTTGCTACGGCCATTGCAAAGGTTTGAGGAGAGCTCCCACCAGGCCGCTTTAGCTCATAGCCATCGTGATCAACAAAAATATCGCCAGCACTATCTACGTGCCCCTCCAGCTCTCGATCCCACATGCCAACGCAACGATCTTCGTGAAACACTGCGATAGTGTCCTCGCCATCGTCCATTGCAATACGACAATGGGAAAGCAGCTCACTAAAACGAGCCGCTTGATAGCTCATTACTGTGGCATCAAAATAAGGGCCGTTGTCTTTGTAAGTGCGAACTGTGCAGGTCATGGTTTTGAAGCGGTGGGAAAGCCTCTCGGCCCGTTGAAAGAAGAATAAACGATGGAGGGGCCTAATGGCCCCTTTGTAACAAAACTTTACAGACGGTGACAAAGCAGCGAGCGCAGGGCAGCTTTCACATCGGTATTTTTATAGCTTTCAATGGCAGATTCCAAACAAGCAAAACGCCTGCCGTAAGTCATGGTATTATAAGCTGTTGAGGAAGCATTGATTACCTTCACCCAGCAATCACCATTGAGGAATGTCACCTGGATGCTTTTGCCTTTAGGGCTGATCAGGTCAACGTATTTGCCGCTGGATGTCGCTTCGATGAAGGTGCCGGTGGATGTCGTGGTGATCATGGTTTTTGGTGAAGGAGGAAGCTCTCGCTCCCGTTGAAAGAACAATAAAGCATGGAGGGGCCTAATGGCCCCTTTGTGGCATTAATCAACCAACTCTGTAACAATGCTTAATCGCTTGGCATTGCGCCAAATTTGACGGGCTTCGTCGGCATCAGTGATAACACGGAAAAAGCTGTCGCGCCCCCACTCTTTATATGGGCCGATGCTGGAGGCTGCAATTTTCCAGGTGCGGCGACGAAGCTCGGCTGCACTAAAAGTGCCATTGTTAACGTAAACCGTCAGCACCATATCTGAATTGTCGCCGATAAAGGCGTTGATGTCGTACAGCTCACCAGTGGCACCACAAGCAAAGCAATCGCCGTTTTGAACGTGGGAAAAATGTGGCAACTTGCCTGATCCGCCGCAGAAAGGGCAAATGCAAGTTTTGGTGATAGTAGGCATGATTCTTTGGGGGTGATGGAAGCTCTCGCTCCCGTTGAAAGAAGAATAAACGATGGAGGGGCCTTGAGGCCGCGTGGGGTTAGACGAGCTTGGCGAGCGCGGCGATGCCGGCAGCTTCGGAGCGGAAGCGGCGGTCTAGTTCGCCGTCGATGATGTCGATCAGCTCCCAGCCGCCTACTACGCGGTGGAGGAAGTAGTCAGCGCGCACCCAGTAGGCAAAGGTGGCTTCGTTGTAGGTGATGCCGGTTGGGGTGATCATGATTCCCTGCGGGTGATGGAAGCTCTCGCCTCCGTCCCTAAATTATTGCACTAAAAAAGCCAGGAAGCTACCCCCTGGCTGATTAGCGTTACTTATTGAAACAATTAGCGAGGCGGATCAGTGCCAGGCACAACTTTCCATCGTCTATTAGTAAATAAAAACTTGAGGCCCTTGGCTTTCAGCTCCAGCTCCTCTTGAGAGCCGTTGCCGAAATGATGCCATGCCCCAGCAGGATCGCGGCCCCATAGGGAGAATCCTGCATCTGGCCTGGTGGCAACTGCTGTGCTCATGGCTGGAACTCCAAGATTTGCCCTTTTGCTTTGATGCTTACCACTCGCTCACAATCAAAAGAACGCCATGCCCCTGCGCCATCGTTTTTAGCAATGGTGAAATCCCTGCAGCGAACAATGGAGGGATTTTTCAATGCATGGCCAGTCCCCTTGATCTCCTGTGCATCTAAAGGGTTGAACTGTAACGAGCGCTTATCGCCGTTTTGCTTAATGAAATTAACGCTGATAATGCTGCTGCCAGCATTATGGATGAAGGTTTTGATGAGAGCGGTTTTGTCCATGGTTTGATGGTGGTGGGATCTCGCCCGTGGTTGTGAATTAATCATTGCCTATGGAGGGCAGAAAAGCAATGGCCTGAATGATTAGCTTTGCTTATGGTGCAATTGTACTAGGAGCATAAGTGAGGCGGCAATATCTATCGGGGTGGAGTAGTTGACAGGCAGCCAGGCCAGGGAGATCATTTGCTGGGGGCTCAGGCGCAATTAAGGCCAGACCAACCAGGCCAGCAGCAGCACCTAACAGGACAATGGAAGCGCGAACAGAAGGAAAATGCATGGTTTTAGTCGGAAGGCAATTGCACATTACATGACGGGCCGGGCCTTGCAGTTTTTTTGTTGTTTTTCGCAATAATATGCTGACCAGTTCCCAAAAAGAAAGACGCCCATACGAGCGTCCTTCTTGCTTTGCTTATGATGACCTGAATTTCAAGCAAATGAAATTACATGATGAAAAAGCAAAACTAACCATGCCATGACGGATTGAAGTTCAAGCGAATGAAATGACGGTGTGAAAAGCATGGTTTGATTGTGGCATCATGACTTGGTGAAATGCAAGTAAATGCAATTAAGCACTGAACGATGCCACTATGCTGCCGGAAGAGAAACTGAAATTGCTGCTAGAGCAAATGATCAAGTGATACCGGCGGGCAACTTAGCTTAGCACTAATTTCCCATTAATACTGCTCTCACGCACTAAATCACGAATAATTTGCATAGCCTCAATCATTGCACCAATAAACACCTTGCGATGCATACGAAATTCTTGGTCTTGCTCCACTGTGAAATCGTAATGCGAAAGCACCTTGCCAATACTGCTAGCTTTGCGTGTACCCATTTTCTTTAATGCGTAATTTTTAAAACCATGCCAGTAAATGTTGCTGCGAGCAATACCACCACGGAAATGAAATGGCGATGTATGCAGCACATTATGACGCAACCATTGAATACCAGGCATTTCTCCAGTGTCTGGACGTTGCCTTACGGTGCCTTTGGGAAGAAGAAAGAATGCAGTGAGTGTGTAAAGCCTATTGATGCGTCCATCGCTTTTAAGAAATTCGCCGCTGCGCTTACTGATTTTATCAAAATCAAAAGCTTCACGAGACAATGGCGATAATCTTGCAGCAATAGCTTTTAAATTAGCGGCCAGGAATTGCACAATGGCGTCGTTTGGGTCTTGATATTTGAATCGTCGCGCTTTGTTAAGGATGGCATTGGTGTCGTCTTTAAAGGTCCAGCCAGCTTCACGAGAACGTGTAGCCTTAAAGTTTATGGGCGGATTCATGAGACGTATATGCGGACTATTTGTCACCATGTGATAAATGGCGCGAGTATCTACGTCATCGCTTTTTTTGCCACCGCCATACTGAGCACGGGCTTTGGGCGTTAAATGGCCTGGGAAAAGTTTAATTGTGCAACCTTTAAGGGATGCACGGTCGTAAAAATCAATTAGCTCATCTGCCGTGTACACCTGCGCCAAGCTTAAGTCTGTGCGATGGCAGCCAAGATGTGCGTTTTCAGCAATTAGAGTGTCGCCTTTTGATACCCAGTGCAAAGAATGGAAATCATCAGGGGACATGGTAGTAGTGGACTGGGAGGTGCTGTTAAGCACAGTCCAATTATTAGTGCCAAAATCGGCAACAAGAGTAGTCATTTAAGGTAAGGCGGATGGGGGTTGGAGGCGATGAAGCGATGAATCTTCAGCAAAGAAGATGACTATCTGAATCGCCTGTGCGCATACCATAGTGCCTACTTTTGCAAAAGGATAAGCATTAAAAAACGCCCCATACGGAGCGTTAGTGGTCTCATGAATACCTGAATTGCGAGTAGACGCAATGAATGACTGAAAGAGACCTACAATTATTATAAACCTTAAATAAAAAAGCGGGCCTAAGCCCGCCAGTTCCTCACACTTAAGTATTATGCCTTAGACCAGCACACTTTAGCAACACCTTGTCCGGGGCTCGCAATTCTATTAAACGCCCCATAGCTGAGATCAAGGTCTCGACCAGCAATAAATGGGCCTCTATCGGTCACCGTCACCACTACGGTCCTGCCATTGATTGGATTGCTTACTAGGAGTCTGGTGCCAAATGGCAACGATCTATGAGCAGTCGTAAGGCCATAGGCATTGAAGCGGCTACCATCGGCAGCTTGCAAGCCGTGATAGCCATCGCCAACGCCATAAAATGAAGCGTAAGAGCACACTGAAGCGGCCTCCACTGCATTAGGCGCAAAAGCACCAAGGACAATGGAAGCAGAAAGAAAAAATGATTTAAGCACTGTTTTTGGGAATAATGAGCAAGAGCTGACGGTCTCCCGACAGCAACCTTCATATTACCACAAATGAAAAGCTTGCGTTTTAATGGTGCTGATGTTATGATTCTTTTGTTGGTCGGTCCTCCCCGCAAGGATGGACGGTTTTGACAGGAAGGGCTACCCCGTAAGGGATGCCGGGCGCTCATGGTTAGCCTGCAAGGCTTCCTGTCCCTGTGTTCAGGAGCCAAGCCATCGGAGGCCAATAGAAAGAAAGGGGCCGTACGGCCCCTTCTTCTTGCATAAAATTAAACCACCAACCACAAAATTATGAGATTTAACGCTCGATTAGTGCTAGAAGATTTAATTGCAGAAGGCATTCGTTCGGGATGTCGCAATGCATTTGAACATAACGAAAAACCAACAGAATTAGAAATAACAGAATATATTGAACAAGCAATATGGAACAAAATTCATCAATATTTAAACTTTGATGATAATTTCTAATTAAACGCCAATAGCAGCAGCATAAGCCGCCAGGTAAGCAAGCTGATCGTCAGCAGTAGGGGCAGCAGTTAGTTCATTATGCTCTTGCTCATGCCTTTTCACTGCCGTTTTTAGGATGATTAGCAGTTGTACCATGCTCCCTTGATGGCAAGCCTCAACGCCAGGAAGCAATTGCTCCAGCGTGGTAATGCTGTCCTGAAGCTGTTTTACCAGCAGGAAGCAATTCACTACGGGCTGGCCAAAGTTCATCACTAGCTTTTCGTTGCTGAAAGCAGAAATGCTGCCGTTGTATTCAGTTTTGATCATGGGTTTTGTTTGAAGGCTCCGTCATCATGCCCATGCCTTTTCCCATTGTCAAGCCTATTGATGATTAGCAAAACTTATGTTTATTTCCATGTTTCTGCGCAATTATTTCCATCCTTGCGCAATAACATGATATTTACCTACTTGTTCAAAAAAAACATAACGATTGGTGCGTTCCACTACTTTATTAAAAGCTTGCCGCATCCTCCTGGTTAATTTTTCTTCTGGTTCTATTAACCAGCTTTTCGCCCAATCAGCCACTTCCTCAATATCTTTTAAATCATTAGTATGTGCCACAAAAAAACTACCACGTTGCTCAAATTTACGCCATATTGGATGCACTGGTGGCTCTTGAGCAGCAATTGCTTTTGCCTTTGCTCTTAATAATGGTGGCATATAAAGCAGCACCAATGGTGGTAAAGCAGTGGGATCAATGGGAATAGGGCTAATCGTGATATCTTCTGTTATCATTTGCTTTGCTCCAGGTAATCTTCAAGGGAGATGTTATCCTTTTCAAGCTTTTCTAACATGGCATGAGTAATTGTAGTTTTTATCATTTTTAACCATTGTTCATCACCAGAAAAGCTGCCTGTTTGTTGCAATAATTGTAATACTGTGGTGAGACGACTTAAGTCGTCCATAATAGCTAAACCTTCTTGAATGCAATCATTATTAATTTGTTTACGTAAAACATGAGCATGATAACTATGCCATTGATTCATGCAAAATAAAGCAATTTGTCGATATGTTTCATCGCCATATTGTTGCACTAAGGTGGCAATGGAATCAGCAAGTACAGGCGGCACTCCAACCAGTCCTGCGTCATCAAAATAAGGCGTTAAATTATCATCAATGGAAGCAATTGTGTTCTCTTTGACTGTTTTGGCTTGACGAAGGAAATCGTCTACTGAAGAAAAATCCATGGAGCAGCAAGAAACGCAATACCAGCATGACGGATATTAGCGCAATTGTCAATAGCCCCATGATTTTTTCATACGCTTATGGTTGCTAGTGCTGATGGCGGTTCAGTTGGTTCGTCATTTTCAGCTACGGTAAACGTTGTATCAATTGCTTGTGCTTTTTCTTCTTTTTCTTTTACATCACCAATGGTTTTTGCAATATCATCCAAGAAATTTTTATAGCTTTTCTTTTCTTCGCTTTGCGGTTTAATTTCGTATAAGCCTAATACTTTT
>Ga0181356_1001112_pt1 | contig 11760 bp, 15 predicted proteins | sample Fa13VDMM110SN_FD_130104 | JGI IMG/M metagenome (GOLD analysis project Ga0181356, IMG submission 130104) | Freshwater viral communities from Lake Michigan, USA - Fa13.VD.MM110.S.N | ecosystem: Environmental > Aquatic > Freshwater > Lake | place: USA: Michigan | collected 2013-09-24 | reverse complement strand
ATATAAATGGTCAAATTGTAAAAGACATTACACGATTAGAAAAAGAGGTTACCGATTCACTGCTATCATTACCAGAAACAAAGGAGTGGGTAATGTATAAAGCTAGAAATGCATATCCACCCAAGACTCGAGGTAGTTTTGGAAAATTGATTACACAACCTGACTTTGTAAGCAAAGCTCGCAATCCTCAAGGCATCGAAGAGTTCATGAAGACTGGAGATGAAACGCATTTAGATTCTGTTGACTGTATGAAGGTGAGTATCCAGCTCCTTAAAAATAAAGAAGGGGTACTACTTAACATAAGTAGCAAAAAACAATTAGCTGAGATTTGTTTCAACTTTCTAGGCATTAAGCCATTAAGCCAAACACGTAAAGGTTCTGATCAGTTTAATGAGGACTTAGTAGACTCTTTAGCAAAAGACTACACTTGGGCATCTAAGATGAAGGATTACAATAAATTAAATAAGATTAAGTCTTCGTATATCGATCGCTTCCTTATTGGTTGTGAGGATAGTAGGTACTACTTCTACGTAAAGCAGATGGGTACAACGAGCGGACGATTCAGTTCAGATAGTCAACAGCTCCCACGTATCTTAGAACCAGGAGAAGCTAGTCCATTAGTGCTTAAGTATAACAATATTGTTCGTAGCTTTATTCAAGCTGAGGAAGGAAGGAAGATGGTTATATGTGATCAGTCTTCGTTAGAGCCAAGAGTGTTTGCTAGTGTTAGTAATGACCCTAATTTAATTAACGTATTTCTAAATGGAGAGGATCTCTATTGTAGGGTAGCTATACAAACCTTTAAGTTGCATGGAATGTCAGCTAAGAAATCAGATGACAATTATCTAAAGAACATAAGACCAGAGCTGAGACAAAGAGCAAAGTCAATCGCTCTTGCAATTCCATACGGAGCAGGTGCATGGCAGATTAGTCAATCATTAGGTATTCACATTAAGGAAGCTCAAAAGGTCATAGACGGATATCTAGATGGTTTCCCAGAGTTGGCTAAGTGGATGAGTGATACTCATTTACAAGTTCATGCTATTGGTAGGGTTGTTAGTAAGACTGGTAGGATTCGACACTTAGATAAGGTCAAAGCTATATACGAACGATACGAAGATCGACTTGCTAAGCCTTGGGAGTTTAATAAGATCAAAGCAGCTGCAAAGGCAGCTGGTAACGAGAAAGAAGTTCAGCAGCTTAGGATGGAATACAAGAACGGTCTTAACTCAGCAAAAAACTTTCAGATACAAAGCTTAGCTGCCAGTATTATGAATAGGTCAGCTATTGCAATACATAAGGAGTTTGTAGAGAAGGGCTTAGATGCACACATAATGCTACAGATCCATGATGAGTTTGTTGTTAATTGTCCAGCAGTAATCGCTCAAGAGGTTTCTGATATAGTAAAGTATCATATGGAGAATACTGTTGAGATTGCAACTGGATTAATAGCAGAACCTAATATTGCAGACGATTACGGAGAAGGCCACGTGTAATATATGGTTTATTCAAATCCCGTACTATTTATAAGAGACCTTAGGGCGGACAACACAGTTACATTATTTATTAATCATCTTAGGAGATAAAACAAGAATTATGAATGAAATTTCAATTAGCTCAGATTTCGACATCCTGTTCAGAAATCTTTTCGACACACAGTCGGCATTTAACACAGTCAGAGGACACAAATCCCCACATCCAGTAGACATATATGAAGACATAGAAGATGGTCTCGTTTTCGAGATTGCTTGTACTGGTCTTAAAAAGGAAGATGTGGAAATCAATATCGAGCACGATATCCTTCGTGTATCCTATACTAAACCTAGTTGGGATCCAGAAGAAGAGAAAAAACGACAATATCAAATAAACGGTATTGCAAGACGATCTTTTGATCTTGCATATCGAGTAGCGTCTAAGTTTAGCTTAGCAAAATCAAAGGCTTCAATGAAGGATGGGCTATTAGTGATAACACTACCATTCGCAGACGAAGCAAAACCAAAAAAACTTTTAATCAATTAAAATTAGCCTCCCTAAGGTTTTTTTAGTATATTAATAGTATAAACACACAAAAAAAAGTATGAAAAAAGTATTTGAGCCAATTGGCGACAAATTGATTTGCTTACCAGTAGATCAAGATCAGAGAAGTACTGGAGGTATTTACCTACCAGACGTAGACGATAAAAAGTCATTAAAAGCTACCGTCGTAGCAGCAGGACCAGGCTTTTGGGCAGGTGCTGATTTGTTTGTCCCGACCACATTAAAAGAAGGGGATACAGTATTATATCAGCGGTTTGCTGCTCAAGTAGTTGAGTTTGACGAAGCAGAGTATCATGTAGTTCAGGAAAGAGATGTAATCACTAAATTAATAACAGAAAATGAGTAAAATAAAAGTTTTAGAATTTGGAGCCGACGGACGAGATAAGATCCGTAAAGGCGTTAATAAACTAGCAGCAGCAGTTGAATCTACACTAGGGCCATCAGGTCGTAATGTTATTATCCAAAAAGAAAATGGTGCACCGATTGTCACTAAAGATGGTGTTACAGTTGCGAGAGAAATTACACTAAAAGATCCCGTTGAAAACATTGGAGCTGAGGTTATAAAAGAAGTATCCATGAAAGCTGCTAAGAAGGCTGGTGATGGAACTACAACTGCAACAGTATTAGCAGCATCTATGTACAATGAAGGATTAAAGTGCGTTATGGCTGGACTTAATGTTATAGAGGTAAAACGAGGAATGGATAGTGCAGTCAAAGAGATTGTACAAGTAATAAGAGGCGTAGCTCAGGATGTTGTTACAAACGATGAGATCAAACAGATAGCTACTATCTCAGCAAACAACGATGACAGTATTGGATCTATTATTGCAGAAGCTATGGATAGTGTTGGCAAGGATGGTGTTATTCAAGTACAGGAAAGTCGTACAGCTGAGACTAGTTTAGAAATTGTTGAGGGTATGCAAATAGATCGTGGATATGTTTCACCCTACTTTGTAACTGATAACGACTCTATGACTACTACCTTAGAAAATCCACTTATCCTTTTGTGCGATAAAAAAATTAGTAGCATTAAAGAGATACTAACTTTACTAGAAACTTGCAGCAAGCAGAATAAGCCGTTGTTAATTATTGCGGATGATGTAGATGGTGAAGCTTTAGCAGCTATGGTCGTAAACAAAGCACGAGGTATTCTAAGTATCTGTGCAGTAAAAGCACCAGGTTTTGGTGATAAAAAATTACAACAACTAGAAGACATTGCAGTACTTACTGGAGCTGAAGTCGTATCAACGCAAAAAGGTATGAAGCTAGAAAAGCTAACAGCTGATATGCTAGGTACAGCAAGGACTGTAAAAATCAGTCAGTACGAAACCGTAATTGTAGACGGTGGTGGTGATACAGAAGCAATTAAGACTAGAATCGATAGACTAACAAGCGCTTATGAGAATGCAGAAAGTGATTACGAGAAGCAAGCAGTACAAGAGCGTGTAAGTAAGTTGATCGGTGGAGTAGCAGTAATACACATTGGAGCTCCAACTGAGATTGAATTAAAGGAAAAAGTAGATCGAGTAGACGATGCATTATCAGCAACTCGAGCAGCTATTGAAGAGGGCATTGTTGCAGGTGGCGGATTGTGTTTATTAAGAGCTGGTGAAGCTGTATCAGCTGACACTACTTACGTAGTAACACATCCTGATCAAAAAGCAGGACGTGATGTTGTGCTACGTGCATGTAGCCGTCCCTTTGAAGCCATCTTGTCAAATGCAGGCAAATCTCCTTCTGATATCTTATTTGGAATGAAAACCGCTGATAAAGACGGATATGACGCACGTGGTGATCAATATGTAAACATGATTGAAGCTGGGATTATTGATCCAGCCAAGGTTACAATTACAGCATTGGAATTAGCCAACTCAGCAGCAGGTACTTTGTTAACCACTGAGTGTGTAGTTAGTATTGATTCGGATCAACCGAAGCAAGATAAACAAGAAAATTGGATGTAAGATGCAGCAACAAGGAGTAGATTTATCAAATAGTACACCTTACGTATGCGAGGAGTGTGGTCATGATGTTTTCGTGACCGCCTTCAAGCTACAAAGTGTACCAAGCATTGTATCACCAACTGGTGAAGAAATGTTAGTACCAATACAAGTATTTATGTGCAACAAATGTGAGCATATTAATGAAGAATTTTTACCAAAGATTGGGTAGTCTGGTAAAAAAGTAGTAAGTTTAGATATATAACAGTTACAGATGGCAGAGAACTCAGTTTCGTATTCACAATTTTCGATGTACATGCAATGTCCCAAGAAGTGGGAGTTAGAGTATGTACACAATAATCGACATTTTGAGCAAAGTATCCACACTATCTTCGGATCAGCAATGCATGAGACTCTGCAAAATTATTTACACGTTACGTATAACCAATCGGCAAAGAAGGCAGATGAAATCTCCCTTTCGTCTGACCTTCAAAGCCGTCTGGTAACATTATACGGACAAGCGTCCCAACAGATTGGACACTTCACAACACCTGCAGAACTTCAAGAGTTTTACAAAGACGGTGTTGAGATATTAAAGTATTTCAAAAGTAAGCGTAGCATACACTTTCCAACTAAACAACACGAACTCGTTGGCATTGAGCTTGAACTCAAAATGCCACTAAAGAATAATGTTGTATTTAAAGGCTTCATTGATATAATCATAAAGGACAATCGCACTGGCCGGTACATGATTATAGATTTCAAGACATCAACAAGAGGTTGGAATAAGTATCAAAAAGCTGATAAGAACAAAACAGCTCAACTAATACTCTACAAAGAGTTTTACGGAAGGCAGCTAGGAATTGATCCAGAACTAATCGATGTTGAGTATATCATTCTACGACGTAAGCTTAGTGAAAATCCAGACTTTCCTATGAAACGAATACAAACATTTGCTCCTGCTAGTGGCAAGCCATCACGTAATAAAGTTGGTCAACTATTAGTTGACTTTGTCAATACTGGATTTAATGAGGATGGAACTCACAACAAGGATGTTGAATATCCAGCATACAAATCAACTAGCTGTAAGTACTGTAAGTACAAGAATGATGAGAATATGTGTCCCGCAGCTAATAGGATAATCTGTGGGTGAGTTTACACAAGAGACTTCAGTCAATAGAATAAACACACTACACTCAAGATTAGTACCTTCTGCAATGAAGGTGTACAACGAATGTGTAGCAGACAAAATACCAATCCATATAACATGGGGATATAGATCACTAGTAGATCAAGACACCATATACAGATACGGTAGAACAATACCAGGTCAAATACTAACCACTAATCGTTCTGGGTATAGTGCTCACAACTACGGCTTAGCTTTAGATTTTTGCTTTTACTATCATGGCGGAATGAAAACTTGGCCAGAAGTAAAGGTGGATGAGTATTGGAGGTGGATGTGGATTAAAACAATAAAAAAGTTTGAAGCAGAGGGATGGGAAACTGGTTTTAGATGGGAATACAATTGGGAGCCTGGCCATGTACAAAATTTACTAGGTAAAACAATGGGAGAATGGCACACACTAAACTCAGGTAAATGATTAAGATAGGAATCACAGGAACAACAACCTTCGAAAATAAAATACAAATCAAAGAGATGATATATCGAATTAAGCAGCAGGTGAGTGATAGTATTGTTATTGTTGGTTTAGGTGATAAACAAGGAGCTGATAGGTATATTAGAAAGTATGCACTAGAGTTGGGATGTGCTTATAAGGAAGCAAACCTACCACACACTCAGCCTACTTTGTATAGCATGATGACAGAGGCTTTTTACAATAAGCCTTACAGTGCAAAAAATTACCACCTTAGAGATGCAACATTTGCTCGTTACGTTGACCGATTGATCGTATTTGATAATTCACAAAAAACAGATCGTAAGATTGTCAATATTGTAAGAGCAGCAAATAAATACAATAAAAAAACAATTGTAATAGTTTAAGCCCTATTTATAGTATATGGATAGGTCCTTTAAAAATAGTTTAGCAGAAATGATTGTCTACATGGGTAACAACGGATTACAACTTGAGCCGTATCCAAAAATATCAATAAACAACATGGCACAGCAGGGTGATCCAATATATCACAACACTGGTCATTACGAACCAGTTACACGGACAATAACATTAAACACACACGGACGACATCCAAAAGATATTATGCGAACTTGTGCACATGAGCTTATTCATCACAATCAAAACCTTAGAGGTGATTTAGATCAACAAAGGATGATGGAGGCTGGTGATGGACAGTATACACAAAACAACGAGTATCTTAGAGAGATCGAAAGAGAAGCATACGAACGAAGCGCTATGCTATTCAGAGATTGGACCGATAATAAAAAGTATAACAAATAAAAAGTATAACAAATGAAAATATCAGAATTTAGAAAACTAATCCGCGAAGAGATTAGAAAAGTAATTAATGAGGTGCAAACAGCAATGCCATCAGATGGGATAGTAAAGGATGATAAGGGTAGAGGACAAATCAAATTTACTTCAAAAGGATCTGGCACTGAAGTCAAATCTCTTTCAACTGGAAAGACAATAACATCACCGTTGTCTATTGAAAAAGCTTACAATGCTCTCTTCAAGGTAGGTCAGATTGAAGGTAATGATGGATCAAGCTTTAATGGAAAAAAACACATTCGATTTAATAATGATTTTGCTGACCTAGATCCAAACGACTGGAAACGCTTTTTAATACCATCAGTAGGATTAAGAGTTGGTACTAAGGGTGAAGACATTAATATGTATCCACTTACTGTGGTCGCAGGTCCCTTTAACTCAATACAAGCAATTACTTCAGAAATCAAATCAAAATATCCTAAAGCAATGGATATTATGCAAAATACTGATTTGATAGATGAGCTGAAAAGCACAAGTGCTGTAGATGTTAGTGGATTTTATCTTGTACGAGGCCCAGATTATGATGGATCTGGTTTTACGATAGTTAATGGTGAGGACATTGTTCCCAATTAATTAATAAAAAACAATAAATGAAAATATCAGAATTTAGAAAGCTGATTCGTGAAGAGGTTAGAAGAGTGATTAGAGAGTCTGTAGCACCAGTAGCTAAAGCAGATTTAATTACAAAACTAGCACCACTAAAGCAGCTCTCTCCTAAAATTACAGATCGTGATATAAAAGCACTTACATTTGTTGGCACTAAAGCAGAAACAACAAAAATATATAAAGCCTTAGAAGCTATAGGAGTACAAGACTATTTTGATCCACCAAATGATGACTCAGAATTTAGTGGTCCAGGTACTTGGGTTATTGATAGTATGAGTGCTAGTGATGAAGGACTTATTAAATAAGAAAATAAACATATGAAACTAAGAAAACTTATAGAAGACCTAACCGGACACACTTCAGCTCCAAAAAAAGATGACCACGAAGTTGAGATGGCACTTAATGACTTATATTCAATAGTTCATCGTGCATCTGAATTAGCAAAACGTATTAAAGAAGAGGGGGTACAAGAGTTAGAAGGTTGGGTACAAGCTAAGATTACTAAATCGGCTGATTATATGAACGCTGTATATAGTAATTTTATGTTTGCAGATGAAGACTCTTATCACGATTGCAATTGTGGTAGCGAAGTTGTGGGACTTGATGAAGCAAACCCAAATAGCACATGCTGTGGAAGGTGTGGACACTTTCACGTAAAAGGCACTTCATGTCCAAAACCATTCCTTCAAGGTAAAAGTCATTGTAGAAATAGGCCTAGAAAGTAGGTTTATCTAAATAAAAGGAGTATAGTAAAGTTATAACGTAAAACAAACAAATGGTACAAGGTTACATTCCACAAAAAGACAGAAAAAATATTCTGTTCCTAGCAGACGACTGCAGAATCCCCTCAGGTATTGGTACAATGACTCGCGAGATAGTTATTGGCAATGCTCATAGATTTAACTTTATTCATCTAGGAGCAGCTATTAACCACCCTGAGGTGGGTACAATCTTTGATTTATCTCAAGATGTTAATAAAATCAAAGGAATAGATGATAGCTTATTACTCGTTTATCCTTCTAACGGATATGGCGATCCTGACACTATCCGTATGCTAATTGATAAGCATAACATTGATGCAATTGTGCATTTCACTGATCCTAGATATTGGATCTGGTTGTATCGTATGTCAGCAGAAATCAGACAACGTATTCCAATCTTTTATTATCATATCTGGGACGATCTTCCAGCACCACATTATAATAAACCTTACTATCAAAGTTGTGATTTGTTAATGGGAATTAGTAAGCAATCAAATAATATTGCTAAAATAGTGTTGGGTAAAGAAAACTACATAGAGTTAAGCGATCCAAATCTAGTACCGTCAACAATAGGACAACCGATACCTAAAACATGCTATGCTCCGCATGGCGTTAATGATGTAGAGTTTTATAAGCTAGATCGCAGCAATTTAGAACACGCTGCTTCTATTAGTAAAATGTCTAAGACTCTGTTTGGAGAGGCTGAGGTTGACTTTGTTGTCTTTCACAACAATCGAAATATCAGACGTAAGATGACTTCTGACGTAATTTTGTCATTTAAGTTCTTGTACGATATGATAGTCAATTCAAATGGAGGCAACAACTATCCGACAGCAGATAGAATGAGATTACTATTACACACACAACCAATCGATGAAAACGGTACAGATCTATTCAAGGTGATACAAGATGTATGTCCAGAAATAGCACACTTAGTAGTGTTTACTAACATGCGCTTTAATCAATCCGATCTAAATATTGTTTACAATCTTGCTGATGTAGTTGTTAATATTGCTAGTAACGAAGGATGGGGATTAAGCTCCACTGAAGCAATAATGGCAGGTACTCCTATTGTAAATAATGTAACTGGAGGCTTGCAGGATCAATGTCGCTTTGAGGATGAAAATGGTAATTGGATTGAATTTAATGAAGACTTTGGTAGTAACCATGGTGGGCGATACAAAAAGCACGGAGTATGGGTAAAGCCAGTATTCCCAGCAGCAATGAACTTACAAGGATCAGTTCCGACTCCTTATATTTTTGATGATCGATGTAACACTCGTGACGTTGCTGATGCCTTAAAGTACTGGTACGATATGCCTGCAGAGGAAAGAGATGAGTGTGGACGATTAGGTAGAGAGTGGATAACTAGTGAGGAAGCTGGATTTACAGCTGAGACAATGTGTAACACCATTGGTGATGCAATGACAGTTGTACTTGATAATTGGAAGCCAATACCAAGATTCAAAGTGTATAATGTACATCAAGAGTTAAAAAAACGAAAGAACAAAAAAACAGGGATATCAATTTAATTTAGTTATAATGCAGAAACCACTTTTATTATTAATGGCTCCAGTAAATACAGTATCTGGTTACGGAGCACGATCGAGAGACATTGCACAGGCATTGATTGCATCAGATAAGTATGATGTTAAAATATGGCCTACTCGATGGGGCAATACTCCACAAAACCATCTCAATCTACAAGACGAAAAAGATAAACAAATACTAGACAGATGTCTTGATAATCCACAGCTAGGACAGCAACCAGATATTTTTATTCAGATTACAGTACCTAATGAATTCCAACGTATTGGTAAATTTAATATAGGCATCACAGCTGGAATAGAAACTACAATCGCAGCAGCACCATGGATTGAAGGATGCAACAACATGGATCTAATACTGACCTCCTCTGAGCATTCTAAAAAAGTGCTATTAGAGAGTATATGGGACAAACATGATCAGCAGACAAAGCAGTCTGTAGGAGTGTTAAAGGTTGAAAAGCCAGTAGAAGTATTGTTTGAAGGAGTTGATCTAACTAAGTATTTTAAAACAAACGACATACACGTATCTGTTGATGAACAACTAAAACAAGTCAAAGAGGATTTTTCTTTTCTATTTGTAGGTCATTGGCTAAAAGGAGATTTTGGTCAAGACCGTAAGGACATATCTGGATTAATTAAAACATTCTTAGAGACTTTCAAGAATCATCCTACAGCGACACGACCTGCTTTAATAATAAAAACATCATCTGCTGATTTTTCACCACTTGATCGAGAAGACTTGTTAAATAAGATAGAGCATATAATACTCACTGTTAATGGTGGAATTGGATCCTTATCCAATATCTACGTTATTCACGGTGACTTAACAGATGGTGAAATAAATTCACTATATAACCATCCAAAAGTAAAAGCACACGTAACCTTTACTAAGGGTGAAGGATTTGGTAGACCGTTAGCAGAAGCTAGTCTGTCTGAGAAGGTTATGATAGCACCTAATTGGAGTGGGCAAGTAGACTTCCTAAAGCATACAATACAAGTACCAGGTCAGTTAACACCAGTACATCCATCAGCAGCCTGGGAGAATGTTATATTACAAGAAGCTTCATGGTTTACAGCTGACTATAATCAAGCAAGCGAAGCCCTTAAATTTGCTTTTGATAAAAAGAATGCCAAAACAATAGCAGTACTAGCAAAGCGCCAAGCATCTGTAATTAAACGTGAATTCACAATGGAACTCATGTCAGACAAGTTGTTAGAGTATGTCGACGGTGGAGCATCACAAATACCTAAGCACGTACAACTCACTCTTCCTAAACTTAAAAAAATAGAATTACCTAAACTTAAAAAAATAGAACATGAGCACACAAAATGACACAGTACGCTACTTTATAGTAACTTACACTAATTGGACACACACATACTTTATACAAACGCTAACTGCCGATGATATACGATTTACACAAAGGACGTTGAGTAACGAAGAGGTGTATAGTAAATTTTATGTAGAGTCATCAGTAGACTACTTTAACAAACTAAAAAAATTAACTCAAGCAAATACAGACATATCATTCAATATTGAATATGGAGACTACTAAAAAAGTAAAATGTAAGCATTGTGGATCTGAACACCACTGCTTCGAAGAGCAAACTAATCTGCCTAGTGGTGATGAAGCGTTAAGCTATTTGTGTATCAGTTGTGGATATACAACTACAACTTTAAACAAAGTGGATAGCGAAATGATAGCAGAGTATGAGTCAGTCACTGCGCAGCTAATAAAAGATATTCGTTGGATTGATGATGAGGGATTGGTTTGGTATCCTATAGTATTAAACTTTCCATCGACTGGTATTATATTTCCAGATGGCCGTAGTGCTTCAGACTGGCATTGGGTAGCTGCAAGAGCTATAGATATTCCAGAAAATGAACAGCAACGCTTTCCAGTAGTTGGACGTGATGGTGAGTTTTATAAAAGGCGAATTGATATGGAAAACAAAGAGCAATATCCTAAAGACAACTTTTATGAAGCATGCAAATCTATAGGATTTATATTAAGTGATGGAGCTTTTTAAGTAAAAAAATAGTATATTAAGGTTATGAAGATAAGTTACGCAATTACGGTGTGCAATGAATTTGTTGAAATACAAAGACTAGTAAACCACCTACTAAAACATAAGAGAGCCCAAGACAATATCGTAATACTATACGATCAAGTTAATGGTGATCCTGAAATAGAATCATATCTACGATCACATTCTATTAATGGAGAGTTTGCTTGGCATAAAAGTGACTTCAAGGGACACTTTGCAGACTGGAAGAACGAGCTTAACGGCTACTGTACTGGAGATTTCATATTCCAAATAGATGCAGATGAGATTCCGTGCACACCTATTCTAGAAACATTACCACTCTTATTAGAGCAGAACCCAGACGTAGAGGTTT
>Ga0181356_1001110_pt1 | contig 11767 bp, 14 predicted proteins | sample Fa13VDMM110SN_FD_130104 | JGI IMG/M metagenome (GOLD analysis project Ga0181356, IMG submission 130104) | Freshwater viral communities from Lake Michigan, USA - Fa13.VD.MM110.S.N | ecosystem: Environmental > Aquatic > Freshwater > Lake | place: USA: Michigan | collected 2013-09-24 | reverse complement strand
CTTCAGACCAACGCTTTCACTAGATTAGCTTAATCCCCAATTAAAATGATGGTGAGATACCCGTTTCGTCTCACTCTTGACTGCTTAATAGTAGTTTTACTGTGCACAGGCAGAGGGTTATAACTTCATTTGTTGTAATCAGAATTGTCGACATTCTTTCATACAGAAATTCATCATTTCGTGGAAAGTAGTGGACTCGAACCACTCCCGTAAAGACCTGATTTACAGTCAGGTTGCCGTATCCGAACGACTTTTACTTTCCAATATACACTTCCTGCTCCGCGAGTATAGTGAGAACTGAGCGTCGTACCCCGAGATGGAATTGAACCACCACCATTTGTATGTAAGACAAATACGCTTCCATTACGCCATCGGGGCTGAGTCCCACTTTACTATTGCAATAGTTGATGAGGTTGTGAGACACCTTTATCATCATTCTGTACCGAGTAATGGTGTTGAGCCATTCTAAAGTCAGATATGAGCCGTCTTTGGTCCCGGACCACTCGGTAGTTTTGGTGGACATAGATTCATCATCTATTCTTGGGTTTCCACCGAACCCGTTGAGGTGATAGTAGGATTCGAACCCACGTAACAGATTTTGCAGACCTGCGCCTAAGCCACTCGGCCATATCACCATTTTTGTTACCCCCAATGGAATCGAACCACTTCCGCGTAGACCAAAACTACGTGTACTAACCGTTATACGAGGGGGCAAAGTTGCGGAAGAGACAGGATTCGAACCTGCAACTCATTACGAGCGATAGTTTTCAAGACTACTCGACAACCAACTGTCCACTCTTCCATTTCTTACCAATATTTCAAATAACATATCCTTTATTTTGACGGGACAAAGGTAATCCTTTTTTTCTTACTTCCTAATTTTTAACCAAAAAAAAAATCCTGAACTTTTTGAGTTCAGGATTCTTATTATATGTTATGATTATTTTTTATTCAAAAATAATATCACTTAATAAATCAGCTGAACTTGTATGCGAGATACGCGGATACGAACAATTACTAAATTGTTGGTTCCAAATCGAGACATTCATATGTTTATTAGTGTTTTTCATTTTTTTTTGTGGTATTTCTACCTGTGTTCTTAATAACTATTACAAACTTACAAAAAGTTTAAATAGTTGTCAATATTTTTTCTGATAATTTTTTTAATCCTTCTTGGTGATACTCTTCCATCCATTCAGCAATTTTACTGTTGGTATTAGCGTAAACCCCATATTTAATAAAATGTTCTCTTTGTTTTTCTTCCAAAAAAACTTTGGCATTTAGATAATTCATCTTTATTTTTTTTTTAATATTCTAGTTCAAATAATGTATTTGATTCGTCTACCTCAATATTTTGAGTATGATATAAAGCAATTGTATTATCATTGAAGTTAAACATAAAGTACCCCTCACCCCCTTCATTGTTCTCCCAACCACTAAAATTACTTGATAATTGGTCGTAACAAAAATCTTCTATATCTGCAGGTAATTGTTGGTTAATTTCCTCAAAACTACCATCAAGAGCTCCATCATCTCCACCTCCACTATAACGAGCGGTTAGTATTCCATCATTAGGAATTTCCACACCATTTGTCTCTAATTGGTCTTTCCATTCCTCCATATTGGATTCTTCCCCTTCAAATTTTATTTCAGATTCACCACCTTCATCATTGTACCCATAAATTTGAACAACAGTTAATTCTTTTCTTTTTGTGTTAAAATCAATTAAAAAATCATGGTAGTTTATCCCCTCAATGTCCGGAAAGGAATATTGACCTGATTCATCAATATAGTTAAAAATCTTTTGTAATATTGTAATAAAACCTGATGGAATCTCTAAACTTGAGTCCCAATTAAAATTGGTAATGTCTTCCCATTGAATATCTGAAATTTCAGTTTTATTATCCCATTCATTTGCCTCAATCCTAATTTCAACTATTGTTTGTCCCATAGATTGTAGATACCGGGAAACTCTTTCCAAATATTTTTTTTCTTCCGGTGTTATTAATTCATCCATACTAATAAATATCAGTCTTCTATTTTAAGTGTCTTTAACATCCATAATGGACGATTTTTTTCTCTAATATTGTCAACCCATTCTTTAGCGGTCGGGATGTAATTGTTACAATCCTCCCTAACGTGTTGTTCCCCAATATATCGGGTATAAACAATTTTACCATCACTATTTACAAATTCCGTACCGAATCTTTTTTCCATTTCAAAGATTCCTTCTGAATGATGTCTCCACATTCTATGTAATGAGTCCGCATACCATGATTTGGTTTCGTCCAACCATTCATGTAAGTGGATATAATCTTCTGGTTTACCTCCGTATTTTTTTACGGAGGATTTTGCGTGTAAGTTGGGGTGAGCCATTAGTTTAAAATCTATTTGCAATATTTTTAATTAAAGATTCCTCTTCGTCGGATAAGAGTAAACGGGATTTCATTATCTTACTAATTATCTCCATCCACTCTTCGTCTAACAGGTTATGATGTCTATCGGAAGTAACTAGTAGACCGTTCAAATGACCCTCCTCAATAAGGATATCAACTAGTTCTTTAATTTCTCGACTTGAGCAATTTTCAATAAATTCTCCCGGTCCGATGTCAACGTATGTTTCAAAATTCGCCATAATAATTTAATTTATTTTTGACAAAAATATAAAATAAAATTGACACTCCAAACTTTTTTGAAGATATTTATTAGTAAGATTATGACCAATTAATAATTGAGGCTTTTGGAAATCATAAAAATATGAGAATGATGGTGTCGTGAGGCTCGGAAAAACCTTAAACCATAAACAATCAAACAACAAATTAATATTAAAGGGGTTCTTACCCCTTTTTTAATTGAAAAAATTTACTAAATTTATACAAAACTTATTTTATGGAAAATTATACAAACCCTGAAAAAGGGGAAACAAAACAAGACGTTCAAGATTTATTGAATGCATCATTAATCTTTGCAAGAGCATTAGGGTTAATTTTTAAACAAGGAGAAGGAATTGTTGTGGATATTAAAGGAGACATTAAATTAGGGGATGACTCTAAAAAAGTTATTGTATTCCAAAATGACAATCAAATTCATATCTACAAATGTGAACAAGATTTGGAAGAAGGAACTGCGGTTAATATGAATAGTGAGGAAGAACAAGAAAAATATGACATGTCTAATATCGAAGTAACTGACGAGGAAATTGTAAATTCAGATTTGGAGAAATAAAAATCAAAATTTATTTGTAGAAACCATTTTTTTATTTATCTTTGTTGAAAATTAAAACATATGATGAACGTAGGACAAGAATTTCAAAGTTATTACACAAAACATTTAGGTAAACCATCTTTGGATTTACACAACTTTAACAATCACATTCAAAACTCTATGACCCCTTACATTTTGGAGGAAAGAGAAATGAGAGTAACTCAAATGGATATTTTCTCTCGTTTGATGATGGATAGGATTCTTTGGGCGTCGGGTCCGGTTGACGATAGAATGGGTGATATCATCCAATCACAACTTATTTTTTTGGATAATTTGGATAAGAAAAAAGATATTAACTTGTATCTACAAACTCCGGGTGGAAGTGTATTAAGTGGATTAAGTATTAGAGACACTATGAACTTTATCAATGCCGATGTTGCAACAACTAATATTGGTATGTGTGCTTCTATGGGTTCTGTATTACTTTCTTCAGGAGCTAAAGGTAAAAGGTCTTCTTTGATTTTTTCAAAAGTAATGACTCACATGGTATCACACGGGACCCAAGGAAATGTTCAAGACACGAGAATCAATCAACTTGAAGCTGAGAAGTATAACTATCTTTTATTTAAGATATTATCGGAAAATTGTGGTAAGACATTCGAAGAGATGTTAGAATCATCAAGAAATGACAAATGGTTCAATTCAGACCAAGCTTTAGAGTTCGGTTTAATTGATAAAATTATTGGTGTTGAGAAAAACACATCAATGACTGATATGATGGTTGGATTTGACGATTATTACGAAAAAGAAATTCTTAAAAGAAAATAAGAATTGTTATTAAATGAAAAAAGAAGGTATTACTACCTTCTTTTTTTTTTAGATAAGATAAACACCCCCCTTGTTTTTTAAAATCTAATTTATACAATAGAGTTTTTAGTTCTATTATGTTGTTGCAACCACAGGTTTTAATTTATTATAAACCTCGGTAGCTTTTTTAATATAATCTCCAAATACATCACAAACTGTATCCGATAATTGATTTTCTAAGTTAGTTATAAAAGTAGTATCTTTAATTGTGTCACCTAAAGAGTTTCTAATAAATGCATATCCCATACCTTCCATACCTTGTTTTTCTTGTAATATCATAACAAGTGCTTCTGATAACGCCTCTGCAATTAATTTTGTTAATTCTTCACAATTTTTAAGTGCCAAGGCAAACCTTTGTGGGTTTGAAACTAAAAATGATGTTAAGGAATTTTTAAAAAATCCACCTAAACCTAATTTACCTAATAAAGAACTTACTATTGGTTCGATTGCTGTTTGAACAATCCCACTAAAACTACTTCCAAATATTTTGTTTAACATATCCATTAATTCTTCTTTTAGAATGTTGTTTTCACTTAAAAAACTAATTTCCTCTAAAAGAGAGTTTGCAATTTTATGTTGTTTCTTTTTTGGTAATTTATGAAAATTTTTAATATTAGTTTCAGATTCAATAATCATAAGAATTCTACTCTTAACTAAATTTTGCTCAATTAAAAGTTTTTCTTTATTATCTTTAGCTTCTAACATAGCTTTTCTTATTTGTTTTTCTAACATAATTTTTAGATTATTTTAATCTCCATTTAGAATCCGATAATGGTCCACCAGTACCACCTCTTAATGTTTTGATTTGATTATCAACAACACTAAAAATTCCACCCCATTTTCCTTCATGTTGATTAGCACATGCCTGAACTTGAGATTTTAACGAATCAAACTCATTTTGTGGGATATCCTCTCTTTTAGTTTTCCAATATTCATAATATTTTTTAACTTTATCTCTACAAAGTTTCTTATCTTGTTCACCAGCGGCTGGTCTATACATAATTAAACCTCCATTTGGAAATAGTTGCTCAGTGCCACTAACTTTAACCGCTTGATATGTACCTAAAGCTCTTTGTTGAGGGGTTAAAGTTTCTACATACCCACTTTCTCCACCATCAGCCTTCTTTTGTTTAAATTGGTCAATAAATGCTTGTTGGTCTTCAGTAAATCCCGATACCTTGTTTGTTTTAATTTTTATACGGTATAAATCGTATTTTGGATGTTTCTCATATAATTGAGCAAGCTCCGTATCAGTTACAGGAATATCTTCTCTTTTCTTATATTGGTTTTGAGTAATTTCTCTTTCAACATCAGTATTGGTTGTATTTAAACTTACCAAATCATCACATTTCCAATTCCCGGCTTTACTCCCGTCAACAAATTTATATGTCATATCGGAAAAAAAATCAACAAGTTTAGGAGTAGGTTTACCATTAGAACCAACTTCTGTTTCTTTAGCGCTTGGTTTACGATAATAATATTTATTGTTTGTTTTATCCAAATATCTCTGACCTTTAGACAAACATCCAAGTTTAACCGCATTACTTATTATAGTTAAACTAGGGTCTTCAACTTTGGTTGAATTTTCTATCTGTTCATTCATCACTCTCTTATGCATTCCTAAAATGCGTTGTACTTCTTCTTCTTGTAGATTAAACTTTTTCATATCTATTAAACATCATTTGGATTTTCTCCGTCAAGGTTTTCAATTTCAGGAGTAGTTATTTTTACGGCATTAAGAGTCGAATTATTACCAATTTTTGCATCAAACTTTACATTCTTCGCTTTATCGTAAAAGTTAGGGTCAACCTTTGTGTTAGGGTCGACTTTTGCATTAGGGTCAACTTTTGTTTTATTGCAATTCGCAATTAAATCAGGGTAAGCTTTATTTAATTTTTGAACAGAACTGTCATATTTTGGATTCTCACTAATTTTATACTCAGTTGCTATTCCAATTTTTTTAGCAATCCATTTACAATCTCTAACTTGATATTCCCAAGTTTTATTTCCTGTTGGGTCTTTAACCCATCCTTTAGTTAATTCTGCCATATTTTTTTGTTGTTCTTTAATATTAATTACACTCTCTTTGATTTTATCTGACTGTTTTTGTTTTGGGTCGTTAAACTTATCTTTTGCTTTATCAATTATTGGATTGACTTTATCTTTAGCAGTATCTATTGTTTTTTCTGTACCACTCTCGATTTTTTTTATTTCGGTACCAACATTTTCTTTTAGGGTGTCAGCCTGTCCTTTCATTTTTTTTGCCTTTTCCGGAGTTATATCACCTGTTGACATCTCATATAAAAGCGTACCTAAATCATCAAATATTAAACCAGGGAATGCGACTTCAAGTTGAGATAAATATTTCGACATGTATTTTGACAAATCCAATAAAAAATAACCCCATCCTTGAATAAAATTTCTACCTTCTGTTTTCTGTCGACCTTGAATATCTTTATCATAATCCGCTGAATTTTTTTGAATCCACTCAATATCTTTAAACATCTCAAAATCATCTAAATAATGACCAAGAATAGTAGTAGTATAATCAAGAAACCCATACACCATTGAAAGTACAACATATGAATATGCCCATTCTTTTGCAACATTACCGATTGCTGGTAACAATCCAAATTCTTTTCTAAAACTATTTATTCCCGACCATTTTTGAGTTTGTCCTAATGCCAAATAGTTCCTTAATTCTTGAAATTCAGGACCTTTAATAAAAGACCTCCATTTACTATAAACTTGGGCACCATAACCTAAACCATCACCCCATTTTTTCATGTTTCCCTTAAGCCAAGATGCAGGATTGAACATTGAGTTAATTTGTTTTCGAGTCATAGACCTTCTCTCTGACAATTTTTTATATTCTTCATTCCACTTTTTATAAGCAGTTCCGTCTAAAATTTGTGCAGCTTTTTTATATCCTTCAGTATTTTTTATTTTATTTCTTATATTTCTGTCCAGTACATTACTATCAATCCATTGGCCTATTATTTCTTTATTTGAAGTGTCTAATTGAGTCAATTTTTTTGTATTATCACTTATTCTTTTAATAATATCTGTTTTAGTCGCGTCATTTTGAGTTTCTTTAAATGTTTTTATTAATGATAAAGTCTCATCCATTAATTCAGACTCAGCTTTCATCATATCATTGACTTTTTTTGAAAATTGTCTCATTGCTTTTAAAAACGATTTCCCAAGACCTTTTGGTCGGTACAATTTTTCTAATTTCGAAAGCTCATTTTGAGTTAATGGAACTAAATCATCTATTTGTTGGCCTGCAACATCAGTAACTGTTGCTTTCTTTACCCAAGTAGTTTTAGTGTTTTCCATTTTTTTTAAAAAATTATTATAAACGATAACTTCTGTATCATTAATTGCACCGTTATTAAAGGCAACCATAACACCCCTTTTTAATTCTTGAAGTGTTGCCGCCCCTTTTAATTTCATAAGTTTTGCAAACTTCAATTTAGTTGCAATATCTTTAATTTCATTCTGAAAATACTTTTCAAGTAAGACTATTTCTTCGGCTTTTAACAAATTTTTTAATATTGAAGTACTAGTTGGTCTTAAAAGAGCCTTAAATATACCTTCTAACACTGAAGTACTTGGAGGTGCTTCTAAAATAATTTGAGTATTTTCAGAAACGACTGATAATCCCATATTACTTCTTATTTGATTAATTTCTACTATTAATTTATTATCCATTTATTTTATTTTTTTTACTTTAAAATTATTATTTATATCTACCGGAACGTATTTAATATTATTAATTAGATAATATTCTGTTATAAATTTTTTACCCTTTTTATTAACTTTCATTATAAAACTATTCATTTTAAAATTTTTTGGGAATAGTGTTGGATTGTCCTTACTCAAAGTATCAAGAAAATCTTTATCCGTTAAAGTCGGAAGTTTTAAATTTATACCAATAAATATTGAATCTTTATCCGGATTATTTTCAAAAAATTTAGCAATTACCTCACTTTTTGATTCAAACCATTTTACTAATTTATATGTTCCCGCACCAGCACCTACAGCAAACGCCAATCTTTTTGGTTTTACAACCGTTTTCACCGCTTTAGTTGGTGTTTTCCACAACTCAATTGCTTTGGTAATTTCAGAATATTTTCTTTCAACCCAACTTCCTAATTTTTTAGGTAATTCACCAGTGTTTGGTTTAAATTTTTCAAGAAAAGAGATAAAAGTTTTCATAAAATTAGGTCCAAATTTTTCTATCAATAATTTAAACATTTTACCGGCAGATTTTAGTGTTGCTTTACCTAATTTTAATATTCCACCCGGAATTAAAATTGCCGCAATATCAATTATAAGATTTTGAAACCCAATATTAGTTGTAAAATGAAACTTAAACCATTCCCATAATTGGTTAAGATATAATCCATTAACAGGTGAATTCGGAATGATTGGTAAAGGGTATTGCGTTATTTTAGGTCCATTAGGGTCCCAATCTCTCACCATCATATAAGCGTCATTAATAATAATTGCTCCATCTAATATTAAAAAAGCTATTGGTAATCCTATTTCAGCCCCTGCAATTGATAACCCAACTTGTAGTGATGCCCCTAAAGGTGAGAAGAAAAACTCACGTACTTCCAATAACCATTCTGATAATGTTGGTGCGTCAATTACTATTGCAGATTCTTTACCATATTCATCAGACCATACCGTGCTTCCACGTCCATATTGGTCTAATGATTGTTGTTTTTGACCAAGTTTTTTACCCGGATTTTTTTGTTGCCATTCTTTTTTCCATCTAGGGTAATAGGCATTACTTTTTGGATAACCATATTCGGTATATTTGTATGGTTCGGGTGAAATTGATGGTCTAAATCTATTAAAATCTAAAACGTCATCCGGAATACCTCCAATTGGTGAATAAAAACTATCTAATTTTTTAGGATATTCATTTTGTTTTAAATTAGGAAATATTTTACTAGCATCAACTCCTTTAAACGGACCCATTTTTAATTCGTAATTACCATCATTTGTTTTTGTATACACCTGCTCCAAAATAACATTTTCAGATAAAGTTTTACTCATATCATATTGCATCATAAGAAGTACTCTATTTAATGCGTCATTTCCTTCAGTAAGTGTGTAAGTTGAATTCATATAATCTATAAATATATCGTTATTACCAAATTTGGTTGGCGGCTCCTCTATTCAATCCGGTATTCCATTTTTCACCTGCTTTACCCAACATATTCGCTTTACCTCTTGTTAATGTGTAAAAATCTGACCATTTAGGAACTGACCCTCCACCACCACCTGAAGATGTAGCTGATGACGATGCGTCATCTTGTTCACCCATTTCATCCTTTGACTCTGTTTCTGATGTATACTTTTTAAAAAAATCGATAAGTGCATTAATATCTGTAACCATTTTTAATATTTTTTTTGTTATTTAAATAAATAGTTGTAATTTAGCCGTATGAAAAAAATAATCTTAATATTATCGGTTTGTTTCTTACTTTTTTCCTGTGAAGCATATGTAACAGAAAAAAGTGACGTAACACTTAGTGGGAAATATGTGGTTTCCAAATTAGACATTACAAACGTTGACCAAAATCAAACAAGAGATTCTTTATATCTTCTTGGAACGACGTACACCAACTCATTATTACCAAAACCATTTGACGTAATAGAAATTAATCGTTTTTACATTCATATGGATTACTCGTCTATTAGGATGAAATTAACCGGAGTTACTCAAGGAGGTCAAGATATTTGGCGTTATGGTAATGCCCCCAATGAAATATTTTACAGAATATTAAATAACTATGCTTATGACTTAGGATATCTACAATTTGATTATATTACAGAAGACGGTTCATCTCGAAGAATAACATTCCATATTGAAAATGACGGGTATGAAAGTCTCCAATTGAAAAGTTCCGGAGGTTGGTTCAACGGAAAATATGGTGAAAAACAAGTTATGACTATGTTCTTAACAAGAGTAGGTCCTTAATAGAACTCACTCTTTGGTAATTGAGATGGGTTAATCAAATAATATTCATTCAAGAATACGATTAACTCATCTTCATCCAATTCAATTATTTCTTCTTCAAAAATACCTCCTTCATAATCCTCATCGTCCCCGAAAAAGTCAAATGACTCAGTAACAAGGTCGAATCCGTATTCCTCAACAATAGTATAATCAATTGTGTCGTTTCTTAACACATCTTCTTCATCTTCTATAGTTCTAAATGAAACCTCAATAATATTTGTGTCTCCATTTAGGTAATATGATATAATTTCTTTAATTTCCATAATTAGTTTTATAAACAAATATTCTAAAACATATCAAAAGACAAAATTTTATCAAGAAATACAATCTTTTTATGAATATTTATACTGACCGCGGATAAGAAAAAAATTTATGAAAAATTAATAAAATATTTTAAGTTATTTTATGTTCAAATTCTTCAAATTTTTCACCAGGAATACAAACACAATCCAAACATTTACCTGTTTCAGTATTAAAAGGTACTCCCTCTTGTAATCTTTTAACAACATATCCTAATGATTCAATTTTATTTAACAATAATTCTTCAGAACTCCCAAATTTATTTAAAAGAGGTTCCTCGAATTCAACAAATAAGTAAGGTCTATGTTTTTCTATTGTTTTTATTGCGCCATCAATAACAAATGGTTCATACCCTTGGACATCTATTTTAATAAAGACAATATTGTTAAATTCATAATCATCCAATTTTTTTGATTCAACCATCTCAAAATTTTCAGAGGTCTCATTAACCCGAACATTACCAAAATTCACATATTCTTCAGAAAAATAATCAGGTTTTTCTATTTTAACAAATTCATTTTTATCTCCTAAAGCAACATTATGACAATATGCATTATCAATACCATTTAAGAACACATTGGTACACAATTGATAGTAGATTATTCTTTGTGGTTCAAAACTATGGACTTTACCATTATCTCCAACCAAATGGGCAAAATCTACTGTAAAGTTTCCATTATTGGCACCAATGTCAATAATATCTTTACCACCACAATCAATTTGATTTTGTTCAAGAAAGTCAAACATATATGATTCGTATTGCCACCCCTCTAAAATAGAACTTGTTACCGCATTATCTTTTGGGAACAATGCATACAATAAAGAATTTGTGTGAAAGAAATTTACGAAATCTTTTTTATTAATTTGGTATAGAATTGTGTTAAATTTTGTTTTCATTATTTAGTATATCTAAATTGATTGAAGAACCAACGATAATTTTCATAAACCCAATCACTAACATCTTTTCCTAATAACTCTTTTGCTCTTGACCTTACAGGTTCCAATTTGGTTCTGATTTTATGGTCACCATAAACACCATAAACTTCATCATCCTCTTTTGTTATTTGTTCAATGTTATCGAAATCGTGTTCAAAATATGGAATTTCCAAATAATCATAAACTTTCTTCATTGTTTGCTCAGGATAAAGACATAAATCTTCAAATCGGATAAATAACATCTTACTATCATTACCCATTCTAAAAATTTCACTTAATCTTTCCATCGCCATACCAACAGGAGGGTTTTGAGCCCAAATATCAACTCGTTTAGGTACGGTTGTTCCTTGCATTTTACTCCAATCTAATATATTGTTAGACTTTTCTGGACTAGACCTAAAATTTTTCTCCATTGAGGCGAAT
>Ga0181356_1001107_pt1 | contig 11789 bp, 24 predicted proteins | sample Fa13VDMM110SN_FD_130104 | JGI IMG/M metagenome (GOLD analysis project Ga0181356, IMG submission 130104) | Freshwater viral communities from Lake Michigan, USA - Fa13.VD.MM110.S.N | ecosystem: Environmental > Aquatic > Freshwater > Lake | place: USA: Michigan | collected 2013-09-24 | reverse complement strand
CTTTAGATAAACTCACAACAACTGGTATTAGTCTATGTGATGCTACTATTGAGAAACTCAAACTAGTAATTGAAAATGATGAACTGAAAGAAAAACTAAACAAATATGAAAACTCCAACCAATAAAGAAAAAATTTTGCAATACGAGTCTTTCTTGCACAAGATCAATTCGTTTATTGTATCTTGTAATAATGATGGTATTAAAGAGTTGGTGGAGAATGCTGATAACTGGTCATACGCATTCCGAATTTCAAATGGCGAGCTTTCAGATAGAGAGCAACAAAAACTAATCAACAATGCATTTTGGAAACTCTTAGATACCCCAAAAACCTATAAAGCAGTAGAAGAGATGCAAAAGAAATATTCAGAAGCTCATAAAAAATAATATGAATAAATCAACAGTATCATTTATAGTTGGTATTTTTATAGGATTTTATATTACTACACTTTTAGCGATTTTTTTTGTAGTCGATCCAATTAAGAAAGAAGCAATCAAAAGAGGGTTCGCGGAAATGAAGCCTAATACACCATACGACACTAAATCAGTATTTACTTGGAAGGAAACAAAATGAAATACACACCCCAAATAATAGAACTCGCTGATGGAACTAAGTGTGTTGCCTTAGAAGATTTTAGACGCGAATGCGAGGAGGCGAGAGTGGCAATTCGTGCATTGGCTGAACATGGAGAATCTGAGATTCAGAGAATTACGAAAGAGCGCGACGAGGCGTGGAGAGAATCACTGGAACAAGCAAGATTATTGGGTATCTCTGGCGAATGGGGATGTAAACTAATTGCAGAACGCGATGAATTGCAAAAAAAATACGACAAACTCGCAACAGAAAACATGTTGGAAGTTAATGAACTTTGCAATCAACGAGACGCAGCAATCAAAGAATTAAAAGAAGCTTGGCTTGCTATGGATGAGATAGAAGGAACAGATAGAATAAACGAGTGGCAAAATAAAAACGCGCATATCCTTAATATAGAAAAATGAGTCCAGAATTAATCAAAATAACTGAAAAAGTAGATTCTTTCCGCGAAGTTCTAAAACAACATGGATTTGAGAATCTTCAATGCTTATGGTATGCTGATGGTCGTTATTGTGGTAATTGGAAAGATATGTCGGTTGCTAAAGAAAAGCCAGACATAGAAGAATCTTCAACATTTTGGCAATTTGGTTTTAAAAGTAAAAACGAAAAATTTAAAAGAATTTATCTTGAAGCACTCATGCCAGTTTGCGAAGATTATTTTACATTTGATTTGAGATTCTATCCAGAAGTAAAATTACATGACAGAGAGGGTTATTCGGGACCAACGGCAAAATTAGAAGTTTGTGGAATTTTAGAAGAAGACTTGACTGATCTTCAAAAGCATATAGACTATCTATTGAACCTAAAATGAACATAGAATTAAAAGATTACTACGCTGGAAAAGCCTTACAAGGTTTGCTTGCAAACGGTTTGCTTGAAAACGGAACAGGTATGAAAATTGACCATTTGGTTATGACTTCTTATCACATCGCAGATAAAATGATTCAACATAAAAATGAATCAGAAAATCTACAAAATATTATTAATTCTAAGCAAATCGAAAGTAATTTATGAAAACTAAATTAAATTGGAAGAAAAAATGGCTGGATGATAAATCTGGTTATTGGCATTCTGCAAAAGTTCCTTTTATTGGTTGGGAATATATTGTAGATACTCACTATAATACAGGAATTGATTGTGGGTTTATTGGATGTTTATTTTTTAGTAAATTTGATGATGATGCTACAAGAGTCTCTAAAAAGTTTTATAAGACAGAAGAAGCTGCTATGATTGCTTGTGAAAAACACTTGCAAGATACGGCTGAAAAATTTAATGAATGGATTAATAAAAAATGAACGAAGAAAAATTTATAGCTAAAAATCACTGCTTGAAAGATTTTCCCAAAAAAGATGAAACACTATTTGGAAAAGTAAGGAGTTATGTTTTTGAAAAATATGGCATTTGGGATGCTTGGGATTTGTTTCCCTATAGCTGGAGAATGACATATTATGATAAGATTAAACCAATCTTCAAACCACAAAACCAACGTATTAGAAAAGCAATTCCTCGTACTTGGGTTGATGTTACTGAAATGGTAGTGCGTGTTAATTTTGAATTCATTAAAGCATTCTACGAAGACGAATTTAAAGCAGATATTGTAGATTGGGAAGCAACGGAAAAACATAGTGAATTTGCAAAATGGTTGGAAGGAGCTTATGAATATGTAACTAAAATTAGACCTCAATTAGAAATTGATCTACAAAATGCATATCCCCCACACAGAAGTTTTGATGAAATGTTTGAACCTAAAACGGATGAAAATGAAAGAAAATTATTTCAAATGGTAGATGACGGTATTCCTTATGAAGTAAAATATAAGGATGTCAATAGAATCGAAGAAGAGATCGAAAAACGAGATACAGAAGTTTTAACAGAACTTATTAAACGCAGATATTATTTTTGGACTTGACAGGATAAAAATTTAATATACAATAAAACTTATGGGAATGTTTTCATACATAAAATGCAAAAAAGAACTACCACTAACAGACGAACTTAAAAGTCTTTCTGTGAAATGGAACGAAGCACAATTCCAAACCAAAGATTTGGATAATTGTTTGGAGACTTATATTATTTCAGAAGATGGAGAACTATTAGAAGAAGTAATAGAGTACGAGTATACCTACTATACAGAAGAAGAAAAAAAGCACAAAGATCACAAACCTTGGAATATTGTTAAAGATCAAAAGATTGTAAAACAAGAAACCAAGAATGTAGATTTTCATGGTAAGATTACTTTTTATGAAACATTTGACATTAATGATCAAGAAAGCATTTGGGTAGACTTTGATGCTTATTTTATCTACGGAAAGCTGGATAAACTTGAATTAGCCAAAGTAGAAAAATACGAAAACCGTAAAATTAAAATGGATGAATATTGGAAAACTTATGAGAGCAAACAAAATAGCCTCTCATACAAACTTAAAAAATACTCTGGATGGTTTTGGTTCTGGAAAAAAGTTGGAATTCTTTGCTATGAAATTTCATCATTTTTTTCAAAAATAAACTATTTTATTATTAGAAACATTCGATGAAAAACGCACTTGCTTTACTCTTAATAAGTGTTAATATTAGTTTTGCTCAGGTAAGCTTTAATGGTACTGTGAACTACCTAAAACAATATTCTGAAAACTTGTCATCCAAGAACGATATTCAATATAAATTTAAAATACATGAAGATCATAGATATATTGTCAGTTTATCGAATGCTTTAAGTGTGGACTTAGATGTTTTTAATAACGAAATCAAAGAAACCAATGTATTCACAACACTACAAATAGAATTCTAAAATGACAGACGAAACGTTTATGAAAACAATTAAAAAATGGAAAGAATAATCAAAAAATGAATAAAGTATTAATAATTGGAAAAGGTTACATAGGTAACTATTTAAAAACACATCTTGAACGTCATAAGTGCAATGACATAATTCACATTTCTAAAAAAGATGTAAACTACGATAACCCGATAGAGTTTCAAGATTTTTTAGATAAAACATGTGATTCAGATTGGTGGGTAATAAACTGTACAGGTTTTACAGGAACACCAAATGTTGATGGTTGTGAAGACTATAAACAAGAGTGTTATCAATATAACGTAACCATTCCCTTGTATATAACTAAGGTTTGTAATGATATGAATATGCGTGTTATTCATATTGGTTCTGGTTGTGTTTATTCTGGATATGATAAGATTTATACAGAAGATGATACTCCTGATTTTGGCGTGGATTGCTTCAATTCATCAACATATTCAAAAACAAAACATGCTTTTGAGGTTCTAAGTAGTAATCTTAACAGATATATTTTCAGAATCAGAATACCATTTAATGGCGTATATGAGAAAAAGAATTATTTGTATAAAGTATTAAAATATGAAAATCTAATTACTAAGCAAAACTCTATTACTTGCGTTGATGATTTGATGGTTTTTATTGAAAAGTTCATCAATATGAAAAATACTGTAATACCTTTTGGTATTTACAATGTTGTTAATAATGGATCAATAGATGCTGCTGAAGTTGTAGATACTCTTAAACAACACGGCGTTTCCAATCCTAATTGGAAATTTGTTACAATAAAAGAAGCTAACTTTAAAGTATGTAGAAGCAACTGCATTCTTTCTACAGAAAAAATTAAAAAATTGGGAATTGATTTACCAGATGTTAGAGAGAGTTTAACAAAGGCTATTAAACAATTTTCAACAAATATATGACATATGAACAATTTAAAGATTTAATAGAAACAATCGAAAAAGTCAGAGAAAGATCATCGGCTATATATGATTTGGGTCTAGATTTAATAAACTTTGAAGATGAATATTATAAGATTATGAACATTCTTATGGATAGTGTCTTTGATCAAGAAGGACATGATTGGATTGATTGGTATCTTTACGAGAGGATCGGATTCAACGATAAAGTAAATCTCGCAACCGATGGAAACGGTAATGAAATATGTTATAATATTCCATCTCTCTGGGAAACGGTAAAAGAACATTTGAAATGAAAAAAACAACTAAACCAGCACAACAAGAAGAAGCAACTTACTATTCAGATTTTTCTGGAAAATGTTTTGGAGACTTTCATCCCCATATAGAGTTAATAATTAATTTTAATTATGGATCAAAGTATGATGGTAGTATGTTGAAATTTGATTTGGATGATAAGGACATAGAAGATGTTTTGGTTCTTTTAAAATCTAAATTGAGCAATGATGCAAAAAAAGGATTTAAGACAATGTATACATTGCTAGATGACAAATATGAAGATAGCGTTCAAAGCAGAGATTGGAGTGATTGCAACTTTATTTGTAATGAAAAAGATTTACTAGAAAAAATTATATGATCAAAAAAACAGTAGAACCAACAGGAGAGATGTGTGTTAAATTCACGGAAGAAGAACTAGCACAACTTAACATCAAACAAGGAGACAAGTTTTCTATTAAAGAAACTGATGAAGGAATTTTACTCGAAAGATTTGCTACAGTTGATATTAATTTATCTGAGCTTGACAGAGAAATATTAGAATTTCTTATTCAAGAATCTTGCGATAAAGATGTTTCTATTAATGAGGTTATTTCAGATCTTTTAGAGAAAGGACTTGAGCAATACAAACCATGAGAATCTATCACAAAGATGTTTGGGGATTTTTGTTTTTTAAACGTTATTCATTTTACGTTGAAGACGAATCTGAAGGACTAGTAGAAGTCTTAGTTGACAAAAACACTTGGGTACGTTATAATATAGGAGACATTTATGAAATACCTTGAACAACGAGTAGAAGAATTGGAATTAGAAGTTAAACTTCTTAAGGCTAAAAATAAATTAGAAGAAACTAAAAAACTCGATTATCTGTTTAGTCATTCAGATCAGGAGTTTATAAATCAGGAGTTTATAACAAAATTCGGTTTAGAAACAACTTTTGCTTCTCCTTGGGATTATTCTGAAAATATTGAATGTTCCTTAAATCCTATTATGGTAAGTTTGAGTTCAACATTGACAGATAATTTTTTACCTAATTCTAATTATGTAGATTCTTCTGATCTTCCAGAATACTATCCACCTTATCCCAACATTATTAGTTCTTGGGACGATTTTGATCAGAATACTATGAAGGAGTGGGCTGAATTTAATCAAACAGATGAGATTCCACCGTATCCGAGGCATGAAGATATTTGTTTAGAGCGTTTAAATTCAACAGAACAAAAAATAGAAAAAGAATTTGGTAAAATTGTTTCAAAATTTAAAATTTTAACCCATGAATGGGAGATGGATGGTTATGGTTATGTTATTAATGATAAAAATGATAAAAGAATAATAGTTACTAATCACGGTAAGCCCATGATTGTTGATAGGAATTATTTGAATGATATCATTTCTGGATACAAAGAGAGAATTCAAGAAACTCAAAGAGCTTTATTTTTAATAAAATGAATAATTGGATTAATATTTTAGAAAAATTTTCATTAGAAAAGAATTCAATAAAAGAAAGTGATATTCTTATTAATCTTCCACAACAATTACATTCCGATTGGGATAATTTTATGAGAGGTAAAACTTGCCCTATTCTTGATAATGGAGATCATGGAGTGTATAGTTGGGATCTAAATCAGTTTTTGAATAGATTTTAATGATCAATAGTGTTACAATAACCGATCTATCTACGGCTGTTTCAAATTCTTTTAAAGTAATTGAGCAGAATGCTTGGATTTCGACTGTAGATCAGGTAGATGAAAAAAAAATCAGAATGATGAGGAAAAATTTTTGTAAAAAAATGATTCCTTATTTTGCTCAATATTTTTATGATTGGTCTGATGAGGATGATGATGTGTATATTCAAAAAAATATAGAAGAACAAGGGCCGAGAGAACAACACGTTAATAATATTATTTCCTTTTTACAGTCAATTGTGGAGTCTAATAAAGTGTATCATCTTGGTGTTAATTGCTTCGCTGGTGTATCTAGATCAACCGCAATAGGTATTATTGCTTGGGTTATACAGGGTAAATCTCCACAAGAAGCATTGGATGAGATCATTAAGGTTAGAAGTATGGCATGGCCCAATTTGCGAATTCTTAGATTCGCATCAGAGAGATTAAAAGTAGATTTATTACAGCCAGTTAAAGATTGGAAGAAAATTAATAACGAAATTTATACTGGTGGTTGGTAAAAAAACATTGACAATTTCATTTTTTGTGTTAATATAATATATATGATAACAGCAATATGGCCATCGTTAAAATCATCTCCAATGATGTCGGAGATTAGGCAAGCACTAAAAAAGAAAGCAGGAAAGGGTGAACCACCTATTTCCAACAAAGAGGCAAATAGAACATGGAGGGAAGATATTCTTGGCATTCTTTCCGAAGATCAGAAAAGGGAAAGAAAACAAAAAAGACAAGAAAAGGGTAAAAAACATAGAGACGAAGAATAAATTCTAATGGCGGTTTATAAAAATATTTTAGTAACACAAGAATTTCTAGATTTAGAACCAAATTCATATTTTGTGTTTGGAGATAATCTGGAAAGATGGGGGCATGGAGGAGCGGCGAAATTGAGAGATCATCCCCATGCAATAGGCTTTATAACGAAAAAATTTCCAGATAATAGAGATAGTTCTTTTTATAAGCCAGAGGAATATTCTAGTGTTTTTTTCGAAGAGTTGGAAAAATTGAAAAAAATTATTGAAAAAAGACCTGATAAAAAATTTTATATTTCTCAACTTGGAGGTGGATTAGCCAATAAATTTAGAATTTGGGAATTACTTATTAGAGATAATTTGGTTAGGTCATTGAATAATTTCAAAAATGTTGTTTTTTGTTGGGACGATAATTTAACATAATTTAGTCGTTGACATTTTCGTGTTTTTTGTTATATTATAAACACTATGAAACTAGCATCAATTGAAGTTATCAAGTCTATAAAAAATCATAATAATGCCGATTCGTTAGAACTTTGTGAAGTTTTAGGCTGGCAAACTGTGGTAAAGAAGGGAATACATAAAGAGGGAGATAAAGTTGTATTCATCACCATTGATACGATTGTTCCTCGCTGTCAATGGTCGGAGTTTTTAGTGGATTCTAAAAATACAGACAAACCTATTAGATTAAAGAATATAAAGCTTCGAGGGGAGTATAGTTCTGGTTTAGTTATTCCGTTGAGTGAATTTCCAGAACAATTTACGGAAACTACTGTGGTTGGAGAGGATTTAACCAATCTACTTGGTATTCAAAAATACATAAAGGAAATCCCTGCTAATCTTTCTGGAGAAACATTGGGAGATTTTCCTACCAGTATTATATCAAAAACTGATGAAGATAATGGATTGAATGATCCAGAATTGGTTAATAAGGTTCTTAATCATGATTCTCATATCACAGTAACTCAAAAGCTGGATGGTAGCTCAATTACACTCATTGTTGAGAATGGAGAACTCGCCCAAGTTTGTACTAGAAACTTTTCAAAGAAAGAAACGGAAAATAATACATTTTGGAAAGCTGCTAGAAAACTCACTATTCCTCAAAACTGGACAGGTACAATTCAAGGAGAACTTTGCGGTAATGGGATTCAACGCAATCAGCTTAAATTGGAAGATATTAAGATCTTTGTATTTCAAATTACTCAAGATAAAAAATACATGACATACCAAGAGATGAAAAATTTTTGCGAAAGTTCTTTACATTGTGATGTAGTTCCTCTAATATGTGAACTAGGGCTTGAGGAAAACATAAAACTTTGGATAAACCCATTGCAAAAACTTCAAGAACTAGCTGATAAGCAAAAGTATCCAAGTGGATTGGAAGGAGAAGGAATTGTAGTAAGACCTTCTTCATATCCAAGAAGCTATGCTTCTCGTCGTCCACTTGGATTTAAACTAATAAACAGAAATTATAAAGACTAATATGTATAAACTTGAAAGAAAAGAAAATGAAGGTGTTTGGTGTGAAGTAATGTTATCCCCATTTAAGACAAAGGAAGATATTGTATCATATCATGCGAAGTATAGTAAATACTATCCAAATACAAAAACATCATATAGAGTAACAAATTTGGAAACTGGAGGTATGAAAGTTATCCGATGAATATTTTGAACGAGTTGGGCGAAGTTGAAGATGCACAAAATAAATTAAAACATATGTCTGATAGTATTCTAGATGCTTATAAAAAAAATCCAGAAAAATGTGGTGAACTATTGACAGAAATTAATTTAATAAATAAAGAATTGGATTATTTGCAAGAAGAATTTTCAAAATTACAAAATGAAATTCATTGATATTATTTTAGACAATAGTGATTTAAAAGAAACAAAGCTAATGCAAGCCGCTCACAAGGCTTATAATAAGCCTGATACTGGAATAACAATTCAACATAAGGGTGCTTATAACGTAATTAAGGATTGTGCCAATATTACAATAAAATATCTTCCCCATTATATTTTTGGCGCATATACAGATCCTTTTAATGCATTAAAGGGTAAATTTAAAAAACCAGATATTGAAGAGTTTATTAAATGTTCCAGAGATGATTATGCTTTGGCTCAATTATTGACAATCATTTTGGAGAAATATGATTTAAAAAACGATTCCGTTGTTAAAAATATAGCTCCTATAAAGGAGGATAAACTTAATGACTTTGAATCATCTGATCCCTATGGTTTGTATGGGTATGGTGAAGAAGAGATTGAAGTTCAACCTACAAATGTTAAGATGAGCGATGTTGATATTTTGTGTTTGGCATTTTCTGTGTAAATTTAATTTGACAATATACGATATTTTGATATAAATATTCTCTCAAGGTAGTTGGTTCCCGATGAGCCAATGGGACTGGGGATACTCGGTCGAAACCAAAATCGGAAATTGATATTTGACATTTTGATTTTTGGTAGATAGAGTAGTAATACCTATCCCTGTGAACTCGAAAGAGGAGTGATATCTGAAAAGAAGCGTTTCGAGAGTATTCGCACTCACTTACCAAATTTGTTTAGTAGACCCGCCATGCCTCTGCTTGCAATAAGTAGTTTCTGAAGTACAAAGAAATGAAAGCGAGATCCATGCACACTTTGGCGGGTGTTTTTAATAACTGGAATGTTAGCTTAGAGGCAGCTATCATCTAAGGAGTGGGACTGGACGTGGAGAACTGGTAATTAGTATGGACACAATTCAAATAAGCCATACATCCTATTTATAGGTGCGGAGATGACCGTGAATTGCGTTTCACAGGACGAAGAAATTTGTAACCCCTTTGGCGTAAAAGCACACCAGTTTATTTTGATAAGTCGGATGGGAATGGTGTGCTGTGCTGTTCTTAAAAAGCTAACCATTGCGGACTTATCGCCAGACCCGATTAGGCAGGGGGTGACAAGTATCTTCGTCCAACGTGTTAAAAACACGGTAGCCAATGAAGACCTTTCTGGATCGATCTTTGAAATTTATGGGGGTGAAAGGATTCGACATTGGATTCTAACTTCTCAGTGCATGTAGAGGATGATAGTTGGCCTCTTTAATAATCTATCAAAAAACTAAATGCAGAAGACAATACTTCTGATCTTTTAGCCGAAGCTGAATACTGCTTCAACAATGCTGACGAAATTCTCGCTGGCTTTGAAGAAGAGTCATACGCACTCGCCGCTTAAAAGCCTAACGGTAATCCTCTAAATCCGTTTTGAAATGCAGAGGTTTTGATGATCTGTTAAAAATCATGTAAAAAATATTACGGAGTTTGTTGTAACTTAAAAACAACAAGGTTGGTTAATGTGCCAAGATACCTTATAAATCAAATATATTAAAGCATGTGTAGATCTGAAAGTGAACGTTCATTGGACACGACTATCATAGGTCGTCACCTCCACCACTTTAAACGGACAGATGGCAGAGTTGGTCTATTGCATCTGACTTGAAATCAGAAGAACCTTGACAGGTTCCGTGGGTTCGAATCCTACTCTGTCCGCCATTTTAATGCCTGTGTAGCTCAGTGGTAGAGTGATGCTTTTGTAAAGCATTGGTCATCGGTTCAAATCCGATCTCAGGCTCGTTAAGTCTCTATAGTGTAACGGTTAGCACACTACCCTTTCACGGTGGGAGTATCGGTTCAAATCCGTTTAGAGATGCCATTTTCTGCGGAGTCAAACCAAACCCAATTTAGCTACCAATCCAATAGGGTTTATTTCTTTAAAAAAAAGATAAATATTATATATGAAAAAGTTATTTATATTTTGTTTTATTTTATTATTTTTAAACAGCTGCACTGTTTATACTGAAAAACAATCGGAAGCGTTATCTCGTTCTGTTTATGCAACAAAAGATTCTTTAGACAATGCGAGATTAGATTTAGCAGATATATATGCTAATGAATCAACTAGAATAGTAAAACCCCCTAAACAAAGAATAGATATTAAACCAGTTTATAAAAAGAATATTGATAATATTTCAAGTCAAAGTAAGGTTAAGCCTACTATAATAAACAAACAAAGAGTTTTAATAATACCAGAAAAATATAAGAGTGATACCGTCATAGTTGTTAGTTCAGAAGAGTATCAACAACTATTAAAAGATAAAGAAACATACGAACAAATAGAAAAAGACAATGCTTCTTTATTTGAAACTAAAAAATTGGTTGATCAGGAATTGATTCGTCAAATGGAATATAATGATAAAATGGTACGAGATTTGAATATAATGCAAAGAAAATTAGTTGAGAAAGACTTAGCTATTTTACAAAGGAATATTGTAATTATTGTTTTACTTGCCGCAATCGGTGGAGCCACTTATTTAAGAATTAAAGGGATATTGTAAATTAACTACAAATGTGTTGTAGTTAAATGTCCAGAATTACTAATTGTAATTCGCCATCTATGATTATCTGGAGATCTCAAAATAACACCTTTTGTGAAATCTGTTATCTCTAAATCTTGCGTTACACTTGCATTTCCATTAATACTCAATGAGTCCATTGGAGTTTCCGTATTTATACCCACCTTGTTTCCTGATACAAATAAAGTAGCTATCTGAGAACTTTTATTAATTTCCAATCTATTTTTTACATGTAGAGTTCCATTTGCGCTCAAATTATTGACATATGTGAAATCATTTGCATGTGAGCTTAAATTTGAACCGAATGTGAATACATTGGAATGTGATATTAAATTATTTTGACCAGATGCTATAAAAGAATAATCCGCACCATTTGATATTTTGTTATT
>Ga0181356_1001102_pt1 | contig 11799 bp, 12 predicted proteins | sample Fa13VDMM110SN_FD_130104 | JGI IMG/M metagenome (GOLD analysis project Ga0181356, IMG submission 130104) | Freshwater viral communities from Lake Michigan, USA - Fa13.VD.MM110.S.N | ecosystem: Environmental > Aquatic > Freshwater > Lake | place: USA: Michigan | collected 2013-09-24 | reverse complement strand
GTAAAGACGTGTCCGTCGTTCTGAACCTGCGGATTGAACGACAGCACAGATGTTTCGCTTGTCGGAACCGCGCCAGAAGTCACTGCAAGTTGCCAGGGGCGGCTCGTCCGGTTGCGGATTTGCAGGTAGTTCGGGTTTGTAGCAACGAGTTGCCAGCTAGTGATCGGCGTGATCGAAACGCTTGAGGTTGTAAGGGCCATTGGTTGCTTCCTTAAGAACTGGAACTAAAAATTAGCGCAAAACAAAAAACAAGTCAATTGCCTGTTGTGCCAGACGCTAAGGTGTCAAAAACTTTTCTGCAAAACAGGTTTCGCCAACAAAATACTGATAGCCCGCAACAGCAATTTCAACGCCATCAGCAATCTCCCCGTCAGACGAGACCCCTTGGATTCCCAGGACTTCAAATGCTTCATTGCCGTCGTAAAGCGGAAAAACCACATAAACTACAGAGCCAATTTGATATTTGCTTTCCATTGAAACCCCTTTTCGTTAGTTGGTCGTCGCAACCCATGCTGTTCCGTTATGCCATTTCAGGGGCTTTGTGACCCAGCCAACGCCGTCATGAAATTTCACCGGCTTTACTTGGTAGGAACCGGAAATCTCCACCTTGATATTACCACCACCCGCAGCCGGAGCCACAAAGTAGTTATCGGTGAGAAAGTCCTTGTTCCTTCCAATATTGAACCACTCATAGCGAGAAGCGTATTGCCCACTCTTCGCCGGGTTCGGTCGGATTATGCGCTGATCGCGTAGGCCCATTTAGTTCACCGATTGCTGGATAGCCCCACTCAAGGTGCCAGAGCTTGTCGTTGCGCAATTGATCGCAAACGAAATACAGGCGCTATCGTAAATCTCTGGCGCATTCAAAGCCCAGACATCATAGGCAAGCTGCTGGCTGGCGGCTGAACCGACAAACGGGCAGGTCGCTAAATTCCTGACGGCAGTTACACCGAAGTTCCCGGCGGCTCCTGTTGTGGCAGAGAGCGTCACTGTATCAACAGAGCGAATGTATTTACCGTTAGTTGGCGACAGCTTATATCGGCGGGCGCCGGAGACAGTTGCGGGCAGGGTAGTAGCGCCCAGATTGTTAATGTTTACGCTGCCTGTAGTGGCATCATTAAAGGTGACTTGGGCAGTAGGCGTAACGGAGGTTGCGCCGGTTGCCGTGTAAAACTCAAGAAACCATTCGATTTCAGAGTAGTCTGCGTTACCGATACGCTGCGCAAGGTTGCTCACCCCTATGTTGGCGTGAATATTGGCGTTAGCAGCTTGCGCGGTAGTTAATGTGCCGTTAAGGCCACCCATGTGACCAAGGCGGTCTTCAATAAGGAGCGAGGCGTTTACGGTTGACAGAGCCTCTGCCATGCGGGAGATAATTCGGTTTTGAGCGCCGGATCGGGCGGCAAGAGGTAGGGAGCCTGCGAGACCACTGGCGCAAACTGCGAAAGCGCCGGGGATCGCGCCAGCGACAGGAAAACCGGCGGCAGTCCACAAGGAGGCGTCGATACCGGCAATTTGGGACAAAATGGATGCTTTGTTGAACGGCAGACGATAGTTGCCGCCGCGCATAGCTGCCAGAAGTTCGTCAAGGGTGGAGATAGCCATAGTATGTCCTCGCTAGTTTGTGTCTACCCACAGTTTGTAAACTGCTGGGCTTGGGGCGGAAGTGCCAATGAAAATGCGTTGGGCGGTAAGGTCGCTGTCTAATTCGTCGATTGCGGCCTGAACTGTTGTCGCAGCAATGGTGCCTGCCGGAGTATTAGAGACCGCTGAACCGGCAATAGCAATCGCCGTGCTGGCAGCGGCAGTCAATCGGCCTTGGGCGTCGACTGTAAACGTAGCGACGCTTGACGCAGAGCCGTATGCGGCTGCGGTAACGGTGGTGTTGGCGAGAGACAGGGTTCGATCTACACTAAGGTCGCCGCCGCCGCTCAAGCCGGTTCCGGAATTTATTTGACGTGTCGTCAGGGCGCGGGCACCAACGTCGCCGTCTAGCTCGTTGATAGCGTCTTGGACATTCGTTGCGGCAATGGTGCCTGCGGGAGTGTTCGAGACTTCGGACGCGGACTGCGGAAAGTCGCCAAGGTAAATCCAGTCCGTGCCATCGCTGTAATAAGCGCCCTTGTTCTTGCGGTTAACAAGCCAAACGCCGGTTGATGCCAAAACCCACCAACGCTCGCCGGTATGCGACGCGGCGGCTGGCAGGGCGGCGTAGTTAGCGACGGTGACAGCATCTTTACCTGAATACAGTTCAATGAAGTTGTCATTGGCTTTAATCATGGCGGTGCGGAGCGGATCTCCGGTTCCGTCGTTTGCCACTGCACCTACGTTGATGTTCTGACGTGCCATGAAAAACCCTAAGTCGCGTCACAGGTTGTAAGAGTTGTATCCACGGTAATTGCTGTTGTGTCAACGGTAATGCCGAAGACAACGGCAACGTCGGACAGAAAACCGAACTTCGTTGACTCGCCAGCCGCGCCGTCCACAAGTGCGCGTAAGTAATACACGCCAGAAGGCGCCGGATCAATCTGGACAATGTGTCCGTCAGCCTGGCTATAGGAGCTAAAGACAACCCCTTGAGCGTCCGTTGGTGTTCCGGGGCTTGCCAGTATGGCAACCTGAAACGGCTTCTTATCACGGTTCCGAACAATCAGCGTTACGGGATTAGTCGCAAGCAGAACCCAGCCTTGGGACGGCGTAATTGCAATGTCGGAGGTCTGGAGAGCCATGACTTCTGATCCAAAAAGATTGGCCCCAGCATATTTCTACGCCGGGGCCAAGTCAATCAATGTGAGGCCAGATCACGCGCCGTTGACGCGGACGATCTTGCAGCGGCCATAAGGCTCCACGTTGGTCTGGTAGGCCGTGTCGAAGCGAGTGGACACGACACCAGTGTCGCCGTTCGAGTAACGGTGCGAGCGGAGAGTGAGCGGGCAACCCTTCATCTTGCGGCTGGCGTTTTCTCCCGAAGGCAGGCTTTCCAGAGTGGCGGTCTCGACGCGGACTGCATCGCGAGCAATCAGCGCACGAACGAGGTGCGAGGTGCTGGCTCCTTGCAGGAAGGTGATGACAGCGTTGTCAGCCGGTGCGGCATCGACGGTGGCATGTGCGTTGTTGACGCCCAGATCGCCAGTGAGCGTCGTGTTTTGCACGATGATCGCCGGGAAGATGCGGAGAGCCACAACAGCGCCGCCTACGGTGGCAGTGTAGGAACCCACGACGCGGAACTGCTGGAGGCGACCAATGGAGGCCCCTTTGCGGTTGTCCCATGCGTTGACGCCAGCAATCGTGAAGATTGCGCCGTCTTCGATGGTTGCGCTGGCGCCGAAGCCATCGGCAGAGATCGTCTGCGTCAGGAAGTTGCCGTTGGTGGTGGTCGATTGCGAAACAGCCGAGTAGTTGACGTTTTGCGATGCGCCGTTGACCGCGCCGTTAGTGCGGGTGCCAGCGGTTGTGACCGGAAGCTGCTGGGTGAACATCAGCTTCATCCCGAGCAAGTCTTTGATCGAGCCGTCAAGCGTTCCAAGGATGGTCTCTTGGGTAGACGTGTTGGCGCGAACGGTTTCGAGCAGATACTTCGACAGGGCCGGGTAGTCCGAGTAGGAAAGAACACCCATGATGGTGCCATCCGCGACGCCCTCTTCCTTCATGCGGACATAGGCGTTCTGAAGGGCTTCAATCGAGTTGACTGCGGTGCCGCTTGTGCCGGTCTGGTTGTTACCGGCGCGCGTGACAAATCCGAGAACGTCAGCGTCAACGTCTTCACCGGCATTGCGGCCAATGGACTGAAGGCGCTCATCACGCATTGCCTGGTCGATATCGCGGATACGGCTGAAGTCTTCGTCGAAGAAGTCATAGCCAATCAGCGAATTGAGTTGGAAGATTTCTGCGCCGACGTTGGTGCTTTGCTTGGCCGCAGAGAGGTCAACAACAGCGCCGGTCGTGCGGCGCGAGTTGTAGCGAGGCGGAACGCGCTCAATAACCTGAAAGCGGTTGAGCGGGCCGATTTTGCTCGTGCCACGGTCCATCCAGCGCATCAGTTTGGAGGCAACAAGGCTGTTCTCCATAGAGGCGCAGATAGCGTCTGTGACGAGTGCGAGTTGGGGATATGCTGTAGTCATGTTTTCTTACTTCCAAGGATTGCGGGAGGCTTTGAGCAGCTTGTCGTAGTTGGCGTCACCTTGCGAGGTAAACTTTCCACTTTCACCACGAGGTTGCTGCGGCGATGGTTTTGCTTGTGTTACGTTCTGCACCACCTTGGCTTTTGACGCCAAACGGGCAGAAATTTTCCCGAACTCAAGGGCCTGGCCCATCGGCGTAAGTGCCGTAATCTTGTCAAGCTCATCGGGGTGTTGAGCGAGATGGTAAAAAACGTCTTCCGCATTCGGAAGCTGCACCAATTCTTTTAGAGCCTCCGGTGCCGGGGGCATCGCTTCGAGAGCGTCCTGCACAGATTCTTCGAAATCGGGATACTTTGCAACCCCTTTTTCGCCAACAGCGTGCGCGGTTTGCTCTAAGCTGTGCAATTCTTGGCTTCGGCTGGCGCGATCTGTCAGTTCCCGCGTTGCTTCAAACGCCTTCGCTTCAGCCTGAGTAAGGATGTGCTGCTCGCGGGCGTCCAAGTAGGCAGAGAGATCCGTTTCGTATTTGGCGTCCCAGCGGCCAAGATCATAGTCAGCCGGGTTTGGGCGCTTCGGCGCTTCGGCGGCAGGCGATGATTGAGCGGCCTCTCTGGCTATAGAAAGGTCACGGACCTGTGCGCGAAGTTCGGCAAGTTCCTGCGCTGTAGCCGAAACTTCACGTTCCGCCTTGCGGCGACGGAAAGCCTCTTTGGCAGCGGCCTTGTCGGCGGCAGTCTGCTCTGACGTTTGTTCGGCATCAGAAACGGGTTCAGCAACGGCTTCGACTTCAATGTCGCCCTGCGTGGTTATCTTGGGTGTCGCAGCGTCAATAACGTCGGCTGGGACGATGAACTCGGATGCGCTAGGCGTGTCCTGGATTTGAGTAATGTCTATCATTTTGAGTTACCTCCGGTTGGTTTTGGGACTGGGTTATTGATCCTGTTAATTTCAGCATACACTTTATCGGTCTGTGCGATTAGCAGGTTAATGCGTTCTTCCATTTCGTTCATCTTTACGAAACGCTCTTGTGTGTCAGATTCCGACTTACGCGCCCGTTCTTCGGCCTCCATACGCCCGGTTTCCGCCTCCATGAGGGCCGTTTCTGCGGTGCGAATTTTGTATTGTGCTTCAGCCATCTTGGCTTCGACTTCGGCTTGCAGTTTCTGATTCTGGAACTCTTTTGACTGCAATTCCAGTTGAATCATTTGCTGCTGAATAGCCTGCTCGCGTTGCGCCATTTCGGCGGCTTCTGCCTGTTCTTCCTCAGTGCCTTCAGCAATTCCGCCAAGTTTTTCAAGGGCTTGGATGAGATCTTCCATGCCGGGCACGTTCATCAGCTTCAGAGACTTCGGAAGCGCGACCGGGATAATATCTGGGTTTGCATTCATTGCCGTTTCGATCATTGAAATGGCTTGGACGCGCTGTGTCTCGAAACTTGGCCCGGTCGAAACGTCAACCGCATACTTGCCGAGCGTTATGTCGATACTCTCCGGGTTTTCCGGATTGTTCAGGATAGCTTCCTGGATCTTGCCGTCTTCGCCAACGATCTTGACGATACGCGGAGAGTCATAAACGGTCGAGATAAGCTGGTTCGCGATGCGATAAAGTTCCCGCTTTGAGCAAAGCAGCATTTCGTCATAGATGAGACCGCCAGTGTCAGTAATATCAAGCTGACGCTCCAGCGAGATACCGGAAGGCGCGGTCTGGCTTTGGCCTCCAGCAAGGCCGGGTCGAATGTCGAAAATGTCGTAGATCGACTCTTGAGCCGCTTGCGTCTCAAGAATCGCCGCTTGGTCAACGGGTGGCGGCATAACCTGGTCCGGCTTCGTGCCGCGATACTTCAGGACGCCGCCGCGAAGTTTGTGCGAGTTGGCGTAGAGTTTCTGCTGCTCTGCCGACAGTGCGTCTTCCTGCGCTTCGTATGCGGCGCGGTTACGATAGACGATGCGCTCGATGCGGTCAGACTTGACGTAGTTGTAGAACGTCAGTGCGTCCTTGGCAAAGTTAATCATGCCGAAGCGCTCGATGCGGTCGCCCGTGTTGATAAGCCATGCCGGGACGCGCACGATAGGAACGCGGTCAATTGGCATTTCGTATGGCTCACCGAGGATTTCGACGCCGTTGGTCAGGTAGCCCTTGGCGTATTTAACCGGAGATTCACGTGACTTGTATTCGCCGTTTTTGTCCTGAACGACGGTATGGAAGCCGCCGTTTCCGTCTTCAATGGCAAACTGTTCGGGTGGTATGTCACCGATCTCAACAACGTCCCCGTTTGTCAGGAGGGCAATATTCTTCATGCGCTCCCGCATAACCCAGACGATTGCGATGCGAACGGTTTCTTCGTTGACCCACTCGGAAAGCACGCCGCCGCGACCGTCAGTGGTCACGCCGGATTGGCTAACCATGACGCTGCCGGGGTTTGTGCCAATGTCGATTGCCTGCGCGTTCGGAAACATTTTCTCGAAGTCTTTGCGGGTGACGACGGTTTCCTTGATGACGTGCCGCGCGTCGCGTCCGGTCGGTTCGGTTGATTGGCCGTCCCAGATCACTGACCAAGGGTTCGAGTCCGTGCGGAATACAATGTCAGTCTCGAAAACGTCAGCGTTCGAGTATTCGATGGAGACTTCGTAATTCCCGATACCGGCGATAAGCTGGTTTTGCGAGACGATGGAGTCCACAATCGTCATGTCGCTATTCAGTTCGATGTTGCGGATAAGACCCGTTCGGATCTGCGCAACGCCGTCATAGCGCTCGCCGGGGTTCATCGGCGTGATCTTTGGCCCAATGCGCTTACGGGCGCGGGCGCCCAGGCGGTGCCGGAGCAGTGAAGGAACCATGTTGAACGTCATGGCGGGAATGTTGTTTTCTACGCGCCATTGATAGTCTGTGATAGGCCATTGAAAACCAGCGGCATAGCGGGAGTCGTCAATGCCACGATCACGACTGCGCCGGTCTGTGTCCAAATCGTTTTGCCGCGCATCCCGAACAAATGTGCAGAACTCTTCCTCGTCTTTGAAGCCGTCCAGTGTGAGCGTGTTCATGTTCTTGAGTGGCATACTAACTCATCCAGCCTGCGTGTTCGGGCGGAACGCCTTTTATGGCGCGTGTCCGTTGATCGTTAAGGTTAATATCACCGCCAGAGACACCATGCAACTGTGCAACGTATTTGTCAGCAAAAGTAAGGCCGATGGAGTCAAACAAGTCGTGAGAGCGGGTTTTTAGCTTTTTCTTTGGCACAAGGCGCCAGTCGCCGTCAGGGCTGGTAAACTCACGCTTAACTGCGCAAAAGTCAGCCTGAACGTCTTCTTGGTCCGGAAGATCCATACCCTCGACGGATTCCAGCATATCCTTGAGGCGACCGGCCATTTCGGCCTTTCGGTCAACCGGGCCAGGCTTTTCACGGTTAGCCATCTTGGCTTGGCTTGTGGATCCGAAATTTACGCCGCGAACAATTTCGGCATGTTCCGGATCATCACGCAATGCAGACGAGTATGCGGCGCCGTTACCGCCGCCGCCGCAGTCGATATTCACGCGATCAGGCTTGTATTCGAGCATCATGGACTTGATGAACTCAATACCTTCGTTGAACTTTACCTTGGTGCGGCTTGCGATCTTCAGGACTTTACGCCCTTGACGCACGGAGATCACAAATCGGTCTTTACCGTCGCCAGAAGGGTCCACGCCCATGATAATCGAACCATAAGGCTCAATCTTGGCGTTTCTTGCGCGCAGCATGTCAAGAGGTGAAATGAATGCGGAGTCGTCAATGGCGCTGAAGCAGTCCTGAATTGTAATCGGGTATTCGCGCGAAAACTTGATGATATTGCGCGGCCCGCCCATTTTGCGGCGACGCCAGAAGATCTGGTTTAGCGTCAGGCCCTGCATCTCCATAAGTTCTGCTTCGGAAGGGAAAGCCTCATGCTCACGCTCAAAGTTAGGCTCAAAATCGTCCGGAGGGATTGCAGAGCAGGACGGATCTTTGGTGAAGGGCACGAAAATCAGCTTGTATTCGCCAGCGCCAGCCAGGCTATCCATGCAGCGGTCATAAAAGTCGCCAAATGGCTCCTTGGCCGTTGATTCCAGCCAGATTTCTGTTCCAGGCACGTCAGAGACGCAGTTACCGATACCCGACATGAGACCTTCAAGGTTCGGAGCGTATGCGGCTTCAGAGACGTGCAGGAAGCTGACTTCATCGCCGCGCCCGCCTTCCTCGTTCTCTGCCGAGAATACGCCGTAACGGCTATCCATACCGGCAAACTCCAGACCCTTCACGTTTGACGTGGAGAGAGGCGGCGCAATCGGGTTGTTGTCCTGAAAGCGTTTCACGATGCGGTAAAGGGCGTTCGTGGACTGCGAAACGTGCGCCATGATAGCGACCGAGACGCCGTGATGAAGGGTGGACCGTGAATAGCCGCGCCCCAGAATGTAGGTTGAGGCGCCGCCGCGACGGTATTTCAGCACAATCGCGCGAACACGGCCTGTTTCGGCTTTCTGCTTTTCAGCCTCAATGTGGGTAATGCGCTGAAGCGGATTGAACAGAAGCGGGACAAGTTTTCCCTCTTTGTTTCGGATCTTGAGGCATTCTCGTGCGTGACGCTCTAGGTCGGTGCGATACTCTCCCATACGCCGAATCAACGACGCATCAGGCATAAGTTCATCCGGCGATTTAAGCGGCCCCATTAGTCCTCCGATGAGCCATGTCGTCTGTGACTGTGGATCGGGGACACGCAGCGGGAGGTATGCGTGGACAACATGGCTCGATTTGAAAGTGCCATGAAATGGGAAGGCTGTCAATTAACCAGCCTGTGCAATTCGTATTTTCCCGCTCTATACGTTAGTAACACGATTCAGTCTTAGAGTCTAGAGTCTGAGTCTGTGCTAGAGTCTAAGTGAGTCTAGTTAACTGTTTCGGATGAGAGAGCAGGTCCGAGGGTAAAGGGGAAGTAGCCCCGGCCCTTTCGGGTCCAGAGTTGCTTCCCGCCCTATGCACTGTCACGGACGAGCCGAGCGAGGTGCCATCGGGGTCTACCTGGGGAGCCGCCCGGTAAACATGCGATCTGCTTCAAGGAACCCATTGGCCGGTCCCTGTCGGTATTTCCCCCTATCGCTACGGGCGGGGATGCACAGGGCCGACGCCCCACAGTCTGTGCTAGTGCAAAGGAAAGCTGCTCTTGGCCTTCGTGTCCGCACACTCTGCGCTGCCGTCGCCAATTTGCATTGGGGTTTATTTAACCGACCACAGAGTAACCGGAATGTAGCGCATGTTTCCGATAATGCAATATGCTATTTTGCATATCAGGTTTGCATTATTGCATAACTCTATGGCATCGTTTATGCTATAATTGCACAGAGGGGATATTATGCTTACGAAACCGCCTGCACTTACCGAAGGGCCAAACGGCTTAATCGAGACTTCAAAACTGCCGCGCGTAGTGGTGCAGCGGGTCTTTGAGGCTATTGGCGGAGAAGAACTCATGGCCGCTGAAGCAGTGAAAGATCCTAAGTGGTTCATCGAAAAGATCTACGGCAAGATTGTTCAGCCGGAGAAAATCATGGTCGAGCGAGAAAAGAGCGTTGCAGAATTGCTTATTGAGCTTGATTCAAAAATGGTTAACGTAACACCAACTGTGGAGATTCTTGATGCCGACTTTGATCCCCAGTGACCGCGTTCGGCGCAAGACTACAATCAACCTTCACGACAAGCAGGTTGTTAATGCAGTTTCTGTAGCTATCTCGCGCACGCGCAGTCCTGATGTTCAGCCCAAAGATTGCCGCAATGACGCGAAGACAGTCGTTTCTGCATACGTGCTTGGGCAGGATGCAAAAACGGCGGCACAAAGGTTGCTTACGTGGTATTACATTGATTGCGGCATGAATGTTCATGCGTTATCTCATGCGCCCGCGTCAGTGGCGGAAAAGGTAATTGCGAGCGCTAACGCTGGATACGCTGCTCTGGAGGCAATAGAGAAATATGGCAATACATGGATTGACGAGAAACCGGCAGACAAGGCAGGAGTTGCTGGAATTCCTGGCAAATAGGCTTGTTTACGTCAGGCGCTCGATGCGCTTGGTCGACACTGAAACCGGAAAAGTTCTTCCCAGCTTCAAGAACGCCGTGCCTTGGATGCGAGAGAATTGCGCGCTTGCGTGCGACGATCACGAAGGTGCGGTCGGAGAGTTTATTGAGGCTGGCTGGCACAAGTCAGTCGATGACTTCCGCTTCATGCCGGGTGGACCCATTACGTTTGAGGAAGATGGCGTCCTGTATCTCAATACATGGCGTGGCTGGAACACCACTCCCGGCGACATTCAGCCATTCCTAGACCTGACGGAAAAGGCTTTTGCGGGCGCTCCGGACGACGCAGAGTGGTTGTTGGATCTGATCGCCTGGCATGTGCAGAACCCGATGGTGCATATCCCATACGCGGCAGCAATTGTTGGAGAACGCCTGCCTGCCGATCTCTGGGCTGGCGCAATTTACGAAGCGTTTGCCCCTTGGTCCGTGCGCTTCGGTGTTGTGCATCTTCGCTCCACAAACAAGGCGTGGATGCGCAACGCGGTCATTGGCGTCATGAACGGCACCGGCAACGGGCTTGAGGACCGTATCAGCGGCCAAGTCATGTGCCAGATCATTCTCTCGCCTGACGCGCGGGTAATCAATGATGCCGAAAAGCAGCGTTCGTTTTCCCGAAACGAGACCAGCCGCATGTTCATTGTCTGCACTCTACCAAACGGCAAGGACAGGTTGCTGCAAAACTCGGACCTGTTTTTCACGCTGCCAGCGCGTCCGGTTGACTCAAGCGTTATTGAAGCGTTCCACGAATGGCTACAATCAGGCAAGGCGCGGCACCTTGGTCACTACCTGCTGAACCGCGACGTAAGCAACTTCAAGCCGCCCGCAATGGCTCCCATGACGCAAGCAGCCCGCGTTGCGTATCGTGAAGGCATGAAACCTTTTGTGCGTCTTGCGCACGATATGAGAGAGTCCAAGCAGAATTACATTGCGCACTGGATAAGCGATGCGTTAACGTGGGCGTCCGATACTGTCCTGCCAACGTCAACGGCGTCCAAAGCAAGCAAGGATTATGCTCAATCAATCCTTCGGACTTTTCCGGAAGTAACCGTTCGGCCTTGGTATAGCGCCGACGAAATTACGCTCATGTTTCCGGATCTGTTCATGCAATATCCGGAGTTCAAGCGCTGGAATGGCGTCAGCCCAAACTTGGTTAGCAACGAATTGCGGTCTGGTGGCCTGCCAATGCTATCTCCGGAAAGCGGCAAGCCTGGCTTTATGCACAATGGCCGTGTGACTAACTATTTCGTGGTGCATGGACAAGACGAGTGGGTTGAGCCAGTATCACAGTCTCGCTTTGAGACGTTAATGAAGACTTGGCCGACTTACCGGCAATTTGTGGAAATGCAGTCAAATGCAGCGAAAACCTGATTGGATAGACCCGCGTAAAGCGTTCCCTAAAGCCGTCCGGGTCGCCATTCTGAAGCGATCTGGAGGTATGTGTGAGCTACCCGAATGCTGCTCCGTTGGTGCAGAGTTCGATCACTATCCAACGCCTGTTGCCTTCGGAGGTGAGAGTGTGTTGGCAAACTGCCGTTTCCTGTGCCGCTTCCACAATGCGGAGCTTGGCGTCCAAACGGCGTCCAGGGCCGCTGAAGCGGACAG
>Ga0181356_1001094_pt1 | contig 11861 bp, 15 predicted proteins | sample Fa13VDMM110SN_FD_130104 | JGI IMG/M metagenome (GOLD analysis project Ga0181356, IMG submission 130104) | Freshwater viral communities from Lake Michigan, USA - Fa13.VD.MM110.S.N | ecosystem: Environmental > Aquatic > Freshwater > Lake | place: USA: Michigan | collected 2013-09-24 | reverse complement strand
TAAAAAACAATATCATGAAAAAAATAAAGAAGAAATTAAAGAACATCATAAACAATATTATGAAGAAAATAAAGAAGAAATTAACCAGAAACAGAAAAAATATCGTGAAGAACATAAAGAAGAAATTAAAGAAAGAGATAAAAAATATCAAGAAGAAAATAAAGATAAAATTAAAGAACATAAACACCAATATTATAAAGAACATAAGGAAGAACTTAACCAGAAACAGAAAAAATATAATGAAAAAAATAAAGATAAAATTAAAGAAAATAAAAAACAATGGGGTAATAAAAAATTTACATGTAAATGTGGTTGGGTTGGAACTAATAATAATAAACGTTATCATTTTAAAAAATGTACTGAACGGCCTTTACCATAAAGGATTACATCTGTTAGGCGTGCCAGGTCGGTGACTCCTTGTAAGAAGGCTTGAAAGTAAGGATATAATTGTATATTCTTTATCAATTGATCAAGATTTTGCTTCACGAAGATGCGATCTATTTTATTTCCATATTTGTTCGCATCTAATAAATTTAATATTAGATCTTGGCAATTAGATGTAAATGCATTATATACTTCAAATTTATCGCCCATCCTAGTTCTAGTATTTAATATCACTTGATCAAGTGTATATATATGATTATTTAAATTAACTTCTTTTATTTCTGTACCAGTTTTAGTAGATTGAACTTCTATTTTATCAATCTTTTTTATGTTTATAACTTGATTTTTATCGACAGAAATAATAATACCATTATCTAGAATTAGCATTACTCCTAAATGAAATAATTTATCATAACTAGTAGTAAATATTTTATTATTATCAACATATAATTTTAAAGCGTAAGTTAAAGCTGATGGAATAGGACGCCGAAATAATATCGCATTTACTACTCTATGAGAACCATACTTCTTTAATGTATCTCTAGAGTAAGGAGGAAGACCTTGCTCTCGTCCTTGAGTAAAGGTTTTATATGCGTCATAAGCGTTATATGCACTTCCTATTCCAATAAATCCTCCTTGAACATGTTGTCTTAATACTTGTTTAGCAGATCTCCTAGTTGGATAAGATGATATAATTTCGCCACTAGGATGATGAATATTATATATTTCTTGATTTCTCACTTTTCGAATGTACATTATAATATTATAATATTATATAATATTATGGTTTACCAAATAAGAAAGGTTCGAGGTAAAGAATTATATTCTGTAAAAAATGCTGAAACTGGTAAGGTTCATAGTCATGAAACGACTAAAGCGCTTGCTAAGAAGCAAGTCAAATTACTTCAAGCTATTGATCATGGATTTGTTCCTTCTGGTAATTTAGAAGGAGGTCGTATGAATTCAACAGTTCAAACGATGATTACTTATCTTAAATCTTTGTATCCTCATAAGACATTAATTTCAGTAGCGAATGAAATTCTAAAATTAACTGGACATTCAATGTCTGGAAGAGGCAGAAAATCTATAAAGGCTAGTGAGATTGCTAAATATGTTATAGCAACAATTGGAACAGCTTTAGCAATCGCAGTTGCTCTTTTTCTGTTGAATCGTGAAGAAGAAGATGATACTCATTTACCAGAAGATTCTCTTATAGTTTATGCTAGAAAAAAGATAGAAGAAGATAAAATGAAACGTGATGAAGAATATAAAAAACAAATTGCTGAAAGAACTAGACAAATACAAGAAGATCGACAACAAAGAGGATATGGTCGAAAGAAAAGAAGATTGAGGAAGAAGAAGGTATAATCAGATTGCTATTGGTAATTCTGTCAATTCTGTCAAACTGGGTCTTCCTCGTCTAGATCTCTTCACTGGAATAGGTAACCCTTTTTCAGTATATTTTTTCTCAAATGATAATCTTCTACGCTCTAGTAAATTTTTTCTTTTATTAGAAATATATTGTTTACGCCATGTTTCCTGCATGTCTATTATATATTGAAATCTTTCAGGAGTCATAGGTACATGACCTTCTGGTCTTTCTAATTTAACAGGAATGTTAGTGTCATCAATTGAAAATTCAGTTTGCTTATAAAACATTAATTAAATATTAAGCAAATGTTTAATATTTAATTTTAGCAAAGATTATGTAGAAGTTGATATTTCTTCATTCCAAGAAGTAGGCAATTGATTTAAATAATAATCTGGAGGTTGTTGCCAAATAAATTGATCATGTCCCTTATCGCTATAAATATCAACTCCTGAAAGACCATCATCTTTATCTGTCCAAGTATTTTTAATATAAATTTTATTTTCATACATTTTAAAAATTTTTTCAAGTTGGACAAATGGTTTATTCTTTGTTATAATAATAAAATCAAACGCTGTCTTATATTTATTAATAATTTTCGCATTTCCATAAAATTCATAATTATACGTTGTCTCAAGATATGTAATTATTTCTTGAAGAATATTAGGTACTAACGTATAGATCATAACAAAGTTTTCAAAATCATTACCCATAAAATAATATATAGACTCTTTTTATATATTATTACTTTTTTATAATTTATCGCCAACGGCGATCTGATTTATAAAAGCGAGGAAACCTCGCTTTTTTATAATTTATTCATAATTTATTCATAATTTATTCGTTGTCAGATTCAGATTCTGTATCTACTTCAAATTCTGAATCTGAATGATAATTATATACATAACATCTGTCAAATATCTCATATCTAATCTTTTGATGTAGTACTCGTTTTTTATCTTCATCTATAAAGATAAGATGTTTGATAAATAAATATGTATCATCTATTAAATCCTGTTTATTATTTTTATAAAATTCATTTTCAAGAAGTCTATGTAATTTGTTATTCCATGAAGTATGACTTTTATTACTTTTATCAAAAGAAATATTATTTCTATTATACAATATTTTTTGAAAAGAAGCTCTAATATTTTGGGGCATTTCAGTGTAATTTTTTAAATTAGTATAGAGGATCCATTGCTCGAGTTTTGGTGCGAAATTTGTTTCATCCATGGGATATATTATACTAAGAAGATATGCCTAAATATTTATCGAATGAGACTATAAATATCATTATTATTACTTATTTTATATTATGAGATGTTAATCAGTCATAATATAAAAATGATCCTATTCTGCCATCTTTCTTAAAAAACTTTTATAATCTTGCTTACTAAGAAAATACCATTTCCTTTTAATTGGATCCCATAAACCATTATAACTTTTAATAATTTCTTTTTCTTTATAACCATATTTTGTATAAAATTTAATAATATCATCAGCTGATGGCTCTGCCATCTGCTCCAGAGGAGCGTCATAATTGGTTTTGCTTAATGGAGATTTATCATATAAATCAGTCATCAAATTAGAAATTCTTTCAGATTCTTTATTCATAATATACTATAAAGAAGATATTCCTAAATATATTCCGCATAATAAATTTTCTATACTAAATCAGTCTGTAATATAGAATGATCCTAGTTATTTTATTATTATTTATTTTATTTTATAAACTAGGAGATGCTATTCTTCTGTCGATTTTTGATTTCCAAGAAGGTATTATAAGTATGATTGAGTATGATAACATACTAGAACTAATCCTAGTTATCTAATTATTTATCTTTCTTTATAAAACTAGGAATGAATATTGAATATTGATTATTTATCTTCTTTTTTAAAAAAGTAAAAGAATAAAATATAAAAGATTATAAGATTTTCAAAGAATGGATGGATCCTTAGAAAGAAGATTATCTATCTTTTCCTTTTATATCTTGTCAATATTCAATATTCATCCTAGTGAGAACTCCGTTCTCTGTCGCAGAGCGACGTCCTAGAAATATAAAACTAGGATTTATTATTCAAATTTATATAAGTATCACTAATCAAACATGAAAGATAAGCTTCGCATAATAATCGATGTTTATTCATTCTTGAAGAATTGGAATAAGACTGAATATAATCGCATTTATTGCAGCACTTTATTTTATCATTTGGTTGTCGTTTAACTTTATGAGTTTGATAATATTCGCATTTCTTACTTCCTTTATGACTAGTTTCATAACTATAAATAAATACTTCTTTATTACAAAGAGGACAAGTCATCTTACTAGTTTTCTTTGAATTACTAGTTAATTTATTCTTTTCAAGGAATAATCTAGGATCTTCAATCATTTCTTCTAGGATTTTATTATATTTATTTATAATATTAATTATCTCTTCTTTTACATCTTCATTTAATTCTCTTATCCTATCGCAGAAATTATTAATATTTTTTAAACTATTTCCTACGGAAATCTGAAAAGATTTTGTTGGGTCTTTTAGACCCAACAAATCTTTTTTAGGACTTTCATTATTTTTATTTTTAATAATATATTTTAAGTCTATATAAGTATCCTGAATTTTTCTTAATGGTCTAGTTCTACCATCATGAAGTTTATATAATTTTATTAATTTTATACAACTATCTATCATCTCCTTTGATTTTAGTTCAATTTCAACTGGATCTATAGAACTTTTTAAAAATTCTTTAATAATATCTGTACCCATATACTGTTCATAACAAGTCATAATAATTATAATATAATGAATGATTTGTTTTTAAGTAATGGTTGAATATTGAATATTGACAAGATATAAAAGGAAAAGATAGATAATCCTTTTTCTATAGATGCCTCCCATTTTTAAAGAACCTATAATCTTTTATATTTTTATCTTTTACTTTTTTAAAAAAGAAGATAAATAATCAATATTCAATATTCATTCCTAGTTTTATAAAATAAAATAAATAATAATAAAATAACTAGGATGTTACCATGATCAATCATAGGACATATATATACTTCTTGGAAAGACGAAATCGACAGAAGAATAGCGCCTCCTAGTTACATTATATATCATTTCAAGAAAGACTAAAACTAGGATACCCTCCTAGTCCTAGTTATATATATAAGAAACAATATAAAGATACCCCTTTATATAATATATACACTGAGTATGCTCTCACAAAATCAAATCTGCCAACCAATTAAAAAAATGACTAAAAGAATCAACTGCGAACGTTGTAATAAACCAAATATGAGTAAGAAGAATATCAACGCTCATTATAAAGCTGGATGTAGTGGAATATGGGATGATTATAAAAAACCAAAAGAAAAGAAAGAACCAAAAGAGAAAAACCCTAGGCAACCTAGGAAATCTAGGAATAAAAAAATAACATTCTCTTGTTCTGATTTTATCGATTTTACCAACTGGTTGATTGATGAACAGGTTATTCTTGATGGAGACGATCAAGATCAATTTCATGAATGTTATCAACTATTTAAAAATAATCAAGAACCACCAAAACCAACTATGATTATAAAAATTACTTATCCTTGGACAATTCAGAAATCAGTTCAGGAATCAGTTGAGGAACAAGTTGAGGAATCAGTTGAGGAATTAGTTGAGGAATCAGTTGATCAACCAGTTGAGGAATCAGTTGAGGAATCAGTTGAGGAACAAGTTGAGGAATCAGTTGAGGAACTAGTTGAGTTTGGTGATATTTATCCTTCTTATGAAGAAGAATCATTCAAAGAAGAAAATGAAATGATTGAAAAAGATGAAGATGATGAAGAAGAAAAAGTCTATGAGGAATATTTACGAAATGAAAGAGAAAAATATGATTTAGAAAATGGAATAAAAGAAGAGGTAATTGAGGAATTAACGGAAGAACAAATTGAATGGCAAGAATATATACAACGCATAGAAAAAGTATTTTTTCAAGAAGATGAAGATATTGAAAATCAGTATTATTCTATGAACACTGAAGAAGAGATAGAACTTAGATTATCAAAATTTATTGAAAGATTTGATAAAAAAGAAATCAAGAAATATTCAATTTCTAAAAAGAATAAATTAAATATTGACATGATAAAACAACGCCAACAATTATTAGTTTTAATAAGTATGGATTGTTTCAGATTATATAATTTAAATAGTAAAAAATATGATTTTATACTTAGGAATTTAATTGAACTTATAAAATTAAAAATCATTAAAAAAATTAATGAAAATGAAGATGAAGATGAATTAAGCGAAGAAGAAATAAAAAAATTAATGAATAGTTTTGATAAAAATAAAATTCTAGAAAAATATAATAATTATATAAAAAAATGGTGCGAAATATCTATGAAATAAATTAATCTTTTTTCCAAACATAAATAAACTCAGTATAATTATTATTTTTTCTTTTATGAATATTTAATGGTATCTTTTCATGGTACTCTCCTAGTAATGAAATAACAATATTTTCATAAATCTCACTAGGAACATTCAAACAATAATAACCACCTAGTTTCAAATTTTTGAATGTTCTGTCAATTATAGATTTATAGAACTCATTCCATTGATCTTTTGTCATAACTTTTTGATTACTGTATACTTCTTTATTATAATATGGAGGAGATGTAAATACCATATCATAATCAAGTAATGAATAATCTACTTCTAGGCAATCCTTGAAAATTAAATTAATTTTGGGACCTTTGGTCCCTGCATCAGAGGTGCGACTACTTGAATGATTATTTATTATTTTTACCATTTCTTCATAAGGTTTGATCAAGTTAGTATTTTGATCGATTCCAATATAATCAATATTCATTTTACACGCTCCTAGCATCCTACCTCCCCATCCCATAGTAAAATCTAGTATACAACTAGGTTTGAACCTATAATATATGTTCATGGAAACCAAAGGCTTGAAGACAGATATGCTTCCAAAATATAATTGAAATATTTTCATGTAGATTTGTATTTTATTATTACTGATGCCTTTGGCATCTGCAGCAGAGCTGCGTCCATTTTTATGAAAATTATAAATATTATTTACATAATTCTTTGTTTTATAATAATTTATTTTTTCAACAAATTCATAAAAATTAATACCTTGATAACCAACTGTATTTAATCTTTCTTCAAGAGTAAAATAATCTATAAATTTAATTCCTAGTAAAGTATTTATTTTTCTAGGAATATCAGAATTATTTAAATTAAATAAATTATGAAAATCTTTCATAATTAATTCATAATTATTTTTAGGTTTTAGTAATTTACATATTTCAGATTTATTCATTATTTTTATAATTAATATTAAAAAATATTAAACTGTACTTATTTCCAGAGATTAATTCAGTATTACTATGTTCTAGTTTTGAACCATCAAATATAATAGGATTATATTTTGCGTTATATTCAGTACCATTTATAATAATATTACATCCTTCATAATCACCAAAAGATAGTAACATACTTTTTCCTACATTATTAGAATCAATATGTTTAGGACAAACTAAATTATGATTTAATTGAATTGATGTAAATTCAAATGGACAAATCTTTTTACCTAGTAATAATAATTCTTCATATAATTTAGGGTTCTTTTTAGTATTAGAAGACATTACTATTTTACGTCCTATCTTCTGCTTACATAATCCAAACACACAACCTCTATATCTAGGAAATCCACGTCTATTATTATTACTCTTTCCACTTGGAAGTATATCATAGGCTTGTTTGATTGGTATTTTTATATTCTTTAACATTTCTTCAACAGTAGAAACGACAGAAGGATTGATCTTCCATTGTATAATATCCATAGAGGATTTTAATACCGATGACTTTCTGGTTAGATTAAATTCATGACATCCATTCTTTCTAATCTTTCTTTTACCATAATCAGAATATTTTTCTACTAAATAATCAGTTGATTCTTCATTTAATTTTAATCTATCTTTAAATAATCCACAACCTCCTTTAGAATACATTTTTGAATTAAATCCATACTGATTAAATCTAATAACAATACCATCACGAATAAAATAAAGTAATGTTCTTTCAACATCTTCCTTCATATCGTTGGGTAAATTATAATCAATATATTTTTTATTAATAAATCCATAAAATCCACCATGTATGAATCGTAAGTCAGTAGTCATATACTTCTGTTTCTGTCGATAGAATGAATTCCAAACAGGATATACAGACCAAATAAATGCTCCATTATTCAAACAAGTATGAAATGCTTCATTCGCAAATTCATCAAAAGTTTTTTCTTTGAAATCAAAGTCAGTAATATCATCATCTATACAAATAATTAATTCATTTTCATGAAAATAATTTTCTATAAATTTTCTTTGATTAACTAATCCTTTAGTACCAATAATAATATTATATTCTGATAAATCTTTGAAATATAAATCATATTCTTCTTGAACTACGAAAATATAAATTAATGATTTTGAAACATTAAATCTTTCTAATGTATTTAATGTTTTATTTTTTATAATATCACTTCTTGAATAGGAAGGAATAGCTATCTTATACATATTATTTAATAATATAATTTATTCGTAAAATAAACTAATCATCTTCGTTGTCTTCAATCATCTTCAACTCTTGAGATATCCTTTCGGCACATTGGACATGGAATAGTATCATCTCCATCTTCGTCTTGGTGAGGTTGTACACATTCCCAACACTTGAAACAAAGAGTATGATTACATGGAGTCTTATTAAGAGTTTCGATATGACAAACCGAACATATATCAATTTTCATTTTTATATTTGGATTTTCAAATATTCTTCTCATTAATCCTAATTGATTATTTTTAGGTGTTAATGACAACGCATTTTCAGTGTAACAATATTTTAAGTTAGATAATAAATATTTAGCATGAATAATTGATTTAACTAAATCAATATGAGTTATTCTTTTCTTGGAATCAAATAATTGATCATAATAATATCTGTTAGGTTTATAATTTTGCTTTTCTCCATAAGTTAAGTTCTCGCTTGCAACTATAAAATTTATACTGATTCTTTTCAAAGAAGGATATGTTTCAAGTGCAAGTACAGATTCACACTTTAATCCATCAACTTCTTCAACACCCAACATTATAGGAAATATAATTTTTTCAGTATTAAGAGTTGGAATTGTAATTGTATTCGCAAACTCTTTTATTAGATGGAGTTCTTCTCCTTCGCATTCAATGCGTATATTCGATTTATCACAAGTGACAATAATTTTATCTTCCATGCGGGAAACATCGGTATTAGATTGAGACATAGGTTTGGTAGATGACATGATGTATTAAAAAGTAATTTTTAAGTGAAAACAGAAACATATTTTGAACTAGGAAAGAACATTCTAGGAATGTTCATGAGAAATGAAGATCTCAACTTAAAGATTAGGAAAGAATGTTCATGAGAAATGAAGATCTCAACTTATGATTAGGAAAGAACATTCTTTGTAAGAAGTTGAGATCTCAACTCGAAACGGGAGATTTTCATACTTTTATACTTTTTAATACATTCATGTCATCTACCAAACCTATGTCTCAATCATCCGTCGACGATTTTGAATGCGTTGTTTGCTATGAGTGCGATCCTCATATGCGTCCCAACGAAAATTGTTCGCATAAATTATGCGTTGATTGTTATTATCAAATATCTTATCAAGGAAATAATAAATGTCCACTATGCCGAGAAAATATAAGATCATCTGAAAGATGTCAACCTGATGAATACAATTATCTTTTTCTATATTCTTGTCAAACTGATGATGGGAATGAAATTGAATTGGGTATAACTATTGATCCTAATACTCATATATATTTTTCTGATGAAGAAGATGAAGACGACGAAGACGGAGTCTAATGGACTCTGGAAGCAGAGCTTCCGACGAAGATGAAAATTAGTTTGTTATAGATTCATGTTTGATCTCTTGTAACTTACAGAGGGAAACGGTAATCCCTTAAAAACCGAAACCAAATTAATCACTTCTTGAATCAACTTATAATTATTCGTAAAAAATAAACTAATAATAAAATATTTAATATTATAATGGAAGAAATAAAAAATAAATTAAAAGAAAATCGATCTCATCTTTCTGAATCTTCTGTCAATACGTACGCTTCTACGCTCAAGAATTTATTTTATAAAGTATTTCCTAATTCTACTTTTGATATAAAATTATTTAATAAATCAAAAGAAATTTTAAAATATTTAGAAGATGTTTCACCAAATAAAAGAAAGTCAATATTATCTTCATTATTCGTCTTGACTAAAGATCCAGTTTATCAAAAGAGTATGGTTCAGGATATCAATAATTATGAAGAGAATATAAAGATGGAAATTAAGACTCCTACCCAAGAAAATTATTGGATTGAAAAAGATGAACTAGATTCAGTATATAATCAAATAAAAAATAAAGCATTATATCTCTTCAAGAAAAAAGAGTTATCAAAAGATGATCTAAATGACATTCAAAATTATATTATTCTGTCATTATACACTTTGATACCTCCTCGTCGCAGTCTAGACTTTACAGAAATGAAGATTCATAATCCTTCTCCTGATGATAATCATATTAATAAAAATAAATTTGTATTTACTAAATATAAGACGGCGAAATTTAATGGTACTCAGTATGAAGAAATTCCAAAAGAATTAATGAGTATACTTAAGAAGTGGATAAAGATAAATCCAACAGATTATCTTCTTTTTGATTCCAATAAAAATAAACTAACTCCTAGTAAATTAACTAGGAGACTAAATCGTATATTTGGTAAGAATATTAGTACATCAGCACTTCGTCACCTCTATATTTCTCATAAATATCAAAATTTCATAAAAGAAAATGAATCTTTAGAACATGATCTCAAATCAATGGGATCATCAATGATTCAAATACCACAATATTTAAAAAAAGACATATAAAGACGATATACGTTATTATACAACCTTATGCCACATAAACCAATTGACTACTCAAAAACTATTATTTATAAAATTGTCTGTAAAGATTTAGAAGTGACAGAAATATATGTAGGACATACTACTGATTTTAAAACTAGAAAAAGTTCTCATAAACATTATACTACTAAAGAAAATGATAGAAAATATAATCTTAAAATTTATAAATATATTAGAGAAAATGGAGGTTGGGAAAATTTTGATATGATAGAAATTGAAAAATATTCTGAATGTAAAGATAGTAATGAAGCAACAGCAAGAGAAAGATATTGGTATGAACAATTAAATGCTAAATTAAATATGAGATTTCCTCAAAGAACAGATGAAGAATATAGAAAATCTAATAAAGAAGAAATTAAAAAATATTTTGATAAAAATAAAGATAAAATTAGAGAACAAAGAAAACAATATAGAAATGAAAATAAAGATGAAATTAATAATAAACAGAAAGAAAGAAGAAATATTCCATATACATGTTCTTGCGGTTGGATTGGTAATGAACAAACTAAATATCGTCATTTTAAAAATTCAGTTCAACACAAGAATATTTAGCACATTTAGAAGTTTAAATTATATATTATTATTCTCTTGATAATATATAATGCGAAAGAATAATCAATTGATATCTAATAATGATGCTCCAATGCATATTAAAAATAAAGATAGTCATTATGAATATTCATATCTTCAAATGAGTGTAGCAAATCTTCAGAGTACAACGACTCTCCCTGCACCGCTCACATTTACGTCTGCCCAAAATTCTCCCTTTTTGGCTGCCCCCGCATGCGAATATGAACTAGCAATCTCAAGATTTAGTTTAGACACTTCTTCATTGCCAGTATTTGTTCCTATCATTCAATTAAAAACCCCAACTGGCGCTAATAATACTAATCCTAATCAAACTATTTATTCAATTACTATGACATATACTTCAGGAGGAACAACATACGCTTATGAAGCGTTTATGGAATGGCAGCCTCAAAATCTTTCAATTCAAGTGCCAAATGCTCCCTATCTGAATAATCCTCAAGTTCAAGATAACTCTTTAGCGTATTACAACGCATATAATGTTCAGTGGGTTGTTCAATTATTTCAGAAT
>Ga0181356_1001093_pt1 | contig 11872 bp, 13 predicted proteins | sample Fa13VDMM110SN_FD_130104 | JGI IMG/M metagenome (GOLD analysis project Ga0181356, IMG submission 130104) | Freshwater viral communities from Lake Michigan, USA - Fa13.VD.MM110.S.N | ecosystem: Environmental > Aquatic > Freshwater > Lake | place: USA: Michigan | collected 2013-09-24 | reverse complement strand
TTTCAGATAAATTTATTTATGAATTTATATTTAACATGTCCGAAGATCAATGGTTGCAACAAAGAACAGATGTCGTTGAAGATCTAAAACTTCGTTTCCGTCAAAATCAAATTGAACAAGAAGGCAACGATCCAGCAATCACAGGTGTATCATTTGGTACTCCGCATGATTTAGCAACAGTTCATATGTCATCGAGTGAAGTTGAAGAAAAAGATCAAGGCGGTCGACCAAAAGAAGGAATTAAATTTGGTCAACATAAAAATGAATTTGGATGGGATCCTACGGGCAAAAAAACCATGGATCAAGCATTTCGTCCAGAAAATCAAAAAACAACATTTCAACCCGACCCTAGAGCTGAAAAAACAGTAAAAACGATGGCAGCTGAATCACACAGTATTTTACGGCATATTAATAAAAAAACAAAATCACCTAGTATCATTTCAGAATCATTGAAAACCAAACTAGATCAGGTTACTGATGATGGTACTATGCTAGATGAAAACAATATTTTATAAATACAAACATATTTATTAGAAACCGAAATACTGTATAAGGCAATAATGAAGAAATTAAAACATTCGAAATACAAAAATACCGGTATACTTTTTGAAATACTAGTTAGAAAACTAACTTCTGAAACGTTATCTTCTAATAAAACTATAACTGTTGATATCATAAAAAAATATTTCGGACGTAATACAGAATTGGCAAAAGAATTGCAACTTTACAACGCATTGAGTAAAGAACAACAATTTAAAACAGATGCCCAAGGATTCGATTATATACGAATGATTAAAGAATCATATAAAAAATTAAATCAAACAACATTAAAACGTCAAAAATATAATTTAGTAAAAGAAATTTCAGAAAAATTTGTATTCAATGATATTGCAAAAATTCATATTCCCAATTATAAAAACATGGCATCTATATACACGTTGTTTGAATATGAAGAATCAGACAATCCTAAACAAATAATGGAATGTAAAAACGTTATATTGAATACGGGATTGATTGTCGAACGAGCTCATGTTAAACAAGATGAATTACTAGAATCATATCAATCGCAACCAAAAGATGTTCGATTATTAGCATATAAATTATTGGTTGATAAGTTTAACGAAAAATATTCTATTTTAGATGAATCGCAAAAACAATTGTTAAACAAATACATTACTAACGTAAATGACACTACGGCATTGAAACGATATGTAGAGCAAGTTGTTCCAAAAATAAAAACAGAATTGTATAATCAATCAAAATTAGTATCAGATACGGCTACTAAAATAAAAGTACGAAAATTATCTGAAATGTTATGTACCGTAGACAACATGAAAACGATTAAAGAATCGCATATATTATCGTTGTTACGTTACTATGATTTGCTTAAAGAATTAAAAGGATTACATCAATGAAATCGTTTTTGAGAGAAATGGAAGAAAAGTTCATGGATCTAGAAGAAAAACTAGATGCATTAGGTCATGAAGATGATGATATTGATAATGATGGTGACTCGGATAAATCAGATCGTTATTTAAAAAATCGAAGAGATACCCGTAAAAAAGCAATTCTACAAGATGAAGAAGAATTGGAAGAACAAAATGTAACGGCTGCTGTTGCTCCAGTTACTACACCAAATTGGGTTGGAAAGGCAAAACGTTCTACGGTAACTGCAGGTGGAATGACGGTAGCTGAAACAATGGATCGTAAATATGAATCAATAATCGAATCATATCGAACATTTGCAACAGGTGATGGAAAAATTACTCCAGAATCAAAAATTAAACATACAATAAAAGAAGTTGCAAAAAAACTTCAAGAAATTGAACAAACAGTTAATTATGCAAGTAAATTAAAAACCGAATCTGGCGTTGCTAGAAATGGATATGGACCTGCAGTTGATAAAGCATTAAATAAAATTTCAGAACGATTAATTAAAATTTCAGAGCGAGTAAGAGCATTAGGAGAGTAAAATGTCAAAACAACTAATAGTAGAATATATGCCATTTAAACCTGTTGGGTCATTAACTGAATCAAGTGGTGCTGCATATGGAATACCTGGTGGTTTTGTTGTACAAGGAGTTTTGCAACGAGCGGGCGCTAAAAATCAAAATGGTCGAGTTTATCCAAAACCTATTTTAGAAAGAGAATGTCGACGATATCAACAAGAATATATTGACCAACATAGAGCGTTAGGTGAACTAGATCATCCAGAATCATCAGTTGTAAACTTAAATAACGTTTCTCACAACGTTTTAAAAATATGGTGGGGTGGCGATGATTTGCACGGAGCTGTACAAATATTAGATACGCCATCCGGTAAAATTCTTAAAGAACTTTTTAGAGCAGGTATTACATTGGGCATTTCATCACGCGGATTGGGTTCTGTTAAAGAATTACGTAATGAAGGGGTCGTAGAGGTTCAAGAAGATTTTGAATTGATATGTTGGGATTTCGTATCTAATCCATCAACCCATGGAGCTTTTATGCGGCCTACGCACATGAATGAATCAACAAATAAAAATATAACAACAAACAAATACGCAAAAGTAAACGACATCATTACATCAATTTTATGTGAAGATGGTAAATGTAGGATAATATAATGAGAACGCCCAATTTAAAATTTATTTTAGAGACCATAATGCAAGATCAGCCTGCACCAATGTCTCCGCAAGAAAAACAAGCATTTAAAGAAGCAGTTGCTAATTTTTCAGCAATGGGAGATTCAGTATATGGTAAAGGTGATATTGATGAAATTGTTGAACGTGTTAAAACAATCGTAGAAAGTGCTGATAGAATCATGACCGAAGGCGATGATTGGTTTTCTAATCAAGCACTTAAAAAAGAAAACAAAAGAATGCACGAAGATTATAAAGAATTTTCCGAAGCGTCGATGCAATTAAAAGAAGCACAACAACGAATGTCATTGGCTTATGAAAACATTGGTAATCATTTGAATCGATTTTTTGATGTTGGATAATTTGGATAACATAAAAAAAATTATTATAATATAGGTGCATGATGAGCAAATTTAAAAAATTATATCGCGATTTCTTCGGTTTGAAAGAACAGACTAATCCATCTACATTACCAAAGTTTTCCGATGAAGATATTGAAAATTTAAACAAAGCAAAAGATGCGTACAAAGAAATGAGTACTGCAATGCAAGGTTTGAGTACAACGTTAGGTGAATCGGAATTAGAAGAAGCACAATTGGTTAACAACTTAACTGATTACCGAGGCGGCATTGAATATGTACTTCGCGATCCTGCAAATGCGCAATCAGTAGCACAAGAAATTCAAGAATGGGCAGAACGAAAAGGATTTACCGTAGTTAAAAAAACATTATCGCCATCTGGTAAGATTGGATATTTTTATTTTCGATTAGGACAAGATCCTGCATTAGAATCACAAAAGCTTCAAGGATATTTAGCTCAAAAACCTGAGTTGAAACATTTTAGATTCAATGTAAAACAACAGGCAGCAAAAAAACCACAAGAAAAAATTTAATTAGTTATATATGAACAAAAAACAAAAACAACACCAAACAATTGTACCAGGCAATTCTACGGCAGTAAATGTAGTAAATCAAGATTTAGGATTTGCATTAAGAACCTGGAAACGCAAAGTAAAAGATTCGGGCGCATTGGAATATGTTAAAGATAACCGAACATTCACTAAACCTAGTGTAAAACGAAGAAATGCTATTTCTAAAGCACGGTATCGACAACAAATGCAAGATTTGCAAAACAAATTTTAAAAAATTAAGAAAATTTTTAAGTCCTAGCAAAAATGTTAGGACTTTTTTACTGTTTTTTCAAACATGGTCATATTTATTGTAGAATACGCTATTCGTTCTTTATATAGCGTTTATAAACAATTAGTTAAATTCTATTAAGATTTCAAATAATCTTATTTCCAAAAAACAAATTTAAGGAGAAAAAATGGCAAAATCGGACTTGTTAAAACAAGCGATTGCAGATGCTAAAACAGTTAAAGAAACTGCATTAGCTAACGCAAAAATTGCTCTACAAGAAGCATTTGCACCTCGACTTACTAGAATGTTTGCTGAAAAATTAGACGCCGGATTAATGGACGAAGAAGATGAAGCAAATATCGAAGCAGGAGCAGAAATGGGCGCAGAAATGGGCGCAGAAGCAGGAGCAGAGATGGGTGGTGATTTTAATTGGACAGATGATTCTTTAGCAGCATCAGTTGGTGGTAAAGATTATAATTTCCAAGTTGGAATGGCGGGTGGTGAAGAAATGGCACCAGAAGAAGAAGCACCGGCATCTGAAGAAGAAATGACAGCTGAATACAATGAAGGTATGGGTCATGAAGATCTAGACATTTCAGAAATTATTCGCGAGTTAGAAGAAGATGCAATGATGGATGATTCGGATGAAATGTTAGGAACTGACATTGAAGAAGGAATGTATTTCGAAGATGAGTACAGTGATGAAGATGCAACAATGAAAGATATGGGCTCAGAAATGAGTGACATTGATGAAATTATTGAATCAATTCTACGAGAAGAAGATGTCGATGGTGGCAATCCTAGTTCATTAGAGGCACCAGCATCTGATGAAGAGGCAATGATGGAAGAAATGGAAGCTGAACTAGAAGCTAAAGATGAAGAATTAAAAGAAGCTTATCGAACAGTTAAACAACTTCAATCAGTTATTAACGAAGTAAATCTTCTTAATGCTAAATTGCTTTACACAAACAAATTGTTCCGTAACTTTGAATTATCAGAACCTCAAAAAATGAAAGTGATTGAGAATTTTGATAGAGCCGCAAACACCCGCGAAGCAAAATTAGTATTTGCAACATTGGCTGAAAGCTTTAAGCGTCCAACCAAAAAGCGTGTAGTTAAAGAATCGTATGCATCAAAAGCTACTACAACAACTGCACCAAGCAAACAAACAACGCAAATTTTATCTGAAGGCTTTGAAATGGCTAACAGATGGAAAAAATTAGCAGGATTATTGTAAAACAAAAAAACAAAAAAAAAGGAAAACAAATGAGTATTTCTAATTTATTGCAAAGTCCAGATCGTTCACAAAGATCTGCGGCGGTTGCAACCGTAAACAAATGGGAACGAACCGGACTTTTAGAAGGCCTTCGTACCGAAACTGAAAAAGCCGGAATGGCTCAATTGCTTGAAAACCAAGCACGTCAATTAGTAAAAGAAGCTTCACAAACTGGTGTTGCTCAAGGATCTGAAGAGTGGGCTGGTGTAGCACTTCCATTGGTACGTCGTATCTTTGCTGAATTTGCTGCTAAAGAATTCGTTTCAGTTCAACCAATGAACTTGCCATCAGGTCTTGTATTTTACCTAGACTTTAAATATGGTACAGCTCAACCAGGATTTGATGATGACAACTTAAACAGAACAGGTGATCCATTTGGAAATCCTAATGCATTAGACTCAATGTTCGGTGTTACCACAACTGGTTCAGATGCAGCTGGTGGTCTTTATGGTGCTGGTCGTTTTGGATATTCAATCAACGCAGTAACTTCTTCTATAACTGCAAATACTGGTTCCGGTGCTGGTGCATTGACTGATGCTGGTCTAGTTAATTTTGATAGCGTTTATTCTGCATCATTATCAAGCTACAAAAAAGTAACTGTTAATGTTCCTACAGATGCTGATTTATATTCAGTTCGTTCTTGGACATTTGTTTCCGGATCATCGGCAACTGAAATCGTTCCAGTTCAAGCATTTTCAACAATTGACAGTAATTTTACTGCATCATTTATTGTAACTACTACACAAGCTACTGCTATTCAATTAGCAATATCACAATCTAACTTTAAATTAAACTATAACAAACAACCTACCGATATTGCTAGAGGTGATTTTGAAGATAGAACAACTTATGCTAATGGATACAATACTGATATTCAAATTCCAGAAATCAATCTTGAAATGCAATCAGACCCAATCGTTGCTAAAACACGTAAGTTGAAGGCTGTATGGACACCTGAATTTGCTCAAGACTTGAATGCATATCACTCAATCGACGCTGAAGCTGAATTAACTTCAATGTTGTCTGAGTATGTATCAATGGAAATCGATCTCGAGATTCTTGATATGTTGATTGCAGCGGCTCCTACAACTGAGTATTGGTCAGCATTAAACAACAACTTCTGGAACGGATCTGGATTTACTCAGTCTGGTGCTGGTGCTCCTACTGCAGCTGGCGATGGATTCTACAACACCCAAGGTGGTTGGTTCCAAACTTTAGGTACTAAACTTCAAAAAGTATCTAATAAGATTCACCAAAAAACATTACGTGGTGGTGCTAACTTCTTAGTAACTTCTCCTGCAGTTGCAACTATCCTTGAGTCTATCCCAGGATTTGCTGCAGATACAGATGGAACTAAAATGGAATTTGCAGCAGGTGTACAAAAAATTGGTGCAATCAATAATCGTTATACCGTATACAAAAACCCATACATGTTAGAGAATGTAATCTTAATGGGCTTCAGAGGTGCACAGTTCCTTGAAACGGGTGCTGTATTTGCTCCTTATATTCCATTAATTATGACTCCACTTGTATACGATCCGGTGAACTTCACTCCGCGTAAAGGTGTCATGACGCGTTACGCTAAGAAAGTAGTTCGTCCAGAATTCTACGGAAAAGTATACGTTCACGGCCTTAATTCACTTTAATAGTTAACTTCGATTAGAATTAGCAATTAACGAATTAACTAATTAAACAAGAAAGGGTGGCTTCGGTCACCCTTTTTTACTGATTGTATATTTATATTAAAATGGAAATATGGCAGTAGATAGACACAAATATGAAATGTATGCTGAAATTCGATATGATGGTCGGCTTATTGATGTATTAGATAGAATTAGAGCTATACGATTAGTTTTAATGGTTCATATTGAACAAGATCTTGGAACAGATAGAGAATTAGTTAAAATAAAAATCATGACACCATATCCTGCACGTAAAACATTTTATGCAATACGTCAGTTATGTTTAGGTAAAATTGAAACACTTAAATCGATGACATATCGAGAATCAACGCTTACTAAATTATTATAAAAAAGGCAAGTTATGGCTACTCAAAACAAAGAAAAAACTCCACCTAAAACTGATATTAAATTTTCAATCACATTATCAGAAGAACAAAAACAAGCAAAAGCAAAAATTATAAAAACGCCATTTAATTTTATTCTTGGCAAAGCTGGTTCTGGTAAAACGTTGTTAGCAGTTCAAGTTGCATTAGATATGTTTTTTAAACGTCAAATCAATAAAATTATCATAACGCGTCCTACGGTATCAAATGAAGATAACGGATTTCTTCCTGGTTCGTTAGCAGAAAAGATGGATCCATGGTTAGTTCCACTACGTAGCAATATGCGTAAGGTTTATAGTAAACCAGAAATTCTTGATAAAATGGAAAAGGAAGAAAACATTGAATTAGTTTCTTTAGCACATTTTAGAGGACGTACATTTGATAATGCGGTTTGTATTGTAGATGAATTTCAAAATTTAACTAAACAACAGCTTCAAATGGTTGTATCTCGATTAGGTAAAGATAGTATTATGATACTTACGGGAGATCGTTATCAAATAGATTTAAAGTTTGCAAATGATTCAGCAGTACACGAAGTGCCCAAGTTAACAAAATCACAATACGTAAATGAAATTATATTATTAGATAATCATCGCCACGAATCATTAAATGAAATTTTGAAACTTCTAAATGAAACGTATTGATATTTATATGAAAAAGGAATGTAACGATGGATTATTCAGAAAATCGTCCGATATGGCCAGGAAGTTCTTCATTTACTCCTGGTGATACCCCGTTTGGATTTTTTGATTCTGATTCTACATTTCAATTACATTCAGATAAATTTGCTAAACATGCAGCTCAAGTATTAGGATATCCAATAATGGATGTAGAGATGCAACCAATTAATTTTTATACTGCATTTGAAGCTGCTGTTATTGAATATTCAAATCAAGTAAATCAAGTAAATATTGCTAATAATTTATTGAATACGTTAGGAGTACAAACAGGTTCTAGTTTTTTACAAGGAAAGAGTTTTACCGATTCATTGATTGGAAATTCATTTGGATATATTAGTAAAATATCTAAAGCATATGGTACGGAAGCCGATTCTGGAGGAGATCTTAGATGGTATACTGCATCAATTGATGTTATACCAGGACAACAAACATATAGTATTCGTACTGCTATTTCAAAATCATTAGGAATAGTATTAACTAGTAGTTCAATTGAAATAAAACGAGTATTACATCAAATGCCGCCGGCAATTGTACGATATTTTGACCCATTTGTCGGAACAGGCTTGGGTTCGCAACAACTCTTAGATGCATTTGATTTTGGTGGATTTTCTCCATCTGTATCATTTATGATGATGCCAATACATGCAGATTTATTTAGATTGCAAGCAATTGAATTTAATGATATGGTTCGTAAATCATATTTTTCTTTTGAAGTGCATGGAGATGATATTAAATTTTATCCAGTGCCATCGAGCGGTACCGGTTCAGCTGCATCATCGATATTTTATAAAAAAGTATGGATTGAATTTGTAATGGAAGATGACAAAACCAATTCAGCCGTATTATACGGTAATACAGCACTTATGCGAGGTGTTGTAACGGACGCATCAAATATACCATATACATATCAAACATACCGTAATATTAATGATATGGGGCGTGCGTGGATTTTTAAATATGCAACCGCAACTGCAAAAGAAATGTTAGGATATATTCGAGGCAAATATTCAAATGTTCCTATACCAAATGGCGAAGTAACATTAAACGGATCTGATTTAACATCTCAAGGTCAATCTGAAAAAGGAGAATTGATAACTCAGCTTCGAGAATTTTTAGAAAAAATGACTAAAGAACAAATGATGACGCGACAAAATGCTGAATCGACACAAATGAATGAAATACTTGCAAGAGTTCCATTAAAAATATATCTAGGATAAGGAGGTTGAATGGCACTTTTTGGTACACAGAGAGATGCAAAATTTTTAGCATCAATAAATCGAGAATTGATCAATTCAATTGTAGATACTGAAATTGAATTCTATAAACTTATTGTAGAAAACACAGAATCAAATATCTACGGCGAGTCTGATGCAAAATCATATTATGATTCGGTATTATTACCGTGCATGATTACTAAAGATGATAAATCAGCAACCATGGATGATTATGGACATAGCTATACAAGAACATTGACATTTGGTGTTTCTAGAGATTTATTAGAACGTGCAGATTTTTATCCGGAGGTTGGTGATATTGTATTTTGGGACAATGAATATTATGAATTAGATAATGTTGATGCAAATCAGTATTTTGCAGGTAAAAATCCAGAAACATGGCCAAATGGTAGTTCTCATGGTTATAGCGTTTCTGTTATATGTAATGCACATGCAACTCGTCAAACGCCATGGGGTATTACAAATATACGACGAGGTGGTGATAATTCATCATTTTCATATAAAGGATAAGAATGCCTAGATTGAATAGAGAAAATATAGATCGAAAAACCAATAAACCCAATCCAAAATCAACGGAAGGGTTTGGCGATGATCTATTATTGAATAGGGCAAATCAAACACGTCGAGATGATGATGTAATAAAATCAACTCAACGAACTCTTTATGATATTGATTATGCAATTAAATGGTTTGTCGAAAATGAAATACAACCACAGATTAATGCAAATCAACAATTAATTCCAGTTCCTGTAATTTTTGCAAGTGGAGAAAAATGGGACAATGTACGCAGATTAGGATATCTTCGTGATGAAAAAGGAATGTTGCAATCTCCATTAATCATGTTGAAACGAAACAGCGTAGCTGAACGAGATAATCAACGATCATTAGATGTTAATAGACCACACCCATCAAACTACATTGTACATAGAAATAAATACAATGAACGAAATAGATATGAAGATGATTTATTTCCGATACCAAAAAATCTACCAGCAGAATCTCAAAAAATTTATATTGTAGATATACCAAAATATGTTACTATAGAATATGATATGATGTTATGGTGTGATTTTACTACGCAAATGAATGATTTAGTAGACCAAATTTTACCATATGGGCGGTTTGCATGGGGCAATGCTGGAAATAAATTTCAAACTACAATTGGTTCAATTAGTTTTGAAACCGTAAATACAATTGGAGAAGATCGTTTAATACGGGCAACTATACCATTAACAGTATTAGGAACATTATTATCAGATCAAGAAGCACGTATATCAACTATTAAAAAAATGTTTTCGCCAAAGAAACTTTCATTCGATCAATATGTAGATGTTGGTAATACTAATATATTTCAAACTACATCTGTACCAATTGAATTACTTCAAGTACAAAGTAGTGTAATGTCAGGATTATCCGTAACGGTCGGCGGCGGTGGCGCAGTGACAAATCTTACGCCTGACATTATGTTTTATTTAACAGCTGTACAAGAACGACAAGCTATATTTGTAAATGCAGTTACCGCACAAATAAATTTTGGTTCAGCTGTAAATCCTGTAACTAAATTGGGCGCAACATATCATGAATTTGATATATTTATTAATGGCCAGTATATCGATAAAGCTTTGTATAATTGGACACCTAGTATCAACGCGCCGCAAATAATTGTTTTTGACACAACTGTAATTGGATATAATTTAACGCCTGCAGATACGATTATTATTAAAGGGAGATGGGCTTAATGAGTCGCGGAAAATTAATATTTAATATATCACAGTTACCGACCGGATCATATGAAATATCAGGTTCATTTTTTGGTACATCTTCTTGGGCGCAATCTGCATCATATGCACTACAATCTATATCAGCATCATTTGCATTAACTTCATCTAGATCGTTATTGAGTATTGATACTGCGTCTGTAAACAATGCAACCATAACATTTACTAAAGGAAATGCAACAACGTTTCCTATTACAATTAATAATGTAGTTAATGCAACTTCGGCATCGGTTGCTACCAATTCTACAACGGCAACTTCTGCGTCATTTGCTTTAACAGCATCGTATGCAATGAATGGAGGTCAAGGCGGCACATTTCCATTCTCAGGTAGTGCTGTTATTACAGGTAGCTTGTATGTTTCTGGCAGTGGTATAACAGGATCGTTATCAGGAACTGCTTCCGTAGCTTTAACGGCACAAACTGCAAGTTACGTTTTAAATTCTGTAAGTAGTTCATTTGCTACAAATGCTACATTAGCAACAACCGCATCTTATATCCTAAACGCACAAACTGCTAGTTATGTTACTACGGCCCAAACAGCAAGTTTTGTGACTACAGCACAGACAGCTTCTTTTGTAACCTTAGCACAAACTGCATCTTTCGTGGCGACAGCTAGCTATATAGTGTTAGCTCAAACAGCTTCATATATTGTAACAGCTCAAACTGCTTCGTTTGTAGCAACTGCCCAAACGGCAAGTTTTGTCACATTGGCTCAAACAGCTAGCTACGTTCTGAATGCAGTAAGTAGTAGTTTTGCAATCACAGCTTCGTATATTCTAAATGCAATATCAGCTTCATTTGCATCTACTACAAGTTTAGCTTTAAGAGCTTCTGGCTCACTGACTGGATCTTTGCTGGGTACTGCTGCAACTGCTAGTTTCGTAACAACAGCGCAAACGGCTTCATATGTATTGAATGCAATGAGTTCAAGCTTTGCATCCACGGCTTCATATGTTCAAAATGCTCAAACTGCTTCATATGTTCAAAATGCACAAACAGCATCGTATGTATTACAAGCAGTAAGTGCATCATTTGCATCAACCGCATCATCTTTAAATACTCTTAATCAGAATTTAAC
>Ga0181356_1001090_pt1 | contig 11886 bp, 10 predicted proteins | sample Fa13VDMM110SN_FD_130104 | JGI IMG/M metagenome (GOLD analysis project Ga0181356, IMG submission 130104) | Freshwater viral communities from Lake Michigan, USA - Fa13.VD.MM110.S.N | ecosystem: Environmental > Aquatic > Freshwater > Lake | place: USA: Michigan | collected 2013-09-24 | reverse complement strand
GGACACTCCGTGTGGGAAGATCCTCCAGAGTCTCGTAGAAGCTGGCGTCACCCTGGGGATCTCATCACGTGGTGTGGGTTCAACTCGAAAGTCTGGAGATCATCAGATTGTGCAGGATGATTTCCAGCTCATCTGCTGGGATTTCGTCTCGGAGCCATCGACGCCTGGTGCTTTCATGATGCGTGAGGGTCGACAGGTAAAGCAGACTGAACTTTCCAAAACCTTTAATAGAAGCGATCGGATCAATAGAATATTCAACGATATTCTAACATGGAAGAAGTGAATGGCGTTAACAAGATCAGAGCTGAAGGACATCGTCAAGGAGTGCATTCTTGAGGTTATGCTGGAGGGATTGAGACCCTCGGCTGATGAAGGTGTCCGAGAGACCCGCGGACACAGACAGAGTAGAGTCCCAGATCAGATTCCTGTTGGGAAAAATAATCTTGACAGAGCAACATTCTCAACGGGCGCATCCAGAATAGCCGAGCAGGCCCAGGGTCGCCGCGGACCGCACCCTGCTGCTGCAAACTTAGCTGCTGAGTTTCCACGTGAGCAGCAGAGCGTTATGCAGAGCATCTTCGAGGATACAGTAAGAAATACTCTACCGGCTCAGATGCAAGCTGATCGTTCACCGAGCGCAGCGATGGCAGCTCGAGCTGACTCGATCTCGCCCATCGCCAACATTGATCCGATGTCTCTTTTTGAGGGATCTTCCAACTGGGCTGATCTTGCATTTACTCCCACAAAAAAGTCGATGTAGATCCCGTATCAAAGATATTTAACATCTGAGCCTTATAGGAGCTACGAAAATGTCGAAGATTGTGAATCTCACCCCTGAGGTCCTCCGAAGAATCATCATGGAGGAGAAGACCCAGGTCATGAAGGAGAGGAGAGCCTCCCGGAAGTCTAAGTCCAAGTCAACTGCCCATGATATGCCTGCGGACATGAAGGACGCGGTCAAGAAGACCCGCGAAGTTGGGCCCTCTGAGCTTGCCGGAACACTCGCGAAGAAGGTTAAGCACTACGAGAACCTGCAGCGTGAGGCTGCCAATCTTGTCCGTCGTCTATCAGAGATCAACGAGGCTCGTCAGGAGCTCCGCTCTGACATTCTCGAAGAAATCTAACAGATCAATAGACGACAAAGGAAGAGGACAACATCATGCCAGGAAAGTATCCAACAATCAACTCAGCTTCTACCAGCAGAACAACACTGACACCTGGGGGTACTGCAGGTCTATCGAACTCTGATAAATCAACTTTGAGCGTGATGTTTCCAAATTCTCCAATCTATTCTCAAACCGAAGAGGATTATCGAACCTTAGCCAAAGGATACCTGCAGCCCGATGCACAGTCTGATACGACTGATTATCCCCACTTTCCGACTGGAGTCAACATGAATTATGGTGACTCACCGGATTTGTCAGTTCCTCCTGCGGGGTTCGATTCATCTTACTACCCGAATCTCATCGTAAACCCAGACCCAGCGGGAGGAGAGGGAACTGCGATTGGTTCACCTCTTGCACCTAACGATAACTTTGGAACAGGCGCAACGGTTGATGAAGTTCTCCCAAGCGCAACTTCGGCAGTTATCTCACAGACAACGATCGAGGTTGTTGGACCGATTGCGCCGGCTGGTCAGAGCGGTGCCAATCTTTCGACCGGTACAGTCACGACCCATACGATAAACGAAGGCGCGGACGGATCCTGATCGACTATGTCGCGCAGGAAGCTCTCCGAAGCTAACAACCCAAACTACGACGCCCGCACCGGCCTTGGATACGGAACGGACGGGCGTCGTGATTTGCCTCGAATGTCTCAAGGCTCGTGGCCATATATCGAAATAGTTCGTGATGATGTTGACGCTGAAGACTCTTTGGACAGTGAACAGGATCTTCAGACCCAGGTCGCGATAGGAAACAAGGCAGGCCAAGGTCACATCCGCTGGGATTCATACGCGGATCGTGCTGCTGACAATCGTCGCTTTGTAAGTGCAGACTTCAGGATGCATGAGCAAACAACCGGTCATGGGATGTCACCCATACCGGACCTGTACAAAAATAAGCAAGGTGTTCTTGGTGTTGGTGCTGACGGACCTGCAATTCGACCTGCTCCTGCGAGGATATCACTTGCTGGGTCGAAGGCTGGATACTCCAGCGCTTTTCCGCTCCGCGACGCAGGGTCGATGGAACCTGCATACACGCTGGAAGAGATACCCAGCCCTGACGAACTGACGATGTCCAGACTACGTCGTCTAATCAGAGCAATTCATTTGCATCAGGACATCGAAAAAGACTGAGAGCGATATAGTTAATTGAGCGTAGGGACACAATATGCCGAACCTGTATGACGAAGCGATTTCTGACGCCAAAGCTCTTAAAGAGATGGCGGAGAGAAACGCAAGGAATAAGATCATCGAATCCATTTCTCCGCAGATCCGCCGGATGGTTGAGCGTCAGATGCTGGCCGAGCAGGATGAGGAGGAGGGCAACGAGATTCCGAACCTTGATCTCGAGCCATTGCCCGATGATGGGATGGTCGATATGACACCTGCAGCGACCCCATCGTACATGAATGGATCCGCCGCCGTCCCCACGCCGGATCCAGATGAGGAAGTCACACACACTGTGACAACAAAAACAGCCTCAGGAACGGAAGTGAAGATCAATGTTCGCGTCGACAAGCACGGTGAAGCCTCGGCATCAACCGAAGCGGACGTGGCGGATGAAGATGACGTTGAGGTTTCACTCAACAAGGAGAGCCTCAACGCACTTGCTGATATGGTCCTCGGCGAGAGAAGTCGTGATCAAGTATCGATAGGTCAGATCCGTCGTCAGCTAGAAGCCCTGAAGAGAGTTTCAAAGAGCTTACCTTTATCAGAGAGCTCAAATTTCAGAGCAGCATACTCAATTCTGCTGAAAAATATGCATAGTTTTAGGGGTCAGGTGATATCTAATGGTGGTAATCCTGAGCTCAGTCAGAAGTTCAACAACATAGTTAAGGAGATGAAACACATGTCAACAAACGCGAGGTTCCGTCGCCTCCTAGAGGAGATGGAGGGAAGGTCCCGCCGCAGCCTTCGCAAAGAAGCGAAGCTCGTTTTCGAGCCTGCCGATCTCGAGGGTCTCGATGATACTGTCAAGGAGAAGCTGAAGGCGATGAACTTCAGCGTCTCTATGGGAGACGAGGACGAGACCGACGGGGACATGCCTGTTGACGTATCTGGCGCCGACATGGCTCCCCCAGCAGCTCCCCCTGCTCCGTCCGAGTACGCCATGGACGAGGAAATGGAAGAGGACGAGTACGCCATGGAAGAGGACGAGGATGTGGACGAGATGTACGACGCCCTCGATGAGATGGGCGAAGACGAAGACGAAGACGAAGACGAAGAGGAAGAGGACGACAATGAGAAGTCTGAGTCCGTTTTCCACGTTGATGAGTCGATGCTTCGTCGTGAGCTCCGACGCCTTCGTGAGGCGAAGGGCACCAAGGGTAAGAATGCTAAAGGCATCAAGAATGCGATGCCGAACAATTTTGGTGGTGGATCCGTTGAGGGCATTCCCGAAGAGCTGAATCAGCTCGGTGAGGCCGAGAAGACCACCCGTAAGGCGCTTGAAGTTGCTAAGAAGGCAACGGACGCCGCCAAGGAAGAACGAGAGGCCCGCGTCGAGGAGGCACGCACTAATCGTGCTCTCAAGACCAAGCTCTCTGAGTCTGAACGCGCTGTTGCTACACTGCGCGAGCAGCTCGAGGAGGTCAACCTGTTTAACGCGAAGCTTCTATACGTCAATAAGCTGATGCAGAACCGGGACCTCACCCCACGTCAGCAGAGGGCGATTGTTGAGTCGCTCGACGCTGCAAAGTCGGTGCGGGAAGCGAAGCTTCTTTACACCAGCCTGACTGAGTCTCTCAAGTCAAAGTCAGGCACGATGACAGAGGGTCGGATCCTCGGTTCGTCCTCCAGATCGACGCGGTCAGCTAGCCCCACGGCGACCCTGAATGAATCCGTCGAGGTGGATCGCTGGGCTATCCTCGCAGGTATAAAGTCGGGTAAGTAAATTGCCTGTTGGTTTTGATCGGTTTCTATAAACTTTCCAAATTGGAGAAAACAAAATGTCTAAGTCTTTCACACTAGAGCAGCTCGCGGAAGGTATCCGCGGGCGTGACATCGGCGCTGAGAACAGCCGCCTTGTCGAGAAGTGGAGCCGTACAGGTCTGCTTCGTGGTCTTGATGGCGTCAATCGCGAGAACATGGCTCGCCTCCTCGAGAACCAGACTGCCAACTTCCTTCGTGAGAGCAACGCTCTCTCGAGCGGTGGCGGCTCCACCTCGGGCGCCGGCGACATCCGTGGCTTCTCGAACATCGCTTTCCCCATCGTCCGTCGCGTCTTCGGCGGTCTCGTGGCGAACGAGCTTGTCTCGATCCAGCCGATGAGCCTCCCTTCCGGTCTCCTGTTCTACCTGGATTACACCTACGGCTCGAACGTCGGCGGTAACGCGGGTGTTGATCTTGATTCGGCGGCGGACAAGGCGACCTACTCCGCGGGCCAGTCGATCTACAACAACCCCACCGGCAAGGGAATCCAGAGCGGTTCTCTCGCGGCAGGTGGTATGTATGATCTGGTGGGTACCAGCTACAGCCGAGTGCACGGCCTCACCGATATCACTCTGACCGCGTCAGGTGCTTTCGCCGGTTCGGGCGCTTTCCTCAATACGAAATTCGCCCACGCGACTGGCACCGACGGCCGTCTCCTCGGTTTCGATCCTGCTGTCACCAGCCTGATCGAGAACGGCACTGCTGGTGTCGGTACCGCACAGTTCAAGTTCGGCGTTGTCGCTCTCGGAGCGATCTCGTCCTCGGCTGATCAGACGCTCGCCAAGGAATTCGCCCTCTTCCCTCGCAACACATACGCCAGCGCGGCAGTGTGGGGCGAGGCTTTCCAGGGCGGAAAGGGCGTTCTCAACCTCCGCCGTCTCAACCAGATCGGTACCTGGGACGGTTCGACGTTCGCTGCGGCCCCGCTCTCCGGTACGCATCTCCTCGTTGTCCTCACCGGCTCGATGGCTGCGAACGGCCTGTCATCATTCGCCCTCAGCTACCCGCAGTCTTCGGCTCTCGATGTTGAGGGTTCCACCGGCTCCACCGTGACCATTCCGGTCTTCGAGTCGAACTTCGGCACGACCCCCTCCCCGGTCATCCCTGAGATCGACATCAAGATCGAGTCCCTCGCGGTGACCGCGACGACCCGCAAGCTTCGCGCTCGCTGGTCCCCGGAGCTCGCCCAGGATCTGAACGCCTACCACAGCATCGACGCTGAGGTTGAGCTTACCCAGATCCTCTCCGAGCAGATCGCTCTCGAGCTCGATCGCGAGATCCTGAACGACCTCCTCACGCAGGCCTCCGGTGCGAACTACTTCTGGTCACGCTCTCCGGGCAAGTTTGTCAACAAGACAACTGGTAACGAGGTTGTTCGTTCCAGCTCCACCGCCCCGGGCCCGAACTTCACCGGTACGGTCCGCGAGTGGTACGAGACTCTCACCGAGACGATCATCGATGTCGGCAACGAGATTCACCGCAAGACCCTCCGCGGTTCCGCCAACTTCATCGTTGTCGGCCCGGACGTCGCGACGATCCTCGAGGCTGGGACGTACTACCGCCCGAGCTACTCGATCGACGGTTCCGGCCAGGTCGGTGCCCCGTTCTCGATCGGCGCTGAGAAGGTCGGTACCCTCTCGAACCGCTTCACGGTCTACAAGGATCCCTACTTCCCCAGGAACAAGATCCTTATCGGCTTCAAGGGCGGCTCCTACCTCGAGACCGGCTACGTCTACGCTCCTTACGTGCCCCTGATTGTCACCCCGACGATCTTCGCGCCCGAGGACTTCACCCCGCGTAAGGGTGTCATGACTCGCTACGGCAAGAAGATGGTGCGCAGCGACTTCTACGGGACGGTCACTTGCCTCGACATGAATATTATCTGAAGTAACCATTAAGTTACTACTAGATAGTTAACTGCGGGCCACTCTTCATGGGTGGCCCGTTTTATTAAGTGGTGTGCAACAATGACCTGGTGCATCCAGCACGACGCGCATCTTGAGGTGGTTAGATTCTCTTGATCCCTAGGCTCTCACCGGGGGTGCACGATTCAGCTTGAGCAGCATACTTAGGTTTGCATGTTCAGCATCACTAATTTCATCTTCGGGCCTGACAGCAGCCTCACCGAGGGTGGAAACACCCGCGCTCTCATTCGTGATCCTGAGACAGGACTTGTCACAGGGAGGGAGCAGGTAAAAACATTCAAGGGAAGACCTGCTTTTGCTGAGAAGATCGATCTCAGCAGCGGACATGTTAAGCGAGAAGAGCTTCGTCGCAGTGTGATTGAGGCGTTGAAGTCTCTTGATAATCATTTCAAACGTGAGCACGGACATCCGCTTTGGGACGCCCGGACCCGGGATGATATTCTTGGATCTGGGTTCGCCTTCAACGGATCATCGGCGCACCTCTTCGCCCCAAGGGAGAAGATGTCAGATGAGGAGTTCATCAAGTATAAGCCTGCGGTCGGAGATATTGATCTCACGGTGCCAGAGGAGAGGATGGATGAGCTGTTTACGACGCTTGCTCATCTCGAGGATCAACCCCTAAACGATCGTATCACCTTTGTCGGTCACAACAAAAAATCACCCGGATCCGATCAGATAAATGCGCTCTTCACGTACACTTGGGATCCAGCCGCACCAGAGGGCGAGGGCGACGTTTTCTTTCAGATCGACTTTGAGGGATCGGAGTACGAGGGCGGAAAACCCTCCGAGTGGGCGAGGTTCTCACACTCATCATCATGGCGTGACATCGAAGCTGGTATCAAGGGACTCGCTCACAAGATCCTGCTGTTCTCGATCGCCTCTGTGAGGTCACCGCCTCCGATCAACGCTCGTCTTGCGACTCCAACGGCGACAGCCGAGAATCCAGGGGTCAGCATGACAAAGGACCCACGCTTCGTCGAGCCGACGGACGCGGAGATCGAAGGTCGAGTGGAGGTTGAGACACAACGAATTGTCGCGGAGTTTCCACGTAAGAAGCCTGACGTTGCACGTAAAGAAGCCCTCGCGCAGGTGAAGCGTGAGATACGGGCAGCTTCGATGAGACCTGCTCGACTCCGTTCGATGGTATCTGTCGATCTGGTAACAGGTCTTGGGTCACGATACAAAAAGCTCGATTGGGATTATAATGGTGATGAGGTATACAAGTATCTCACGAGAGCTGAACGATCCGGGTCCACCCGCGTCCTCAAAGAAATTTTCAAGTCGTTATTCGGGGGTGATTCTGATCCGAGTGAGAAGGACACGGAAAACTTCCAATCTTTTCTCGGTCTGCTTGATCTGATGAGGGAGAGATTCTCTCCTCCTGAGATCGTAAAGGTGCACGAAGAGATGATGATAAAACTCTACGGTCAAAGAGCCCAGAAAATATCAGCGACTGATCCGCAGGAGGACAGATCGGTGAAAGAGACTATCGAGGATACTCTCAAGAACGCGCTTCCCGAGGTTGAGTCGTCAACGATGGACACCGAGGCAATGAAACGCGATTTCTACTCAAGGTACACCGTTCGTGGACAGGAAGGTTTTGTCGAGGACTCGGATAAACCAGAGGTCGATGAGTCGACACGTCGTCATATCAATCATCTCATCAACGTAATACTAGGATAGTTCTCCATGGCTGACATCTCCATTGATGATCTCAAGAAGGTCATGATCCGTGATAAGGCTACCCCACGAGCACGTGAAAATGATCGTCGAAAAGCGCAGGCATTTCTCGATGATAGCATTCGAATTGTTGAGAAGATCGACGGAACGAAGCTTACCTTGGTTCGTCGAAACAATGAGTTTGACCCAAGCAACTACTCAAAGAATTGGTACATCTCCTACAAGGGTAACCTGATATTCCCGGGAGAGGTGAGAAATCTCAGCAAGCGTGAGGATGAAATTCGAGAGAGATCATCTGGGACGGCGCAGTACTCGTTGATTCATACGCTGCTGGAGCGAGTTCACCCACAGACCGGTGAGATTCCGCAAGGGACGGAATTTTTCCTTGAGTTTGTTCAGAGAAAATCAACGATCACCCGCGATTATCCGCAGAAGCATGGGGTCTTCCTGACGCTCTTCGGCCCTTGTCGCTACAAGCTGACAGGATCCTACATCGTCAGCAACATGTCACCAGTCGATGATGATGATCTGCTCGAACGTTACGCTCGTCTGCTGGGCGTGAATACGTATCCAGTTCTGTTCGAAGGAAAGCTCACCAGCATCAATGATTTTAGAGCTGGAATCAGGAGCAGGGAAATCGAGCGTCGCTTCGCCGAGGTGTTCGATGGGCTGAACAACGCCTATCGAGACGATACCCCTGATCGTCCGCTACGGATCATTGACGAGATCTATAAGATCTTCTCAAAGTTTAACACATCGCTCTCAACGGACTCGGAGGGGTCACCTGCCGAGGGAGCTGTGATGAAAACTTCAACGACAAAAGCGCTCTACAAGGCTCTTAATCCCGACCAGCACGAATTTGAAACACGTCTGGATGTGAAAAAGAAGTTTCGAGAAGAGACGCGTGAGCTCGAGCAATCGTATTGGAACGCGATCGTATTGATCGCAGACGAGATTGTCGAGGAGTTTGCCCCACCGCAGAATCGTAATATCAAGGAAGCCCAGATCAACAAGCTGCTGGAGCGGATTCATGATGAATGCTACTTCGACGCTGCGCTCTCGAACAGGCTAGGTCTCTTATTTCATCGAAAGAAAGCTTTGATCCAACGACAGGAAGATCTGTTCCTAACAACGAAGACAAGGATCATGAAGCGTGTCGAGATAGGAAGCAAGAGCGGGATCACGGTTGGTATCTTCGTCCTTGCTGGCAAACCGGTGCACGACGGTCACTGGAAGATGATTGGAAGGGTGGCCAACGAATGCGATGAAGCACTCATCATCACATCAACTTCTGGAAGGGACGAGATGAAGCCCGGTGTGATGATCGACGCTTGGACGTCGGTGCTAGAACCGCAGTTTCACAAGGACTTTCCAAATGCAACTCTCATCATCAGCCAGGAGTCCCCACTCGACATCGCGATCCACAAGATGCGCGACCTGAAGGACGTCGTCAGCAGCTTCGTCTTCTACTCGGACCTCGATGACGCGCAGGGAAAATACTCGATCGACAAGATGGCAGATAGGATCGGGGATCCAGCCGTCATGGAGAAGCTCCAGCAGGTAGCAGTTCCCAGATCTGACACGACACAGATCTCAGGAGCCCAGATGAGAAAATTTCTCGAGCTCAACGATAAGGATTCATTCGACACGTTCGCACCCAGGTCACTGTCCGCAGGTGATCGCGCTCGATACTGGGCTGTCCTAAAAGACGAATCAGGACCGATCCAGGACAACTACCGCCGCCGACACGTTTTACATCACGTGCTTGAGGGACTGCGACGCCATCATTGAAGTCTACTGAAGAAATTGCTGTCGTCCCTCCTATTTAGCTTGAGGGAGCCGCCTTGTCAATCTTCACCACAACACTGAATCCGACGCCTTTTGGTTTCTTCGATTCAGACTCCAATTTTCAGGTCGAAGCTGACGCGATGGTCACATTCGTGAAGCGCCGACTCGGCGATGATATTCTCTCGGTTGAGCTCACGAAGAAGCAGATCTGGGCATGTTTTGAGGAGTCATTCCTCGAGTACGGATCACTCGTCAACCAGTATCAGGCGAAGAGTCAGCTTCTCTCGCTGCTAGGGATGCAGACAGGCAGCCTCAATGAGGCAACTCAGAAATTTCCGCGGGACACGCTCAACTACGTCATTCGTCTCGCTGAGCCTTACGCTGTTGAAGCAGGCCTCGGTGGAACCTACAACACCGCGTCAGGCTCGATACAGCTGAAGCAGGGCATCCAGGACTACGATCTGTACACCGATCTAGTCGACCCTGGAACAGGCGTACCGGTTGTCAGTTCATCATTGAATCCAGAAAAACGCAAGATGCGCGTTTTTGAGATTATGCATTACAATCCGTCCGCAGCCTATCGATTTTTCGATACAACCTCGGCTATCAACTACCTTAACAACGAGTTCTCTTTCGAATCGTTCACACCGGAAACGGTCTTTTACGTCCTGCCAGTCTTTGAGGATATCCTCCGCGGCGGCCAGATGAACATCTCGAATCGCGTTCGGCGTTCAAACTACAGCTACAGGGTGACGGGTACAAAGATCCGGATCTTTCCGGCTCCGACTGCTGTGAGTCCGCTGAAGCTCTGGATCAGGGTCGGATTCGAATCAAACCCTCTGAGCCCAGCGTTCAGCGATAAATCGATAGATGGTGTCTCCAACCTTTCAAACATTCCATACGGCAACTTTCAGTACTCCAAGGTCAACTCGATGGCGCGGCAGTGGGTACGTCAATACGCACTCGCGCTTTGCAAGGAGCTGCTTGGTATGATCAGGTCCAAGTTCGGTTCGATACCGATTCCAGGGGCTGAGCTGCAACTTGATGGCAGCGACCTGAAGTCAACTGCGAAAGATGAGAAGGAAAAACTGAGAACAGATCTAAAGGAGATGCTGGACTCAATGACCTACAACAAGCTCATTGAGGTAAAGGCTGCTGAGATCGATAACCAGCAGAAGATCCTAAAATCGATCCCGGTCCCGATGGGCCGTGTGATCACGATCGGCTGAACCATGGCACGTCTTTTTATCACACCACGCGAGCTTGATCTCATAAGCGACCTGACGAAGGAGATCATCAAGGACGTTATTGGGCAGCGAATCTTTTACTATCCGATTCGTGTCGATGTGACCAAGGTGCATGACGTTTACGAGGAATCAACCGAGAAAGTTTTTGATCCACCTATCGAGCTTGATGCCCTTGTGGAATGGTCACCGGGTGAGATCAAGACGAACAAGTTCGGGAGCGAGAAGTTCCACTCTATCGAGACAAGGATCCACGCTCAGGATCTCATCAACAAGAGTCTTCGTTTAAAGATGGGAGACTTCTTCTCATACGGGTCAATATTCTTCGAGATCACGCAGATCATAACGATCAGCAAAATTTTCGGTCAGGTCGAGCACGTCACTGGATACAAGGTGATGGGCAAGCAGGCACGTGAGGGTCTCATTGATAAAGCAGCCCAAGGTCCTGCTGCGGCAACCCTGGAATCGGAACGTGTTACTCAGGAAACATTCGTGCAGCAAAGAGGTGCCTCCAGCAACGAGCTCGGGGCAACAGCTGATCGACGCGAGCTGCAGGCTGATGGTAAGCTGGACGAGCCTCTTACGGGCCCCAAGAAAGTCTCTCCCGACGGAATCAACTCATCATTCTACGGTGATGAATGAGCACCAGATACTCCGTCGGAAAACGCTACGGACGTGAAAATATCAACCTCGGATACGAGGGGTCCGCAGTCCCAAAAGATTTCGTCATTCCCGGTGTCGGCCTCGAGGACGTTGATCGTGCGATGTTCAGCCTGTTCGATAAGGACCTGCCTCTTGTCTACAGGCAGAAGGACGGATCAACCAAGAAAGTTCCTGTCATCTTTGCGACCGGTGAACGTTTTGCGATCACCCGCAGAAAGCAACCCTTGCGTGATAAGAACGGGGCGATCATACTTCCACTGATCACAATACAACGATCCGGAATATCGCAGGAAGCTCAGAAAATCATAGAGATGGGTGATCAGGGAACGATAGACATCAAGAGACGATTGTCGGACGAAGATCCGATTTACCAAAGGATCGCAAACTCTCTTGGGTTGCAATCAGCAGAGTCCCCGGGCACTGGTTCACGACGTGACATTCCGGATCGTCCTGGGAGAATGACAGGCGGTCGTCTCCTTGAGCCGAACCTTGG
>Ga0181356_1001089_pt1 | contig 11896 bp, 12 predicted proteins | sample Fa13VDMM110SN_FD_130104 | JGI IMG/M metagenome (GOLD analysis project Ga0181356, IMG submission 130104) | Freshwater viral communities from Lake Michigan, USA - Fa13.VD.MM110.S.N | ecosystem: Environmental > Aquatic > Freshwater > Lake | place: USA: Michigan | collected 2013-09-24 | reverse complement strand
TTACTTTTTATTTCTTTTTCTTCAGGAGTTAATTCTTGATTATTAGCAATTTTATCATTTATGAGATCAAAAGTATTTAATATGGCATTAGGAGTTAATTGTTTTTTAGCATTATCTCCAGAGACTATATTGTTACCGTTTACATTTTTTAATATTGGGTTTGATATAGTTTTAATATAATCTAAGGTTCCATTTAAAGCATTATTAAGAGCATTTGGATTAAACTCACCAAAATGTTTAATAGCATGACTTAATTCTCCATGAGTATTACCTTGTATATTATATTCATCATTATCTTTAAATACTACTAATTGCTTATTACCAGGAGTATCTTCATCAGGACTATTATAAAAACTAAATTCTTTTATATATTGAGTATATTGAGTTTCTGTAATTATTCCTGCTAAAAATTGCATACGATAAAACTCTTCAAACAAAATTTGCTTTTTCATAATTAAATAATATATTAAAATATTGGACAAGTGCTGTTTGAGCAAAGTATTTCAGTTATGATTGAATTTACTTTATCATATGGATTAAAAGATGAAGTTTTACCTTCATGTAATAGAGACATATATGATCCGGGATTTGAAGGTGTAGAAACGAAATCCCAACATAATAGTTCAAAGTCATCTTGTACTTCTAGTACTTCACCTACTTGTTTTAAACTACCCATTCCACGAGATGAAACACCTACTTTAATACCATTTTCAATTAATGCTTTTAGAATATTTCCGGATGGTGTAGGTAGGATTTCAATTGCACCCATTACTCTATCTCCATTCCACCATATTTTTTTAATATTGTGAGATACATTTTTTAAGTTGATGATTTGAGAATCTGGATGGTCTAGTTCACCTAGAGCTCTATTTTCTCTAACCATATCCATATACTTGTCTATCTCACGTTCCCATAACTCTTTAGCATAATATCTACCGTTACCATTTTTTACCTCACAGGTAGCCAATATCCCTTCAACTATTGGGTTACCAGATACTACATCACGAGACTCAGTAAGAGATTTTGGTGATACATTGAATGGGGTGATTTCTATAAGTAATGGCTTCATGTTATTTTATGCTTGTTTCTCTAATGATTGTATCGCATTTTGTAAACTTGTAATTACATCTTGAGACGATCCATCTTTTATTGATATATCTAATAATTTTTTCAATGCTCCTAATCTGTATTTAGGCATTGTATCTTCATATTTTGATTCTTCGTTTAATGCTTCTTTAATGACACTACGAATTAAAGAACGAAGTTTTTGTTCTACTAATTCCTCAGTTATTTTTTCTGAAGATTTATTTAGGTTGGGGATCTTAAGTCCTTTATCAGTTTCTTCTACATCTCCTTTTAACTGATGGTAGCTTTTGTATTCTAATTTTTTGTTTGATAAATCTTTTGTACCCGATTCATAATTATATGATTTACTTAAAACTCCTTTAAGACCTTGATTTTTATCACTAAGATCTCTAATTAAAGCAGTAATATATGATTTAGGATCCTTGCTACTAAGACCTGTAATATAATTATATAAAATAGAAGAAATATAAAGTTTATTATCTTCAAAATAGATATGGTCTTTAAATCTATTTTTTATTATTGTTGGAAGAGTATAGTCATTAGGAATAAATCGTTTTCCACCACCTCCACCTTTAGTATTGATAGTTGGGATACCATAATTTCCTCCTCCTCTTACTTCATCCAATCCAGCTTCTAATGATTGAATTTTATTTTCAATTTCTTTTTTACGTTCAGGATCAGTTTCAGACATTAATTCATCTTGAAGATCTTCAAGTTGTTGATATAAATCTTCATTTTCATTAATAATTGATTCTTGTAATTTCATTTTCTTTTCTGCTCCAGGCATAGGCATTCTTTTAACACCCGAAGCACTTTTTGGAGTTACTTCCATTTCTTTTACTTTTGAAGGATTTGTTGTTTTAGCTTCTTTATCACCCAATGAATCTTGAACATTAGATTTTGCTTTTTCAATTTTAATATCAGCGTCTAAATCACCATACCCTGATGCTTTATATTTGCCTTTTGGTTCTTTTGGAATACCTAAACCTGGTGCTTCATTAGTATATCCTACACCTTTAGTTCCAAACATTCCGTCTTTAGTATAGAATAAAGGATCTTTAGCTAGATTTTTAACAACTATAGCTTTTAATTCATCACCTGTTTTATCAGCATTTTTTTCATCTTTCAATTCAGCATAGAAGCCTTTCATGATTTCGTTAAAATTAACATTATCAGCATTTTTCATGTCTGAATTATCATATGAATTCTTTTGATCATCTGATACTTCTTTAGATGTTGTTTTTTCTTCTGCTTTAACTTCTTCAGCTAAAATTTTCTTCCAATCCCAAATATCAAATCCTTTAGATACAACACCACCTGCTGCCTCACTAATAATTTGTTTTGATTTTAATACATTAGTTGCTGTATTGAAGTCAGTATATTGATTGAAATATTCTGGAAATAAGCTACGGGCATGTTTTAGAAATTGATTTTTATCTCCGTTGCCACTCTTAATTGAGTTATATTGTTCTTGAAGTGTTGCCATGTTATTTTTTTTCTTTAACTAAAGTGATTATATCGTCTAAGTAATCTACAATAAGGTCGGTACCGTATTTTATTTTAAAATCCGGATTTGTTTTGTAATATTCCATTGTATCAGTTTTAGCACTTTTAAGCAATGGAAGTAATGTATTTAATTTGTCCTCAATTTTATCAAAATCGGTCATTCGAGTATCAATAAATTGTTTTAATGACGGATCTTGTATATTTAATGAGTTTATATATGAATCGGTTGATTCGTTTTCTTTTAGTTTTTTAGTCCATAAATCTTTATGTTCTATACCTTTAGCTTGCTTATGAAGTTTTTCAGTATCAACTGGTTTCCAACCCAATTTATAGTAATAAATATTTTGAGCTCCTTTAGCTTTTTTATTTGGATTAAAAACATACTTTTGAGCTGTATTTTCGCTTTGCCCTGGTGTATATGTAGCTGCATTTACTCCTGCTCCTGTTGCACTTATTTCTTTTAAATATTTCTGAACAAATTCTTTTAGCATTTCCTCGTTTACTGTTTTTAAAAGACTGTATTGTTTAGGATAATTTTCCCTCATATGGGATTTATACTGATTGAATAAGTAATTAAATCCTTTATATATTTCTTTAAATTTAGAATCTTTTTTTACTTCATCGTATATTAAGAATTTCTTATATTCTTCATTAAGTTTTTTGAATGCTCTATATAAAGCAGGAAAATCAGCATTGTATTTAACATCAAAAGTAACCTTACCTGTGTCCGGGTCGATATCTGATGGTGTTAATTCAAATGGTTTTGTTGGCTCGTTACTTTCCATTAGCTTGTTGGAGTTCTTCTAGTAAATCACAGTATTGAAGTAAATTCACTATATGTTCATTATTTACTTTATCGTTTTTTTCTAACCCAACTAAAAACGTTGCTACCTCATTTATTTTAATTTTAGTAACTTGGTTTTTAGTCTTTTTATTTAACGAAACCAATTCACTTTTCATTTCATTAATTTTAGTATTATAAAATACTTTTAATTTATCTGTATTATCTACACTATTGATAAATTCTTTAAGTATTAGTTTTTTATTAGTACTAAAATCTGAATATTTAGTGTTGAATTTTTCTAATAAGATTTTATATGTTAAAATACGAGTACCTTTATCATATTGAGAAAATTCATTCATAACATCTTCTTTAGGTTTATCTATTTTTTTAATTGAAGAAGTTAAATGTTCTAATAATACTAATTTGTTATTGATAATTTGTTCATGAGATTGTTTTTTATTATCACCTGTTGCTTCTATTAAAGTATAGATAGCGGCTTGAGATTTATAGTGTGGAAGTTTTGTTTTAAAAAATTCCTCTAAATTATAGTGATCTTTAATCTCATTAATTAAATTATATTTTTGTCTTTTAAGAGCTGAACGATTTAGTTGTTTTGCGCTTTCTAAAATTGCATTAATAACAACTTCAGCTTTACCTTCGGTTAGGTTAGTGCGTTTAAGTAAACTATCATACAATTTATATTCACGTCCTAACTCAGTTTTACTAAAATATTTTTTTAGAATATTAGTAGCTTCTGAATTTTTGCCTGATAGAGTATCTGCTGTAATTTGTCGTACTAGAAGCTCGAACAGGATGCCTGTGTTTTTGAATTTCGAATGCTTAATTAACATCTAAATGTTTGTTTTAATTATAAATATATAGGGAAATATCAATCTCGCAATTGATTTTCATCAAGTAATGATTCTTTTACCTTATCAGTTTGAAATACTAATTTTTTTTCTATTTCATTTAAAAACTGTTTATTTTTTAGATATGTAGTTTCATTAATTGATTTACTATTAAAATCTGGTTGGTCATCTGTTCTCATAGATTTCTTACCTAATCTGTCTTTTCCTAAAGCATTATCTTGGGTATTAATATTTGTAATTTTTTCTTTAGGACGACCCAATTCTAAATCATCTCCATATCCTGCAGGTACATTTCCTGGATCTGTTGTTATTCTACCTTTACCATAAAGTGAGGCTAAATCATGTGGTGTACCATATGATTTTCCTGTTTCTAATGGATCATTTCCTTCTTCAGTAATTTGGCCTAATCTAAATTTACGTTTAGCATCTTGAATAATAAGATCTCTATATTCATCGAATTGATCTTCACTAAAATGGAACACATGATGATAAATCCAATCTGTAGGTAATAATTGAGCTTCCATAATATTTTTAGCTAGATCTACTTTTTCCTTCATTAATGCAATACGTTCTTGATCGTATATAATAGAAGGTGTAGTTAATGAAAGTTCAAAATTAGTTAATGTTTCGCCTCTATATCCTTGAGTATATAAATGTACTAATGCAATCTTATATAATTCAGAAAGTACAATACGTTGTAATCTATCAATTGTACGAGCAAAACGAATATCTTCAGCTGCTAATGTTGCTTTACCACTTAAATCTTTCTCATAACCCATAAATGCTTTAGGTACTTTAAGAGCAGCAAATAATTTATCTCTTAAGTAAGCAACATCTTCAATACCATTATATTCTAAGCCTTTAGTAGTATCGATTTTAGTTGTTTGATCATTACCACGAACTGGAATATAAAAGTCTTCTAACATGTTTTGCATGTTATATTTTAAATTATACTCACCTGTTCTTTCATCAATATATGGTGTTTTTTTCATAGTGCGAATTGTCTTCTGCATGAAGTTTTCTACTTCATTAGGAGGAATAGCACCCACATTGATATAAAAAATACGTTTTTCTGGGGCACGAGAGATTCTATGAATTAACATAGCATCTTCCATTAATGTATACTGTTTAAATAACTTACGAGCAGGTTCAATATATGAACGACCATATGGAAGATAGTTAACATCTGTTAATAATCTAAAATGGGCCATTTCATAATTTTCAAAATAAATCCCACTTGCATCATCCTGCTGTTGATTAGGAACAGTAAACTGTCCTGTACCTCCTACATATCCATCAGGACTAAATCTAAATCTAATAGCAGATGGATTTTCTTTATCATAGTTTTCCTGACGCATAATATGGTATGCGGTGTAAGGAATAACATTATATACTCCAAATTTTTCAGCAATTTCTAGTTTTAAAAAGAAATCACCATATTTATTCATTTGGCGAATCCACGACCACATGTTAAACTCTATGTTTAAAACGTCGTAAAATAAATTATAAAGAATTTTTTGTACATCTTCATCAGAACTACGAATTTGAAGTACCTCGCCCATTTCATTTTTTAATGTGCATTCATCTGATATAATATCTAAAGCAGAAGCTACAATAGCATCTGTATCCATTACATCATAGTCTGAATATAATTGAGCTCTTAAATATTGGTAGTTAACATTTAATTGTTGACCATAAAGTGAGGTAGCGTTAGCAGAATATATTCTACTATATCTATCAACTAATGAATTATTTTTATATTCTCCACTCTGTTGAATTGAATCAACATCCATTACTTTAATTTGATTTCCACCCTCATTACGAATGATGACATCAGTTGAAAATAATCTTCTTAATCTAGTAAAAATACTTGTATCTGCCATTATTTATTTATTTAAAGTAACCAACTAATATCTTCACTTCCCTCTCCATTTACTCTCATAGAATATGGATTATCCCTTCCTGTTGCGAAATAAGCACCTTGATGGGGAGAAGTTCTTGATATATTATTTAATGTTGCTCTTGTTAATTCTAGTCCTTGTTGTTTATTTTTTAATGCTGTATCTCTTAAGTACATTCCTATACTATAAGCCATAACTAAGTCATCATTATATCCTGATTGAGCTTCTGCTCTGCCATTTTTCCAGATGAATACTTTCATTTCTTCAATCAATCGTTTTGATCGAATAATAACACTGTGATCTCCAAAATATTCACGACCTTTATTTATTACTAAAGGACGTGTTTTTAATGATGTAGTAAAACCTGGAGTCATTTTTGATGTATCTTCGTATCTGTTAATATACGAATCAGAAGCTGGAGAATCACTTTTAGGTGAATAATATAGATTTCTATATTCTCTTTCTATAACTGAATCTATTGCTGACCAGCCAATGTTTGCATTTTCAATTACTAATAATGCTTCATTATATTCTGTAGCAATAGCTACTAATAGATATCCAAATTCTTTAGGTGGGAGTTGACTTCTAAATTCTGCTACTTGAGCATTTGTTTCTATATCAAATACATGAAACGCAGAGAAGTCTTTACCATCTCCTCTAGCAACGTCTGCTATTACTATATAACTTCTAGTATAGTCTGGTGATTCCCAAACCCATAAATTTCCATCTACTCCACGACGTTCCAATGGATCTGTTACGTGAGTAGACATCATATATTCAATGTGTTCTGGGTAGTAAACTACGTCTCCAGAAGTAGTAAAATCGCAATCACATTCTTGTGCTGCTAATCTAGGATCACCTAATTCTACGTCTTGTTTATCTCTCCAAGCTTGATCACGTTCAGGATGAACATACCAAGGTAATTTAATAGGTAAGAAGTTATTGTCTTGTGCTTCTGCTTTAACCCATGTTCTGTGAAACCAATTACCTGTACCAAATGGTGTTGATAATACAATTGCACCACCACCCGTTGCTAGTGTTTGTTGAGCTGATGCCCAAATTGGTTCAATACCTTCAATAAATGCAGCCTCATCTATGATTAGAAGCGAAACGGCTTCTGATCGACCAGCATCACTTGCTGCTGAGGTTGCTTTAATTTGGGAACCATTAGTTAATCTTAATGTTAATTTATTATTTTCTTCAGATTCTACTTTTAACCAAGATGGTAAATTATCATACATGAACTTGGTTTTTGTAACCATGTTCTTAGCTGTCTCTTGCTTAGTAGCTATACAAAGAATATTTTTGTCTTTATGAAATGTCATAAGCCACAGAGAATACCCTGCGGCTAATGTTGATATACCTAACTGTCTAGATTTAAGTACCATTGAATATGGATTATCTTTCCATAAATTTAGTACTTTACCTTGAAATGGATATAAATTAAATATTACACGTCCTCTGACTGGATTCTGTATGTAGCAGTATTTACGCATAAAGTGCGCCGGGTCCTGAGCGCACTTAATGTATTCATCTCTTATTATTTGTTTGAGATCTTGACTCATAGTATTACATAAACTCCAAATGCTATAGAAGCTATACTTACTATATAAGCTAACTTTTTATGAATTTTTTGTTTTTTGATTTCTTTTTTATGAATAGTTATTTCTTTATTTTTATTTTCTATAACTTCAATTAAAGTTTTTTCATTTTGTTTTTGTAATGAAAGAGCTTCATTTTGTAATATAATAATAGAATTTTGGTTTTCTAAAATTGAATCTAAAATTTTAATAGAATCACGAGTTATTTCAATTTGGTCCTTTAAATAGTCACAATCTGCCTTAACCATTAAGGCATTCCTTAAAGTATAACAAGGTACAGTACATGAACTATCTTGTACCGAAAGTTTTTGTGAATTCGCCAACAACGGCCCTATTAGAAAGAATATTAATACGATTAAGTGTTTCATTATATTTTCGTTTATTGTTATTAGCTAATGTTTCTAAACTGTCTAATTGAATTTTATTTTGTTCAATTTCTGATTTATATGATAATATTAGTAGATTTAAATTTTGAATTTGATTATTAATTTTTTTGGTTTTAGCAATTAATGAATCATTTTTCTCATTTAAATACTCAATATTCTCAATATATGAATTTGAATTATTAACTAAATTAATTCGTTGGAATACTAATCCAATTATTAATACACATATAATAAGTATATATATTTTATTTAAATCTAATTTCATAGTGATTAATTTATTACATCTGAAACTAAGTCATTTAAGTTAACACCTTTAGCTTTAAAGAGTTTTTTAACATCATCTCGATTGATTAATACTTTAAGTACTTGTACATCATTTGATGTTGATCTTTTTGCTTTAGGAAGAGCCATAATTTTTGCTATCTTAGTTTCAATACCAGTTCTTAGACGGTTATATTTTTCTTCATCTTCTGGAGGTAACTGTTTAGCATATCCTTTACCACCTGATACTTTTGCTGTTTTTTCAGCAGCTTTAATATCGGCGGCTGATGGGCCTTTATCTATTGTATCTCCATCTTCGTCTTCTGATTTTTCCCAATCATCTTTTACATCTGCGTCTGTCATCCATTCTTCTTCTTCAGATGAAGAAGCAACAGTTGGTACTTCAGTAGTATCCGCAACTTTAGATAGTGCAAACGCACCTACTTTAAGAAATTCACTTACAGCTGGATTAATTGCAGGTTGTGATTTTTTACCAACTGCTAAAGCTAATTCAAGTTGGGAAATACCTTCTTCACCTGCCTTTTCTACTACATCCAACATATTTCCTTTCCAGGTACCACTGTATAGTTTTCTAATTAGAGCTACTTTAGCTGGATCTCCAAGTTTGACATTATTGGCTGTACGAGCCATTTCATCAAGATCTGTTTCTGCTAATGAAGATTGAGAACCTCTAGATAATTCTGCTTTTTTCTTTTGAAGAGCTGTAATTTCTTTATCTATAGCTGTTTTTTTAGCATCTTGAGCTGCTTTATCCGCAGCTATATCCTCACTTAATTCATTTACAATTTCTTCACGAATATAATTATATAGTTCTTTACGTTTCATTTATTGAGATTTTGTTATAAATATTATAAATTCAAGTAAGATTTTATTTGAGTAATTCTATCTTCATTGCTACCAGCAATGATACCAAAGTTTTTAATTTTGCATAAATATTCTGAACATAAATGCTTAATTGTTGAATCAATTTGTTTTCTATATTCTTCATCTGTAGTACGTACACTATTATCTTCAATAGATACCCCAGCAGGTGATACATAAAATATCCAATCATATTCCTCTATAAATTTAGAAGCATATTCCTGGAATCTATATTTGTCTACATGATCGATTGAATCTGCATTTAATGTAAATGCCATAACATCTATAACTGTTCGATCAGTTATAATATTATGTCTGATTAATTCAGAACATCTTTCAGATAGAAAAATTGTTTGTCCTTTTAATGTACTATCTGTATTTAAAGGAATACCTAAATCACGTAAATATTTTGAACGCTCAGTTGCAAAATCATAATGTTTAAATTCTGGTAATTCTTTTAATGAATTAACTAGTGTAGTTTTTCCTACACTTACTGTACCTGTAAATCCTATCTTCATATTAATGACGCATTTTGGTTCCTGATTGTTTGTAGAATGGTAATCCATTACCATCTTTTTTGATCATTTTAAATTCATCTTTTGAATATTGAAAACCATTTAGATGATATTCTTCTTTACCATCAGGATGAATTACTGCAGGACCTTCGGCATTGTGTAATTTCCCATCTTTAATATAGCGAATAATCCCATCTATAGATTTAATGCGCCTAACATCTGTTTTTTTATTACTCATATAACTTTTATTTTTAATTGAATATAAAAAAGAGGACTTGGTAATCCAAGCCCTCAATTAAGATAAGTTTAATATAATTTATTTAATAATACCTGCTAATTTTTGCATTTTGAGGAATTGTTCATTTAATGGAGTTTTAAGATCAGGGTATTCGTCTTTTATAGCTTTTTTATACATTCCTATAGTAAGATCAGTTGGTTTTAAATTAGGATTACCCATTAATTTTCTCATTACCCTCATCTCATCATTATCTCCTGGTGAAAAATAATGTGTCATTTCTCCTGCTACATCTTTATAATCTTCGTATCCCATATTTTTAACAAGATTTTCATAAGCATCGTGATCCCAAACATATGGTGTTTCTTCTGCTTCTTCTTCATCATCATTTGAGTGAAATAATATTCCTAATGCTTTATCATTATCTCTACCAATTTCATTAACTGAAGTTGATTCAGCAATATCTTCTAAATCATCATCATCAATATCTCCATCCATATCTATATCTTCATCTCCTATGTTTTTCATAGCAGCAATCATACCGTCTTTTGCTTTAGAAGGCATTGCCGGACGACCGCGTCTTAAAGTACCTTTAACACGCATTCTAAGCTTTTCAATAAAATCAGCTCCTAACATTGCTAACTCATCTTCTGATGGTTTGTAGTTAGCGTCAGCTTGCATTTTACTATCAATGTCTTTAGCCATTAATGTTTTTTCAGAAGTTGGACGACCTTTAATACCACTAGATTCAGGTTTTTCCTGTTTAGGTACAGACAATTCACCTTTAGTAAAAATGTTTGATTCAAGAAAATCTCTAACTTTAGGATTGATAGCTTGCTGACCTGATTTTCCTAACATTCTTGCTAGTTCAGGTTGAGGAATACCAGTGGCTCCTGCTTCTTCTACATAGTCAATCATATCACCATACCAAGTTCCAGCATATAGCTCTTTTGCAATAGCTGCTTTTTCAGGATCACCAATTTTGATGTTAGTTGAGATACGAGCCATTTCATCAAGCTCAGCCTCAACCATTTCGCGGATGTATTTTCTTAATTCCATTATTGTTTAAATACGTTTTTAAATATGTTTTTGTTATACATATTATGAAAGAAGTGCCTCTGCGACATATATTCCCTGAGCTCCAGAAACTGTAATACCACGTGCACTTAAAGCATCACCTACAAAGTGTACATATGGATATTCTGTTAATGATAAATCATCATAATTTACTAATGGTTCAGGACTTAAATATTTTACTTCTGGGATATACATTCCCCAATCGTCACCAAATTCAAATACTTCATTCATTTGATCAATAAAGTTGAGAATATAGTCAGCGTATTCACCAAATGCCTCTTTAAATTTATCCAAAGTTGTAAACATTGAATCAACTACATTATCTTCAGATGTTCTAGAAGGTCCTCGAGAAGGTGAATAATAACCTCCTGTTTTGTACTGATAAACTCGTTTTGGGTTAAGTTCTTGCATTTGACATTTTTTCACCACTTCTCTACACCATTCAAATGGATTTTCAATACCTTTAATTTCCATTAGAATACCAAAGTTAGTCATATCATTACGATATTCTTCACCTTTTTTAGCATGTCCATTATAACTTATATCCCCATAAGTGTTCTCAACAGCCACATAAGCTGCATTGTTATTTGTACAAAATGAACGTAAAGATACGTTATCGAATTTTTGATATAGTTTAAAATCATATGATACATCGATTAATTTTTGAAAATATTTTTGTGGTGCTTCGAATCTCACCCCCAACTGGACGCTCTTCTGCTCAGTAGGTAAATTATATTTTTGAGCTAATTTAGCTGAGAAGTCAATTCCCGCTTTTCCTGTTCCTACAATACAG
>Ga0181356_1001088_pt1 | contig 11903 bp, 15 predicted proteins | sample Fa13VDMM110SN_FD_130104 | JGI IMG/M metagenome (GOLD analysis project Ga0181356, IMG submission 130104) | Freshwater viral communities from Lake Michigan, USA - Fa13.VD.MM110.S.N | ecosystem: Environmental > Aquatic > Freshwater > Lake | place: USA: Michigan | collected 2013-09-24 | reverse complement strand
GTTGCTATTAAATCTATTTTATTATTTTGTTTTATATTAACAAGAAGGTCTTTATCAATCTTAAGTTGTCTTTCCTTAAATCTTTTTAACATATACTCTTCAAGAATAGGATAACCCTGCTCACAGTAGTCACTTTTACTATTAATATGTGAAAAGGAATCCAACATTTGTTGAGTTTTGATAGAGAAAATTCCAGTGTTCATGTAATTTTCATTCTCTGTGTAGTAGTAGTAGAATAAATCGTTATTATCAAGTGATTCAGACTGATTAGGTAGTAGATTTCTATCTTGAATTATATAATCATAGTTTAAGTAGTGTAGTTTTGAAATTCCGTTAATTTTTGCAATAGTCGCTGCATTTTTCATTAGTTTTAAAACAGCATAACTGTGATTCATGTCAACACTGTGTTGATTTTCAAAATGTGGAAAACTCAACCAAAAGAATATAGCACCTCCAATCTTCTCAAGATCACTGCCTGTGATTACAGGATTTTCTTTATCAAAAATTGTATAATCACATAGCAATTGTATTTCATCCGGAACTTGATATGAACTGGATAAAATTACTTTATAACCCTGATTTGTTGATGAAAGGATACACTCCTTTAGAATATCTAACTTCTCAGGTGTATTAGCATATGATAAAATTACTACTGATTCGTTTGTTACCATTTTACATATTATTTTCTATTAACCCAGTTCTTAATCATTTGATTAACATAAGGAGAAATCATAATTCCAATCATAATTCCTGTTATTAAATACACAATTTCATTCATATTTTTTACATTGTTTTTATTGTCGTTACTCTTTCTACAAGTGGTCCCCAAAACCCTTTATAAGTAACACCCATAACTTTTCTATTGTCTATCCAACAATAAACATCTTCATCATTTAAACATCTTGGTTTATTCATTATCAAACCGTGATACTTAAATTTATTATCATCTAACCACTTTGTTGTGACTTCTTTATCTTTTTCTTCACGAGCAGTAAAGAAAGTAATATGATTACCTTCTTCATACCACTTGTTAATTTGTTCAAGTGATCCTTCAATCACTTTAGCTGTAGGATATAAATGAGAATCTTCATTCATTATATCATCACAACAAGTTCCATCTATGTCTATTAAAAATATTTTCATCAGATTGCGTTTAATTCGTGAATACTTTGTCTGTTAACTAATCCCCAGATAGACTTACCAATAATTCTATCACAAGAAATAACTTTTAATTTAGTTGCTGATGGTGGACCTAACTTTAATCCTCTACCATCATTACGAGAAGAATCTTTATCATGAATAAGTGGAATACTATCAGATACTAACAACTCAGTAATCTTAGAGTTATAAAGATTCTCAATTGCTTTACCACTTAAAATACCGTGAGTAGCAATACATCTAACAGACTTAGCACCTTTCTCTATAAGTAACTCAGCTGCTTTACACATTGTTCCTAAGGTATCAGCCATATCATCTACAATAATAACATTACGACCAGTAACATCACCAACAAGTTCCATTGAGTGAATCTCATTTGGTTTGATACGTTTCTTATTAATCATTGCGAATGTTGAGTCAGGAAAAGCCTTACAGAAATCAGAAGCTCTTTTAACAGCACCTTGGTCAGGAGCTACAATAGTTAAATCTTCAATATGATTTTCTTTAATGTAATCAATAAATATTTTATTTCCGTTTAAGTGAATAACAGGAACATTATAAAAACCTTGAATAGCAGAAGCGTGAAAGTCAATTGTGATAATTCGATTCATTCCAGCAGTTGTCAAAATATCCGCTAGAACTTTAGAACCAATTGAAGAACGAAGGTGATCTGTTTTGTCTTGTCTTGAGTAACCTTGAAATGGAGAAACCAATGTAAATGATTTACAACCAGATCTTTTAGCAGCATCGATAACTAAAAGTGTTTCCATGATGTTATCAGAAGAATTGGTTGTCTGAACAAAAAACACATCGTGATCTCTGACTGATTCTTGAAACAGTGGTAAAATCTCACCATCAGAGAATTTGTCAATTTTTAATTTACCCGGTGTAATTTCCTCATCAACCATACCCATTGAAGAGTATTTAAGTTGTTGTTTTTTTAAAATTTCACATATACTTTTCGTTAACTCTTGACTTCCTGTTCCGCTAAAAATTTTCATATCTATATTTTATAATTTAATCCAAAAGGTGTTTAAGTTGAGATTCCCTCATTTTTGATATACTCACACTAAAGAAAGGTTTTATATTTTTAAGAAAATATTTGAAATTTGATGGATAATTTATTACCTCAATTTCTTTTCTTATAACTTGGTATTTACCGTTATTGTATCCACTTATACGTCTGTAAGTAGTTTTCTTTTCCGGTTTGATTAGTTTATTATTATTTTTTTCTTTTTTCCATCTGAAAAGAAAATCATATTGTTGTGTTTTATTTAAAGCATCAAACCAAATAACATTTTTAACCATCTTATTTCTAAGTGAGTTTAGTTCTTTTTCGTGTTGTCTACGTTTTTTCTCTTTATTTGATAACATACAGCAAATATAATAAAAATTTTCAATCTTCAGAAACTGCTCTACCAATTTGTTTTTCCCAATCTTTATCCGTTCTTACTTCTTTATTTTTATCAATAGCTGCTTTTAACATAGTGCTTTTAACACCTAATTCTTCTGCAACATGATTTAAAGCCGCAATATCTTTTGGAAAACAATGACCACCATATCCAAAATCACCATCGTGACCAGGAACTGACCAGTGCGAGTTACCCAATCTACCATCATATTTTGAATATTCAATTACTTTATCAAAGTCAATATCTAAACCTTGACAGATTTGAAACATCTCATTAGCAAATGAAATCTTTGTTGCTAAGAAAGTGTTGGTAACATATTTTACCATCTCTGCAATAGTAGAACTAGTTTTAATAATTGGAACTTGTGGGAAAGCTTTTTCAAAAATAGTTTTAACTGTTGAAGTATGTGGTCTATCACCACCAACAATAATTCTATTTTGATTTTTGTAATCTTCAATCGCATTTGCTTCTGTTAAAAACTCAGGATTGAAAATAACATTTATATTTTCATTTGATTTGTTTAATCTTTCGGTTGTTCCGGGTGGAATTGTTGATTTGATTACAACAATAAAGTCTTTTTTATTCAATGACTTGACCAACATATCAACTTGTGATAAACAATTTTCAACAATTGAGAGATCACATTTACCTGATTTTTTCATTGGAGTTGGTAAACATAAAAATGTTACATCAACTTTTTCAATCAAATCAAAAAGTGATGATTCTGTGCATTTACCATTGATGTCAAATGTTGAGACATCAAAGTAGTTTTTCATTCCTTGGTAGACTGCACCACCAACGAATCCTTGTCCTATAACTCCTAATTTCATTTTAATATTTTATTAATTTTTTTGTTTCTCCATTCTTCTTTTGTAAAGAATGTTGTGCCGAAATCCACATGATGTATTCTAAATATTCTTCCTGTTTTATCTATAGTGAATAATCTATAAGAAAAATGAGAATAAACGTTTATTAAATCACCATCATCAAAAAAGTCTTTAATCTTTTTACAATAATACTGACCAAATAGTTTGGAATTCATCATTAATATATCATCCATAAATTCAAATAACATCAGACAAATATCGCCCACTATCTAATTTTATCTTTTCACAACCCGATTGTTGATTAAGTTCCTCAACCCAATTTTTCCAGTTTTGTTTAAGTAGTTCAACAAATTTACCATCATTTCCTCTATCGATGTATCGTTGAATATACTCATCTTTAATATCCATATTTGGGTAAACTAATGTGAATTTAATACCTTTATCTACTAAAGCGTCTCTTACTTCTTTATGTGAAGAAACTAAGATAATATCAACATCACCTATATTTGACTTAATATGTTTGATGTAGTTTTCTGGAAACTGAGACTTATCAAATGTAGAAGAATCACTGTCTAATATTTTTTTATCACCTTTATTTCTAAATAGGTGTGATTTTCCACAACCAGGGAAAGCAGATACAACTAAAGTATCTATAGAGTTGTGTTCGTTAAACTTCTTGACTTTCATTTTTAATAATTTTTTTTAATTCAGCGGGTGAGTAGTTTATAGATTTAAGAACTTTATCATCTGAAGCTCTGTAAACCAACCACTTACCATTGATTTTTTTATAGTAACCTTCAGTTCCGTCTTTCTTTTTATAGTGAGATAATGTCATTAAAGCTTCTTGTTGAGTATCACAAGCTTTTGACATATTACTTCTTTGAACCTCATTGAATAGTTCAACGAATTTATCTCTAAGTCCAAACTCAAGAATACTTCCAGATAAAACATACATCAAATCACACAATCCATCAACAACTTCAACTAAGTCATTGTTCTCGATTGCTTCTTTTATCTCATTCAATTCCTCTTGCATTAAACTAACTCTTAGATTGCACCTTTCTGTAGATGGTATTTGTGGTGTTTCTAAAATTGGAGCATTGAATGTCTTGTGGAATTCAGAGACCATTTCTAAATAGTTATTATTCATTATTATTCATTTTTATTGTTTATATTTTATTTTATATGGTAAGTTTGAAATTGCAATATTGCAATATTGCAACTACCTAATAAAAAATGAGAATCAAAAAATAATATATAAAGCATAAAAATATAATTAAGATATGAAATATGTTAAATCATTTGAATCTCATAGAAAATCTAAAATAGTTGAACCAGTTAATGAAGGGATTTTTGGTGGAATTCTTAACTTCTTTAAGAATATGTGGTCTAAAGCAATGGAAGAATTAAAAAAATTAGGAAAAGATCCAGATACTCAAGAAGTAAAAGACTGGATTGGTAGTAATCCATTTAATCCCGCTGATAATAACTACTTATTTAAGAATATTATGGATGAGTTTAAAAAGAAACCAGAAGCAAATGACCAAGACGCACTAACACTTGTTGATAGTATTTTAAATCCAGAGACTGGTGTTTTAGGTAAACAAGGATTAGCTCCTCTTTATGAAAATTTGAAGAAAGCTTTCCCACCATTAGAAGGTGAACCAGCGAGTTCTCAATATGCAACATTTGAATACATATTCAATAAAATTAGAACTAAAGCAATTATTCAATATAAATTCGCAGCATCAACAGATGGTAAAGTAGATCCTAAGAAAATCAATATTGATTTGAAAGATATGACTCACTTACCAGATGTTAAAAAGTTATTAATTGTTGCTAAAGATGGTAAGAAAAAGAAAGATGCAATTGTTATCTTCTGTGAAAAAACTCTTTTTCCTCAACTTGATAAATTTGCTGATGCTATTACAGAGGAAGAAGTTAATAAATACTTAGAAGGTAAGAAAATTCCTGTTCCAGAAGGTGGTCCAGAAGGTGGATATAAAGTTGGAGATAATGTGGTTTATAAGAGGGAAAAGTTTGACCAAGCTAAATGGGATGCCTTAACAGATGATGATAAGAAAAAACCAAATGAAGGTAAGATGAAAGAACTTCAAGCTGAAGCAATTGGTATTAAAAAGATTTCTAAAATAGAAGGAGATAAAATATCATTTGAAGGAGCTGAATTTACTAAGACAATGGGTGATATACTTATGAAGACCGAAGAAGTAAAAGCTGAAGGTCAAGAAGATTTAGTTAAAAAACTTAGTGATATGAAAACTAAAAAACCAGAAGATATTAAAATGGTCAATAGTTTTGTTGACTTTATTTCTGATGAAGCTAATAAAGACAAAGTTGATGACGTTTTCAAGTTGATGAACGCAAATTGATAAATTAATCGGCGGAGAAGAAGAAGGTAAGTAAGACAATTTGATATTTAATATATATCAAAAATACCTCAAATCAATATGTTTAATAATTGGTATCGTACAAGAAAGGCTCCAGGTCCAAGCGCAAGTTTCTATGAAAGACAACTTTCCAAATTGAATTTGAGGATTGAAAAAATTACTCTTAAAGGAAGAGACAATTATTTAGACTTCTCCAGATTAATTGATGAAATGGTTGAAAAAGGACAATGGTCATTATTTGAACAATGTGTTTATTATTATTACGGCATTTCGCTTCAGAATATTCAATCTATCGAATCTGTAAAGAAATCTACTTGGACAGAAATTTGTTTTCAAACAAATACTTCATTTTTAGTTAAACTAAAAAAGTTATACGATGATAATGATGTTTATCAAACCGGATTTGATATCTATTCTAATAAAAAAGACTTTTTACAATTAGATTTATCAAACCCAGTTTCTGAAACTTATTTTCCAACTAATTATTCCAGTTCTTTTGATATACCTCGAATTGGTGATATTATATACATGGACCTGATTGATAAGAATGTTTATTATGTAATGATAGAAAGAGCTGATTGGATTTTAAGTGATGGCTTTGAAATACCAATTAATAAATCTTTTCTTCAAGACTTTTTTATTGGAACACAATCTGGTCAGAAGAATCCAAACGAATTGATAAAATTAGAAATACCAACAGATGTAACAAGAGAATATACTATCTATACTCAAGAAAGACAAAATCTTTTAAGAGATTTTATTGATAACTCAGCTACTGGATCATTTATATCAAGTTCATTAGGAGTTGGTTCTGCTTCTTGGGCAAGTATGTCACAAGCAAGAAATTACATTATTGATGTTTCAACTTTTAGTAGTTTTCAATCAGTAATACCAGGATATGGAACAGTTAGTTTAGGAAATGAGTCTTCATTTACTTATGTAAATGGTTTATCAGCATCGACATTATATTATTGGAAAGTAGGAACACAGTTTTCGTATATAGAGACATTTACTTCAAGTGTTTCTGGTTTGGGAACTGCATCGTGGACAGTAGATCCTACTGTAAGTTCATACATTGTTGATGTTTCAACATATAGCTCACTTGAAAGTTTTCTTCCAGATTTTCAAAATATTATATTAGGAACAACAACGGAAGAACCATCTTATATTATATCAGAAGGTGGTTCTACAGCTTCGTTTGGTTTTAGTGGTTTATCCGCCTCAACTAAATTCTATGTTAGGATTCAAAAACTTGTAGGTAAATTCGCAAATTTAAATTATAAATTAGTTTTATTTGGAGATCCTTATTTAGGTAAAATTATTGAAAGAGAAGTTTTTACAGAAGACTCAAGATATTTAGTTCGTAATAAAAGATTTGCTAGTTTAGTAGGAGCTAGAAAAACTTATTTAGAGGTTCATAAAAAAAATATATTAATGCCATCGGGATATGCTACTGCATCAATCTTTGCTTATGATGACTTAGTATTTACAGAAGATTCGAATCTACTAACAAGATACGCACAAGCTATAAATTATTTAAACTCTTAGTTATTTTCTTATATAATAAGAAAAAGTTAATCAAATGGAATTAAGAATCGTAGATTTTGAAAAATTATCTATTCACTACAAAAAGTATAGAGATGGTTTAAATATGCTTGAGTTTATTAAAAGTGAATATTTAAAACAAATTGAACCAATTAAAAAAGAAATGAATGATATTATTGCTTCAATGCAAAGTGGTTTAGTCATGGATAATAGAACTCAAAAAGAAAAAGCTGAGAGATTCCAATCTCTACAGGAACAAGTGTCTTCAATTGATAAAGATGCTACAACTCAACTTTCTAAATTTAGAGACAAAATGACTAAGGAAGTTTACTCTGAAATGGAAGAGATTATTACAGAATGGTCTAAATCAAATAACATTGACTTAGTTATGGGTAAGATAGAGTGTGTTTACGCTAAAGAAGAATTTGAAATAACTGATTCTATTTTAGAAGCTTTTAAAACTAAAGAACTTTATGTAGAATCTTTACAAGAAAAAGTAGAAACTTTAGAAGAAAATGAAAAAGAGAGTGTTTAACTCTCTTTTTTTATTTTAAATATTTTCAGATTCTAAAGCCAATTTCAATTTATCTCTCATATCAACAACTTTATATAACTCAGCTTCTTCATCACCTGGTCCGATATGGACTAAGTAAGCACCACCTACTTCAAATCCCCACTCTTCTAAAATAAGAGCATATAAAGATAATTGTATTGAATATTCATTAAGATGATTCTTCCAATGGTCTTCAAACGGTTCAAGTAGTTTTTCATATTTACCTTTTTCATGTTCATCATGTGTAAACTGTTTATTAGTTTTCCAATCGAGTATAAATATTTTACCTTTGTAGAAAAACAAAGAGTCTATCATTCCAGCAATTTTCCATTTTTTTGAAAAAACTCTAACTTCAAATTTTACCGGTTCTAATCTATGTAGATGCTTAGCAAATACTTTATTGAATTTGTTTATACGGTGAATTAAATCTAAGTTAGATGGAATTGGATTCCAGATTTGATTAAAATAATCTTCTATCCATTGGTGAGTATCTGTTCCTACTTCGTTAGCATAGTCGTTTAGTTTTTTCCAATCATTTAGTATTTCATCCTGTGAAACACCTGCTTGCTCAGCTTTCTTTTTTGACCAGAAATCTGTTTCGAATGGTTTGTGAAACTTCTGAATAAACTTAGTTACTGAAATAAACTGTTCACCGTGGTAAGTATATTTGTGAAATTTAGGTTCAAATTTAAAATCAGAATCATCGAAGCAATTGAGTTGTTGTAAAATTAATTCTTTCATATCTTTTTTATATATAGAAAAGATAAATTGTTTAAATAAAAAAAGAGACCTAATAGTCTCTTTTTTTATTACTCTTCAGTTGTTATTTCTTCTTGTGAAGGCTCATCAATGGAATAGTTTGAATTACTTATTCTACTTAGAATATCTCCATATATCCTTTGAATATCTGAATCTCCATCTTCCGAAAATAAACTTGTCAAATCACTGACTGACTTATTTCTACGAGTTTCTCTTTCTTCAATTTCTTTAACTCTGTTTTGAATTCTCTCATTATCATTTAGATGAGCTTTGTCTCCACCAAAAACGTAATCTCTGATATCTTCTCTCCACTCAACATGTTCTGATAGAATATATTGGTCAAGAATATCTGAGTAATTGCATCTATCTGGGTGAGCTGTCATATCAAGATACTCTAGTCTAACTGTTTCACCTCGCTGTCGATAAACTTTATCATAATCATCATATACCAAATAGTTCCAATCATATTTACTTCCATCTGTAGAACAAAGTGTATAATGGTCTCTACCTTCTGGTCTAAAGTTAGAAAGAACACCTGTGTCTGGATTAAAGAATTTAAAAGTATCCATATATGGGAAGTATCTAAAATCAAAGCTTTTTAACTTAACTTCAAGTCGTAAAAGTTTCTTTTGACTTCCTGATTTTTCGAACTGTAGTGAATTAAACCAGTTTTGTTGACTTCTGAACAAATAACCATTTTCAGATGCCCACTTTTTAAAGTAAAAAGGTAACTGTTCATCATTAATAGTATAGATTCTATCCATAATTTTATTACCATCAAAATTCCAAAGAAGTGCTCGACCCATAATATTACCTGATGTATTAAACATAGAAATCATCGAGATTTTATCTGGATTTTCAACATATAGATTAAACATCTTTTGACAACTTTCATATCGCATACATGAAACACCAAGACTGCCATTATCGCTTGCGTGATATTCGTAATAGTAATATCGTCTGATATCTTCACCTTTCATAACCTGAAAAGTAAATTGTGGTTTCTTAGACTCCGCTCTAAACAAGTTTGAGAAAACTTCGATGTCTTTTGCTGATATATTTTTGAATATCTTTGTAACGAAGCCACCTGGTTTTACATGAAATCTGCGACCAGATGTCCAGTAGGTATCCTGTTCGATTTGTCCCATGCGCTCACTAGTTAAGTAAGAGATGCGACCAGAATCTTGTGAAGAAACCGAAATGAAATTTACAGGGTCGTCTGCTAAATCTTCTTTAGAATGTCGTCTTCTCAAAAGTAAATCAGCTACAACTGATTCATCTTTGATTTGTTCAAGAATATCTCTAAGTTCATCAGAGATAAATAAATCGTAGGTCTTTCTTTCGTATGGCATAAAATTTTGTTTTGTTTTACAAATATAACAATAAATATCTGAAAGTAAAATTAAATATTGTTAAATGTTAAAATTCTGACTTCTTTATTGTTGTGTAGTTTTTTTATTGAGTAATAAAGTTTTTGACCTTCGTGTGTTAAATCACGAAAAGAACAAACCCACTGAACTCCATCTTTGAATTCGTAAGAGTTTTCATTCCAACCTAAACAAATACAAGTAGTTAGTGGAATAGATTGTTGAATATCCAATACTGAGTTAGGAAAATATCTCATTTCAAATTCGTTATTATCGATTTGTCCAGATATTAATTCATCAATTGTAATAGTTTGAAAGTTTTTTCTTATCGAAACATCATCTGAAACCAGATTACCGTGTAGATTTAGTCTACAATTAGAAAGCAAGTAAGGCTTATTTGCCAAATCTTGAACATCAAAAGCTACTAAATAGATGAATGTCTTATCACCATCAATTCTATCAATAAGCTTACCAGGCATTGGGAAATTCACAAATCCGGTATTATCTTCTCTTAACATATTCCTAAATCATTTAATTTATTATTTCTTTCTTTTTGTTTAAGTCTTAATTCATATTTAGGTAAAGGTATGAAAACTCTTTCTTCAAATGGTGCTCTGTAACTAGCAACTATACGGGCTACACCAGCGGCTTTAGCATCACGACCATTTGGATTACAAAAGACATTATCCCACACCATAAAAGATTTCTTATCTTCCTCGGGTAAGAATTCAAATAGAATGTCGTGGTCAAACTTTTCCATTAGATTCCAAGTGATTCTAAAATTGAGTTACGAACAGACCATTGTGTGATTTTCATAATACGGTCTGTTTCATTTTTAATAACGTGTGAATCTTGTCTATTAAACAATCTCATATAAGATCCAAAAGACCAGAAAGCATCTAAATAAAAATCTTCTTTAACTTCTTTCATTCTTTCAGAGTCTGTGTATAATTGAGAACGTTGTTCTTTAGTTAATCTAATAAGACCATCACCATCTGCGTAACGAACAGAGTTCTTAAACGCATCAAACTTACGGTGATTGACTTGTGGAATTTCTTCTTTGTCTCCTAAAATTACCTGACGGATTTTAGAGAATTGAATGCGGTGACCAACTAAGTTTCTAAGAGCTTCAATTTGCTCATCGAATGTTTCCCCGGTAAGACCTTTAGAAGCATCCTCTGCTGCAATATTAACACCAGTTAAATGTTTTTTTGAGAGACCAACATTGTTAGCTCCGATATAGTAATAGTTTTTAGAATGAAGACCAGCATAGAAACTAAGTCTACGAGATTTATCAGTTGAATTAAGTATGTAAAAAGATTTGTAGAAATCAACTCCACCAATATTTACCTTATCAGAAATAAGTTGAAGTGATTGTTGACCTTTTCTAATAGTTAGTTGGTATTCAGAAATGGTAAAGTTTTGCTCAATAAGGTCAATCTTTTCTTTTAAGTATTTGGTAATATCAAATACTTCGTATCGTTTAGATACATTGGCAATTTGTGTCACACGACCACCATACTTAGTGATAACTTGACCATTAACTTTTTCTACTTCAATTTTATCAATGTAATTGAATAGTTCTTCTTTGTTGTAATTTCTAAATCCTTTCATTCAACAAATATATGATATTTTTTTAATATATACTACTGTATATGAAATTTATTAAAGAATATAATCAATTTATTTTAGAAGAGGTATCAAAGAATGAACCTATCCCTGAACTAATAAGCAAAGATAGAGGTCTTGCTGTTTTCTTAATTGGAGCTCCTGGTATCGGAAAATCATATTTTGTTAAAAATCACATTCACACCAAGAATACTAACATAAGAGATTTCTCAACAGATGATGTTTCGCTTCTTTATACTAAAGAC
>Ga0181356_1001087_pt1 | contig 11905 bp, 14 predicted proteins | sample Fa13VDMM110SN_FD_130104 | JGI IMG/M metagenome (GOLD analysis project Ga0181356, IMG submission 130104) | Freshwater viral communities from Lake Michigan, USA - Fa13.VD.MM110.S.N | ecosystem: Environmental > Aquatic > Freshwater > Lake | place: USA: Michigan | collected 2013-09-24 | reverse complement strand
TTTTAAAGCTAAATCTCATGCTCGTCAATCTCAAGTAATTAATTTAATTCATCAACGAGTAAGAGCAGCTTATGGTAAAGCAAAAGATCCTGAAGTAAAATCAAGATTAAAACGTGCTTTAGACTATATTGAAAAACGTAAAGAAATGTCCAAAAAGAAAACAGAGCGTTTACGTAAACTAAAAGAAATAGTAACAGCTACAGAAGTTATTTGTGATAATTGTGGTTGGGAATGGGATAAAAAAGATGGAGGTAAAGATTTATATATCTGTCATAAATGTGGGCACGATAATAATCCTAAAAAGGAAGATCTATTTGGTTTAAATGAATTAGCTAAAACTTTTATTAAAGAAGTTTTTCATGAAACTTGGAATCCCCAAGAAGATTTCTTATCTTTATGTGTATTTATGAAAGACAATGGAATGAATATTACCCCATTGCCTAAAATTAAGGTTATAAAGGACGATGAAGAAAATGCGTCCCGTCTTTTGGGTAAGACAGCTTACTACAATCCAGCAGATAAGTCAATTACTCTTTATACTTTAGGAAGGCACCCAAAGGACGTTTTACGTTCCTTTGCTCACGAAATAGTTCACCATGAACAAAATTTAAATGGCACTTTAGGAAATATTACTACAACTAATACAAATGAAGATGACCATTTACAAGAATTAGAAAAAGAAGCATATCTAAAAGGTAATATGATGTTACGTAAATGGGAGGATAAAATAAAAAATGTATAAACTTAAGTTAACAGACATATACAAACAACTCAAAGAGGAAGAACAACCTACTGAACCAACACAAGAATATAAAATTTATTGTGATATGGATGGTGTTATTGCTGACTTTGATAAACGTTTTAAAGATTTAAACCCTGAAAAACTATCAGCGGCACAATATCAAACAAAATATGGTACTGAAAAATTTTGGAATTTTATTGATGAAGAAAACAAAGTAAAATTTTGGGTTGGTATTCCTTGGATGTCGGATGGTAAAACACTTTGGGATTATATTAAAGATAAACAACCTACTCTACTTTCAGCTCCATCTAAAAAACCACAATCTCGTTTAGGAAAAAGATTATGGGTTAAAAATAATATCCCTGGAACTCCTTTAGTTTTAGCATCAGCAGAAAAGAAACAAAATTATTCGGGAAGAAATAAAATACTTATTGATGACCGCCCTGATAATATTGAACAATGGAGATCAAAGGGTGGAATTGGAATTTTACATACAAGCGCAGCCGATACAATTAAACAACTACAAAATATAGGATTATAAACATGGCATCACCAATAACATACAAACGTTTAGTATTATCAGGAGATAAAGCTAAAGAAACAACCGATGAGGTTAAAGCAAAAATGTCCAAAGATTGGAAAAAAGACTTTCCTGATGGAAAATTAGATATTAAATCTGGTGTTGAAGGAAAAATGGTAATTGATATTAAAACCAAAGAATCATCAGCTGCCTCATTAGCTTCTAAAATTAAAGATATTGCTACTCGTAATAAAGTAGATGTAGTTACTAAAGATAAACCTACATTGAAAGCAGTTAAAGAAAATCAAGATGACTTAATGTCTAAAATTAAAAAATCATTGATGCATCAAGTAGGTAATCCTAAAGGTGAACCAATGTCTAAAGGACAAAATCTTCCAGCAAATACTAAAATAAAAAAATCTGAATTGAAAGAAATTATAAAGAATTTTAATAAATAAATGAAAAACGATTCGGTTTTAAAAAAAGAGTTTAAACATAGAGATGTTCAACGTCTTCGTAACTTAGTTCAAGGCAAGTATGGAGAAAAATCTACTGTGGGAACTGGTTATCAAAAAGCAAAAGAATTTTACAATGAAGGCGATGTTTGGGAAGAAGATGGTCGAACATGGACAATTAAAAACGGTTTAAAACAAAATCTTACTAAATTAGATAAGGCAAAAGAAGGTATTGTATTACCTATTTTTTGCCCTACTTGTTCTCGCACTATGAAACCTCATTTAGATAAAAAATGGTTTGTAATGTATGGACATTGTTTTGATTGTCAAGTAGATTTTGAAGCTAAACTTCGTAAAGAAGGTAAATTAGAGGAATTTGAAAAACAAGTAATCAATCAACATCTTGAAGGCACAATTCAGGATTTTGAAATATGGTTTGATGAATTAATTAATACCAAAGATGAATTTGTTACTGAAGCAGGTGATATTGAAAAATGGGATGGTTCTGGAAAAGCACAATTGTTAAAATACAAAGAAGAAGCACTAGAATATCTTAAAAAACAGAAAAAATAATAATAGAAATTACAAAGAACATAAATTATCTAAAAATAAATGGATATTTATACATCAGAAAGTAGGGGCAATTGGCTCGCTTTTAACCGATTATTTATATAAAAAGAAATAAAATTATGTCATTAAATCCTTGGGAAACACAAAAGACTTATTTTACTACTAATGGTAATGTCTCTTTTATTAGAGACACTCCTAAACCTATAATAGCTTCTCCTGTAGTAGAAGAAAAAACAGAGGAACCCGAACCTGAAATTGAGGTTGTAATGGGTGAGGAACCAACATTAGAAATTCTAGCAGAAGAAATTCCTGCTACTAAAAATACAAAAAAGAAAAAATGAAAGACATTCAAAAAATCAAAGAATTTTTCTCTAAACCTTTAGAAGAAACCACCTTTAAAATAGGTGATAAAGTAACCTATTTAGGACACCCAGCAGAAATTACTAAGATAAATAAAGAAATGACTGGTGCTATTACTTATAATGTATCTTATGATAAAGGTAATGGTAAAACCAAAGCAACTAACATTTATAATAAAGATGGTGAAATTAAAATGGTTGAAGCTATTACTGTTGCTTACGAAGCTAAAGAAGAATATTTTAAACCCTTAATTCGTAAGGACAAATCTAATCCTAATTTCCTATACGTTGACATAGCTTATCCTGCTGGTTCAGGTGTTTTATCTATTGGTGGGTCTAAAACTATGGGTGGTCAAGACAGAGAAGCAGGTGCTGCTAAAGCATTATCAATGGGTAATATGATTGCTAAAAAATTACAAACAAAATACAACATTGAAGATATAGATGTAAGCGATTTAAAAAATGGTAAAGTAGAAGTATTTGCTGTATCAGATGATTTTATCAAAATGGCTTCTCCTTCATTAGACGAAGCTATAGATGTTAATGATCCTGTCTTAATGAAAGCAAGAGCAGCAGCATTCCAAAGATCATTACCAAAACCAGAACCTACTAAACCTACTAAAGCCTTTAAAAATGCTGATAAAATTAAAGCTCTTAAATTAAAAAGAGCTCAATTGATGCGTGATATGGAACAAGAAGCTGAACTAGAAGGTGGTCCAATCGCTAACAGATATGGTGCTTTGCTTAATAAAATTGATCAAGCAATAGCTAAACTATCAGGTCAAGGAGATTCTGAAACCAATGTATATATGTCTAAAGATGAAATCGATAGACGAGCAGCGATGATGAAGGAAGAAGAAGAAGAAACAGCTGTTGACATGGCTAAAAAGCAATTAGATGCTTTAGGTGTTAAATACGAATTAGGCAATAAATTTAAACCATTTAAAACAATTTATAAACCAACAGGTAAATCAGATAAATTTTATGATACATTTAATGATATTGTTGATTTATTTAATTTAGGTAATGCTGTAAAATCTTCAATGAGTGAATCATTAACAGCAGGATACCCTCATAGAAAAACATCAGGTGAAGGTTTTGAAAAAATTGTAATTACAGAACCAATAGATGATGCTACTAAAAATAAAATGATTAGAAATTTTAGAGCAGAAGGTTGGGATGCTAAACCCAATTTTGGTGGTGGTATTACTGCTATTAAAAAAACAATAATGAATGAAGCTACAAAAGACGAAGAAACTGAATTTCATAAAAAATTAGACAAACTAGTTCATAATACTTTTGGTAAAAGAAAAGGGGAATTAAAAGAAGTTAACTTAAAACAATCTAAATTATCATCATCCGAATACCAAAAAGCTAAAAAATTAAAAGATTTTAAAGCAAGTGATTGGAAATGGAATGCTGATGAAGATTTATATAATAAAGTAAATGAAGGTGAATTAACCGAAGCATATGTTCCTTCAAACATTAAAGAATTCGCTAAAAGAAAAGGTGTATCTTCTTTAGTTAACAAAGTAGCGGGTTGGGCTGAAAGAGTAGGTCAAGGTATTAGAGGTGGAACAGCTATTGGATACAATTATTCTACTCTTGTTTTAGATATGACTTACCAAGGTTCAGAAATTCGTATTAATACAGATAATGATACAGTTACATTATATGATGAACCCGTTTATAGCTTTAATGATTTTAAACAAGTATATTTAGATAATCAAGATATAGAAGAAAATGTTGCTCCTAATCACGATGGAAAAGCAGCACCTTACGGCTCAGGATATAAACCATTAGAAGAAAAAATTGCTGAAGCATTAGATAAAATTAACGAGGAACTTTGTCCTGCTGGTAAAGCATACATCAAAAGAAGAAAAGCCGCTGGTGAAAAATCATCTGCTTATCTTTCAGGTCGTGGTGTTAAAGTATGTAAGGGACAAATGTCAGGCAAAGCAAAAAAGAAAAAATAATGGATTTAATTAGACTACAAGAATTAGTATTTGAATCACTACGTGACTGGTTTAAAAAAGAAGACTGGGTGCGTATTAATACTCAAGGTAATATTACTGGTCCTTGTGGTACGATGAAAAAAGGTGAAGCTACAACTCGTTGCTTACCTCGTAAAAAAGCTCAATCATTATCTAAAGCCGAACGTGCTAAAACCTCTCGTAAAAAAGTTGCTGGTTCTAAAAAAGGCAAGCAATTTGTAAAGAACACAGAGAAGGCAGAATACAAAAAAGGCACATATCAGAAAAAATAACATATTTATCAACATATATTATGAAAAAATTTGACTTAAAAAAAGCAATATTAGAAAATAAAGCTACTTTTCACTCTTCTTTAAATGAAGGATACGATGAATTTAAAAGAGCAGATAAAGGTTCAAAAGATGTAACTGCTAAAGACAAAGGCGAAGAAGAAGTATACGGAGCCGGAGTTAAAAAAGGTGAAGAAATTGAAAAGAAAAAATTAAAAGAAGAATCTAAAATAAAAAAATCCGATTTAAAAGCTAAAATCAAAGAAATGATTGTAGCTGAATATGAAAAGGATGTTAATATTACAGATGAAAATCCTGAAAAAGAAGTAGATTTCTTAGCTGAATTAGAAGAAATGTTAAATGAAGGATCACCAATGAATGATCCTCGCACCAAACAAGTAATCCAAATGCTTATTGATATGGATGTTGATGGTGAAACTATGGAATATATTCTTCGTCAAGTAGGAATGGACGACCAAATGTCTAACCAGTTAGTTAATTATCCTGCTGAATATGCTGCTTCATTAAATGAAGCTGACGAAACAGAAAAAGATACAGCAGAAGTAGATACAACAGATGTAACTGTAGATGATACTGAAACAACTGATGTTGAAACTACAGCCGAAGTAGATCCTAACGTTAAAGCAGTTCAAGATTCATTAACACAAGCTCAAGCAGCCGCTCAAGCATTAGGTGATAAAAAATTAATTGACCAAATTGGTAATACAATTACTTTTTTCACTCGTGCTCATGTTGTTGAAAAACCTAAAGGTGCTGTAACTGAAGCAGATGAAATCGAATTAAGTAATATGCAATATGTGTTAGATTGGTGGGAAGAATTACCATTTGAAAAGAAAAAAGAAATATTCCATAAAGAACATGAAGCTGAAGATGATATTAATAGATTCAGAATGAATGAATCTATGTTCCCAATGTTAAATAAAATATTAAAATAAAAGTATATGAACACAACAGAATTATTTGAAAAAATCGAATTGTTATTTGAAGAATTCAAAACCGAGCATGCTAAAACTTCAAAAGCAGCTCACGGTCGCGCTCGTAAAGCATTAGGTGAAATCAAGAAATTGGTTACCGAATACCGTAAAGCGTCAATTGATGAAGACAAGAAATAATATCGATAAAACAATCAAAAAAGTACTAGAAGAGTCCCTATCTAAAGGGGACTCTCCTATTACTGAAGCAAAATTATCTAAAGCTACTTTAGAAAAAAGAGAAGAGATTATTAAAAATCTTAAAAAGAATAAAAAAGAATTAGTAAAACGCTACGGCAAAGACGCTGAAGCGGTTATGTATGGTAGAGCAACAAATTTAGCTAAAAAGGCCGTAACAGAAATGGATAAACAAAAATTAAAAGAACTCGTTAGAAAATCTTTAATGAACGAAGCCGACATTGAAGTTGGTGCCGACAAATATATGGGTGAAAAAGATTTAGCCCAAGCATCTATGATGTTAGATGATTTTGAATCAAAATTAAAATCACACGACTGGTATCATATGATGTCGGATGATAACCGAGCATATACTAAAGGTTCAGCCGAATCATCAGAACTAAAAAAATTAGCTAAACAATTAGCTAGTATGGGTTATGGTAAAGATGCTGCTGAATTGTATAATAAGTATAATGTATTTAAAAGTTTTTCATTTGAAGATTATATTGCCCCTCCTCAACCCTTTATTCCTGGATATAAAAGAAAAGAAATGGGTTTAGATGAAACAGAATTTTCTAAAGAATTTGATAATGACCCTGCTTTAAAAGGTGGTCAAAAGAAACTACCTGATGCCTTACAAAAAGCAATTGTTAAAAAAGAAAAAGGTGTAAAAGAAGGATATTATGGTACTACTAATGTAGAATCATATATTGATGCTTTAGGATACGAATCATTTGAAGACTTTTTTGGTGACAATCCTGGAGCCGAAACAGCATTAATGAACTGGATTGAAAGTATTTCTGAATTTAGAAATAAACTTATGGATTCAGGTATGCTTGAGGAAGATATTGATTTAGGTCACGTTGATAACGAACCTCATATGATTAAAAGCGAATTATATCGTATTGGAAAATATTCTATGGAACTTTATCAAATGATGGATAGTGTAGAAGGTATGGGTGAAGTAGATTTACCTGCTTGGTGGCAATCAAAAATAACAACAGCCAAAAACATGATTTCAGGGGCTAAACATTATCTTGAGTTTGAATTAAAAGAACCAGCTATTGATGCTATAGTAGGTGTTGCTGCTGATGAAGATATACTTGACGAAAATATTGGTAAAGATGAAATGTTAGCTGCTAGATTATACAAAATTAAAAACTTTGTACAACCTGCCTTCTATCAAAAAGTTAGAAGTTTAATTAATTCTGGTGACTTAGAAACAGCTGAACTTTTTATTTCAAGAATGGAACCAGCTGCTGCTAAAAACGATATGGAAATGGCTAAAATGAAAGGCGATTTAGAAGATATGGATAGAGTAGCTGTTCAACGTCAAAGAGAAAAACAAATGGCTAATATTTTTGTTAGAGAAGGAAAAAAATTAACTAAAGACGAACTTAAAGAAATTATAAAAAACAGTGTTAATGAAGGTGATATTGATGAAGGTTTTCTTGACAGAGTAAAAGCAAACATTTCAGGAGCTGGTTCTTTTGTAGGTACAGGATTAAAAAATTTAGGTAGATCCTTTATGGGTAAAGAATTAAAAGATCCTAAATTAGAAGCAGGAATGGCTAAATTGGGTCAAAAAGCAAAAACTTTAGAAAAAGAACTTAATGATGCTGTAAATGATATTAATAAATTATTTCCCGAAACCTCATTAAATAAAGCACCTGAAGAACTTCAAAAAACTATTTCTGCTTATAAAAAATTATTAGATCAAGCTAAAACAGCTAATGCTAATATAGCCGCAGGAAAAGCCGTAACTCCTCCTACAACTTCAACGTCAACTTCATCACCCTCTACTACAGCTGCTCCTGCAGCATCAACACCTTCTCAAGGTGGTGGTGGATTTAATGTAAACCCAAGAGGTCAAAAATCAGCAGCTCCTGCTACTAAACCTGCTGCCGCTCCTGCTACTAAATCTGCTGGTAAACAAAAAATGTTTAATTATAAAGGTAAAGATTATCCTCTTCAAACAGATGCTGATGGTAATTACATACAAGTAGGTGGGACTAAAGTAGCAGTTCAACCTAAATTTGATCCTAATAAAGGTACTACTACAACTCCTACAACACAAACTAAATCTCCATCTAGAGATGCAAAAGGTAGATTTACTTCTACTAAAAAAGTAGCAGAAACTATTTCTCAAAAATTAAAGTCTAAATAATGACTAAAGACGAGTTAAAGGAAAAAATTAAAGTACTTGTTAATCAAGTATACAAACCTGATTTCCTTCAGGCCAAGGATAAAATATCTTTAGATGCTCCTAAATTTCCTGTATTAGAAAAATTTCCTACATTAAAAAACGTTGTTATTAATTTATTTACAACTCAATATGAGGTTTTTATTCAAGATATACAATGGGTTGCTCCTCGTCCAACAACTTTTAGAATGATTTTAACTAATGGAGAGCCATTTTTTATACATTACACTCCAAGAAGTTGGATTGCAACTATTGAAGGAAAAAAATATTATTTAGCTAATATTGGAGAAGAAGAACAAGCCGTACAATCATTAGCTCGAGTTTTATCATATGGTCAAAAAGCAGGTACTGAAGCAGCCGGTGAAGCAGTAGCTACTGATGAAGAAGTACCAGCAGAAGAAACACCAACAGAAGAACCATCAGTAGAAGAACCAGCACCAGAAGAGGAAGCTTAATTATGGACGTATTAGATTTATTTTTTAAAAAATACTCTTATAAATTTAATAAGGGATATCCTGATATGAATAATGAACAGGATGTTTTATTATTAGAAAATGTATTACAAGAACTAGGGATAAATTTAATATTAGAAAATGATGAACTTATAAGCACATTAAATAAATCAGGTAACTTTAGTGAATTTGGAGACATATCAAGTTCAGGTAAAAAAACTATTGAGCTGACATTTTCTAATGTACCTAGTACTGGAGCTCAATCAAAACAGCAACGCCAAGAAATATATGATTTAATTAAACAAATGTCGGATAAAGGAGGTGATATTTCTAATTTTAAAAAATTGCCCGCTGGTTCAAGTATAGGAAGTGCAGAAATAATATTTAAAGGAAAACCCTTAAAAATAGTAATTAAAGGAACACCTGGTGAATCTTCAAGTGATACCGATGTAAAAGAAGCATTAGTTTCTTTATTCTATACAACAAATATAGATTCTCCCTTTAATCAAGAAAATTATAATTCAAGAATAGAATCTCTTATTGAAATTTCATCTAAAGGTATTTCTGGAGAAAGTAGTGGAGCAAGTGAAAAAGTAACTACGTTTTTAACAGCAATTGCTGAAAAAAACACCTCAGCTAATATAAATTTTATCAACCAACCATTATCTTCAGCTTTAGCTATAAAAGAAAAATATCCAAATCAAAAATTAATTCGTACAGGAATATTTAATACAATAAGAAATAAAGCTAGTCAATTAACTGGATTACCTGCTGATAAATGGTGTCCAGGGGATGTTTATGTTCAGTTAGAAGAAATAAAAGATATTGAACAAATAGATAACATTGAAATATTGAATAGGTATTTTAATGACGAATGGGGATCTAAAGAAAAATCTTTAGTAGCTGTTTCTTTAAAACAAGAAGTTGCTCAAGGAGGTAAAGCTAAAGCATTATTAAATAAATACACTAAAGTAAAAAATGACTATAACTTAACAGATGATGAAATAAATTTTAAAGAAGAACAATACAGACAAGGTATTAATCGTTTAAGAAATAATATTCAATCATTAGTAAAAGGAAATGAAAATATAATATATGATTTACAAAGTGGAGAATTAAAAAATGATATAGGGTTTTTAAGAGGTAAATATGCTGCTTTAAAATCTATTGAGTTTTTATTCAAACAATTCCCTACAGATAAAGTAGATGAAGCTATTGTAGCATTAGTAGGATTTGCATTATCCTTATCAGGAGTTAATCCTACATTTTTTAAAATAACAGGTCAAAGATCAGGAACACCAGGAAAAGTAGATAAATTTCCTAAAGGGGAAGGTGTTGTTTTATATAATATAGATGGAGATTATGAACCTATTAAAATAATAGATAGTCCCTCTTTTGGTGGACTAAAAATGGACTTTAAAATTGAAAAAGGAGGAAAACCATATTCAGTCTCTATCAATGCTCGAAATAATGGGAACGTACAAGGTACTTTAGAAGTACAAAAAATATCACCTGTTTCTTAATATTTATAACCATGAATTTAAAACAATTAGTTAAAGAGGCATTAGAAAATAAGGATTGTTGCACATCAACAAAACCTACTAAAGCGCCTATATTAAACGAAAGTTTAGCTCCACGTGAGATATTGTCCGAGGGGTTACAATACCATATAGACAATAAAAAACCGCTTACTGAACATGTGTATCGTGCTGGTTCGCAAGCATATTTTAATATGTGGTCCGAAGCAAGAGCTTTATATGTAAGAGGTATTTTAGATTTTTACGGTGATGATTTAGCTATATTAACTGAAACACATTTAGGTGAGTTTGGTATATATGAAGGTAAAAAAGTTCCATTAGATTTTATTTTTGAAGAAGAAGCAGTAGAGGAAATAAAATTAAGTGGTGAAGGAGTTAAAGATATAGTTAAACGTGTTTTTAATGATTCTAAATTATTAGATTTTTTAAATTTTAATAATTTTAAAGACTTTTTAGCATTTATTAAAACAGGTTCTTTAGATGATTATTATGAAATTAAAAATGATATTGAACAATATGATCAACAATTAGCTGAAGGATTAGATGAAGCAGCTAAACCAAAAAAGAAAACACCTCCAATTGGTAAACCAAAACGTGGTGGTTCTAAAAAGTTTTATGTTTATATAAGAGACAAAGGTAAAATTAAAAAAATATCATTTGGTGATACTTCAGGATTAAGTGCTAAATTAAATAACCCTAAAGCTCGCCAAGCATTTTCAAAACGTCATGATTGTCCAAATAAAAAGGATAGAACAAAAGCATCATATTGGTCTTGTCGTTTACCTCGCTACGCTAAATTATTAGGTTTAAAGTCAAACTTTTCAGGATTCTGGTAAAATGATAAAACTTATAAACATATTAAAAGAAATTTCCTACCCATTTTCAGAATATGATATAACATATGATGATGAAGATAATAGTTTAATTGATGTAGAATATACTTTTAAAACTGAAGAAAACACATATAAAGTTGTACTTAGCTCAAAAGAAAAAGCTAGAGAATTTGAAGTATCATTTGGAATAGATAGAGGAAATTTTAATAAAATAGATACATTTCAAATGACAGGAGAAGGAAATGCTAGAAATATTCTTCAAACACTAGCTGATATAATTAATGATTTCTATTATCAATATGATGAGGAAATAGATAAAATTATAATTAAAGGAACAAACGAAAAGCGTAGTAGAATATATAAACAATTCCTTCCAAAATACATTAATCCCGAGGCAATGGGTAAAATTGAAATAAAATGATAAAATTATTAGATATATTAAAAGAAGCAAAACAATCTATTGAGGATTTTGCTGGCACTAGATTAAAAGGTGCTGAAAAAATTGCTGATACTACCTTAAAAGCAGGTGGATTATCATTATTAACTTATAAACATTATAAAGTTAAATTACCCTATTATAAAAAAGCAGCAGCAGGTAAATTAGATAAAGATGCTGCTAAAAAAGAATTTGAAAAAACTTTAAAAAGTATTTCCTTAGGTATGACTCAAAACCAATTTCAAACAGAAGTTGGACGTTTAGAGGTATTAGGTGAATTACTTATAGAAAATAAATAATATGTTAAATGAAAATATTCCTTACTTTAAATGTTTAGTAAGGCGTTCTCATTATACTCACAACCT
>Ga0181356_1001085_pt1 | contig 11912 bp, 9 predicted proteins | sample Fa13VDMM110SN_FD_130104 | JGI IMG/M metagenome (GOLD analysis project Ga0181356, IMG submission 130104) | Freshwater viral communities from Lake Michigan, USA - Fa13.VD.MM110.S.N | ecosystem: Environmental > Aquatic > Freshwater > Lake | place: USA: Michigan | collected 2013-09-24 | reverse complement strand
AGAGAGGGAATTGTTACAACAGTCGCTCCACTATCCATATGGAAACCTCTTGATTTATACGCCCAATCAGAACCAGTAATTGCATCACAGAAATCACTAATTGGATTTTGTTTTCCTTTGTACTGTAATAAACTATCGTCTACTCCAAATTGTGAAGAAAATCCTAAATAACTTCTTCTAATATTATCACCTGAACTTTGTGTAGTGTTATTAGTTCCACTTGAATTACCAAATGGAGGGTCGTAAATTGTTTCACCAGGGAAATAGTATTGTGTCTTATATATTGGGAACGCCGGACTGATTGTTGGGTACTCTCTGTTGATATAACCTTCAAATCCACAAGGAAGAGCGTCAGTCGGAGCATCGTAGTTAGCCTCAACCATAATATATTTAGAGTTCAATGCGTACTCTCCGTCTAACGTACCAACTTTCTTAGCAATATAGTTGTTAAGATTTGGGTCCATAGAACAGTTAGTAAATTTCTCTATAGTAACTGGATTATCATCCGTATCGTAGAAATCACGAACAATCACGTCAAAAGTACCATTGTTAAATGAAATATTTGCAATAGTTACTTTAATTTGTGTGTTTGCAGTATCGCCGTCAGAAATTGTATAGAATTTAAATAATTCGTATACTTTATTACCTCTTAATTCTGATACAACCCAAGGAGATACAGGTGCCTGATATTGTTCTAAATAGAAACCTAATGAGTCACTTTGTAAACTTCTTTCAGATTCTGTTGAATCTAATCTTATTGTACAATTAAGACCTCTAATGTATCCTTTGTTATAACCATAATTTAATAGAGTAGAATAAACCTCCTCAACAAATACAGGAAAACTTTCTTTTGGTTTACCAAAATTAGTAATACCTAATACTTTAGAAATGAAATTAGCGTTTGTCTGTTGTAATGATACTTCATAACTAAAGTTAGTACTATCAATAGTTACTCCTGAAATTAAGAATGTTTGGAATGGATTCTTTGTTACCGCTGAGTAAGAACCCGCACAACTCATTATTAAATTTGTAGTCGCCGATACTTGATATACTGGACCATTGTCTGTACTATAATTAGCTAATCCTCTTGAACGTAATGTTGCTATTGAAATGTTATTATAATCAGAAAAAGCATCACCACTAAACGCATAATATCTACCTGTCACCGTACCTGAGAATACTCCGTTCACAGCCCAAGAGTTACCTGATAATGATGTTACCGCTCCGTAGAAAGAATAACCTGAATAATTATCACCTGTTGTTGGGTTGAAGTTAGAATAGAACCAAGCATCATCTAATCCCGAACAACTTGTAATTGATTCTGCAGATAAACTGTTCACACCAAATTGATTAGTTTCATTAGTGTATGTTGCTGCAGATGTTGCGTAATTGGCTCCTGAAATCGCTCCCCAATAACTAATAGTATTAGCTGAGGTTGCGTTATTTCTCAAAATACCAAGTAACATACTCTTCATATCATCAGAAATTGTTGATACACCACCATCAAACTGAGTGTATTGAGAAGTGAAGTTTCCGATAATCGGTCCTGGAATTGTACTAAAGAATGATACACTTGTAGTAGATGCCGTAGTTCCTGTAAACAATATACTGTAAGTAACAGCACTTTGGTTACTTGCTCTATTAATTCCGATAGTTGCACAATTGACATTTGCAACGGTTGCGATTGACCAAGAAGGTCCTGCGTCATAACCTGATAAACCAAGTACTCTTGTTACAAATAATTGATTTGATTGTTGTAAGTATGATTTTGCGATGTAAGCTGCCTCATATTTAGGGATTTGTGTGTTAACGAATTTTTCAGGGTTAGTACCTCCAAAGTAAAGTTGGTATTCGTCGTAATTAGTTACGAAGATTGGTTCAAAGGCTGGACCTTGTAACGCTTCTCCAACAATTCCTAAAGTAGTAACACCTACGTTTTGAGACACAAAGCTCAAATCTCTCTCGGATGTATAGACACCTGGAGAAACGAAAACTGTGTTTGATGTTGCCATTTAAATGAATGATTTAAAGTTTTTATTTTTATATAAATACTTGTTGATTTTTCAAAAAACTTTATTAAAACCAATCTATTTATTATTTAGTATGAAAAAATTCTACTTTTGTATCTATGAAATATAAGAACCTTAAGATATCTGAATATCATCACAATTTGTTAAAAAAACATTGTGATAAACACGGTCTGAAAATTTCTAAATTTATTGAGGTGTTAATTAAAAAAAATTGTAGTGATAAAGGGGATATCTATGGGGAGTAATTACAATAACTCAACTTCTAACGAAATAGTAGATTCTTCCCCTAAAGTTAATTTTTGTATGTCTATTTGAAGAGTGTCACCATTATTTATCTGAATAACTGATGGACTCTCACCGTAGAAAAGATTATTAATATAAACAAAATAATTTGTTACATTGTCAGTTAATATAACTGTTAAATTTGCAGTATACTCAAATGTTTCAGAATACGAAACAGAATTAGAATCATAATTAAAAATAACTTTTGAAGATTCTGATGGAACTACTTTAATTTTTTTAGATTTATAAGTTTTAGTATCCGCTTCAATTAATTGTAATACACGACTGATGGCAGGTTTAACCTCAAACTCATCTTCATCAATTAAAAATCCCATTAACGTAAATTGATAACTCTGGACATAGTATCTCCTCTTTTCAATGTCCATAACAGATTCATCCGAAATATCGTTCATTATAATAGGAATATAATGACCTTTAACATTTGTGTAAGCTTGTCTTGATGAAAATTTTTCAAGTATTTTTTTGTTAAACTTATTTAATTCTCTCATTCGATTACAAACAATTTTAACTGAATAAGTAATATCTACAGGTACAGGTTGAGGTATCGTATAAACATCATACCCTTTTCTATCTCCATCCCAACTTGGTACTGCCGCATAAAAATATTGTCTTCTATTAGGAATAGTCCAAAGTAATGAAGGTAATGAACCGTATTTAACTTCAGGATTTCTAATTGTTGTAACAAAAGGAGGTTCAGGATTTTTATCTAAATTTTGAAATGACCAAGTTTTAGTAAAGTTAGCCCAATTTTGGGTAGTCATTATTATATCAATTATTGGTACTTTAATTCCTTCAGTACTAATTTCCAAATCGTTTTTAACAAAATCTAAAAATCCTCTATCCAAGTCTTCGTGTAATATGGATTTAGGTAGGTAAGTCCCGTGCTCGTTAATCATATCAAGCATTTCTACCCTACGAGGAAATCCTTCTTTTTTAGGAATAAGACTAATGTCTTTTTTTATTTTTTTTGGTAATCCCATTTTATAATCCGTTAAATTCGTTTGGTCCTACAGGTGACGCATTTATTGTTCTGTAGAATGGTTTGTAACCCGCATAAGTATGTTTGTTATCTGAAACAACCCTACCGTCATTATTGACCACATAATATCTTACACGGTTTTCTTTTTCGTAATACCCAATATAATCACCATATTCAATATCAACACCAAGTTCATCTAAATGAGTTTGATAAACTGATATTCTAATATTACCAGGTTCAAATTGATTAATTTTACTATTTCCTAAATTTTTATTTTCAGGTGCCGACACTTGGACGTAAGCTTTGAACTCAATAGGTGGATGAAATTTAACTCCATTTGATAGAGATTCACCATAAACGTCATCAATATCAGTCCTTTGTTTATTTACCTTATAAAGAATCAGAGTAAAGTTCATATCTCCCTCTAGCCATTCTCTTCCCATACCTACATCTAATGTGAAGTCCTCGGCTCCAAAAAATTTTCCTAAACGAGTAATTGGTACATTTCTCTGTGACATATTGATAAATATCTTTATTTCACTTATTATTAGTGGTAATGTAATTTGAGATTTTGGAAACAGGGATATCACATTTAAGTATAGAACAAAAAGCTCTTTCAGTTTTAGAAAACTATGAAGGGTCTAATAACTATATTCTTAAAATTAAAAAACAATGTGACACCAATAAAAAACATATTCCAACAAGGGCACAATGTGAGTATGTTTTATCGTTTGAAAAGGTAGTTCCTAAAGTTGCTAAAAAATGGGTACCAATTGATTCATATTTTTCTAAAAAACTTGTTGAAGATAATCTGTTCATTAAAGAACCTGACCAAATTTACGTTGAGAAAATTTTAGTTGAAAAAGACAAGTCTTACCATATTTGGGGTAAAGTTTTTAGTGCGGAAACTATACACGATTTCTGGATACCTAAAGCTGCGGTAATTAAAGATTACAAAGAAAATGTTGTTGAAGTTGATTATTCTAAATATGAAAAACGTCCTCCATTACCTCACCAAAAAGAAGCCATTGAAAAGTTATTAAAGAATGACAAGTTTATATTGGCGGATGATATGGGGTTGGGGAAAACGACTTCGGCAGTAATTGCGTCATTGGAAAGTGAGTCTAAAAAAGTTTTAATTATATGTCCCGCATCTCTTAAAATAAATTGGGAAAGAGAAATCAGAAACTACACTGATAGACCAGTTTACATTTGTGAGGGTAAAAAATATGAGGACTCCGATTTTATTATAACAAACTATGATATCCTTAAAAACTTTCACGACCCAAAAGATAAAGAAAACTCATTAATTTTAAAAACAAATTTTGACCTTGTCATAATTGATGAAGCACATTATGTTTCAAACGCTCAAGCACAAAGAACAAAAATTATAATGGATTTAACCAAAGACATTAAACGACTTTGGTTATTAACAGGAACTCCGATGACTTCCCGTCCTATGAATTATTATAATATTCTAAAATTAATTGATAGTCCTGTTAGTCAAAATTGGATGGCTTATGCAATTCGTTACTGTAATGGGTACCAATTTAGAGTAGGTAATAAAAAAGTTTGGAATGTTACAGGAGCGTCAAACTTGGAAGAATTAAGAGAAAGAACTTCTCGTCAAATACTTCGTAGATTAAAAACTGAGGTTTTAGATTTACCTGAAAAAATTATGACACCTGTTTACCTTCGTTTAAAATCAAGATTATATGAAGGATTGATGGGAGAGTATTATGATTGGTATAATAACAGACAAGAAGAATCAAAATCACTTTCAGTTCAGTTTACAAAATTAATGAAAGTTAGACAAGTAATTGCCGAAGAAAAAATTGCAACAACTATTGAACTGGCCGAGAACATTATTGAACAGGGTAAAAAGGTGATTATTTTTAGTAATTTTACTGACCCTTTAAAAAAAATACACGAACATTTTGGTAAAAAGTCAGTTTATTTAGATGGGTCAACATCAAAACCTGCAAGACAGGATGCTGTTGATAGATTTCAAGAGAGTGATAAAATTCAAGTTTTTTGTGGTAATATGAAAGCTGCAGGTGTTGGATTAACTTTAACCGCGGCTGAAGCGGTTATTATGAATGACTTATCATTCGTGCCTGCGGAACATTCCCAAGCAGAAGATAGAGCATATCGTTACGGTCAAAAAAATAATGTTTTAGTATTCTACCCTTTGTTTGAAAACACAATTGAGGGTGTTATTTATGATATTTTATCCCATAAAAAACAAATAATTGGTACCGTTATGGGAGATGATGGTACATCTGCAGATATTGTTGAACAAATCTTAAACGAAATCAATAATAAGTAAGTATTTATTATTGATGAAATCATTAAATTTATTATCAGAATCTTTAGTAAAAAAAATAACAGGTGAAGTTGTTTTACCTGAAACAAAATTTTTTATTAATGAAATGAAAACTATTGGGATTGAAAAACTCCCATACGGTTACGCATCGTTAAGAAGATTTATTGACCCTGAAACTATGAAGTTTCACTACCAAAAACATTACAAAGGGTATGTAAACAAATTAAATCAGGCTTTAAGAAAGAAAGATTACGGTGATGTAGAATTAGAAAAAATTGTAAAACAGATTAATCGTTATAATACCACAATTAGAAATAACGCAGGTGGTGCATTTAACCACGCAATGTTTTGGAAAATGTTATCACCAACCCCTCAAAAACCATACGGTGAAGTTTTAGAAAAAATCAAAAAAGATTTTGGTTCTTTTAGAGAATTTAAAGAGAGATTTGAATCAATTGCTAAAAAAAGATTTGGTTCAGGATGGATATGGTTAGTAATCTCAAAAAGTGGTAGATTAAAAGTTATGTCCACTCAAAATCAAGATAACCCTTTGATGAATGTTTATGACAAAGGAGGGTTTCCTATTTTAGGATTAGATTTATGGGAACACGCATATTACTTAAAATATCAAAACAAAAGAGACGATTATATTGAGAATTTTTGGGATGTAATTAATTGGAAATTTGTTAATGATTTATATCTGACAAAAACTAAAAAAGAGGATTGATATTTATAAATAAAAAGAAATGGCTGTAATACCTGAACCACAAAGAAGTGATTTATATACCAAGGTACGTCACGTACTTGGTGCCCCTTTACGCTCAGTTGAGTTAGAGGATGAACAAATGGATACTTTATTGGAATTCGCTATTGGGGATTATTCCCAATATGTTCAAAATTTTCTAATTGATTCTCAATGGACCCAACTTTGGGGTCTTAATATGGATACTCAATCTTTATCAAGAGCGTTTATTACCAAGAATTTTAATTTAGAAGAAAGGTATTCATATGCGTATTCTAAAATTGTTGGATTACAAGCTGGTGGTGATTGGGTATTAGAAAAAGATTTTATTCAATTAGAACCTAACCAACAAATATATGAAATTCCCGCAGGTAGAGAAGTTAATGAATTACTTTGGTTTAGTCCTGCTACACAAAATAATATGTTATTTGACTCTTTTAGTTTTGGTGCATTTGGAGGAACTGGTATAGGTGGTCCCGGAGGATTTTCTCAAATGGGGAATTCGGGTTCGTACTTTATGATGCCAGCGTTTGATATGTTATTAAGAATGCAAGAGATTAATATCCAAAGAAGAATCATTGCTAGTGATATGACTTATAGAATTACGGCTTTACCTGAAGGTAAAAAAGCAATACATTTAATGCAAACACCTGGTGGTAGATTTGACTTTGGTAACAGAAATTTAATGGGGGGTAAGGTTTGGTATTGGTACTACGATGTAGGACCTGCAGATAGAGATACTTGTTTAAAGGCCAATCCTGAAATTATTAAGTTACCATCGGATGTTCCGCAAGACTCAATGTCGTGGATAGATTTAAATAATCCTGCACAACAATGGGTGAGAAGATATTTCATTGCTAACTGTAAAGAAACTTTGGCGAGAGTTAGAGGAAAATATTCGGGAAATTTAAAAACACCTGATTCTGAATTAACAATGGATTATGCGTCACTTTCAACTGAAGGAAAGGACGAAAAGTTAAAATTAATTGAAGAGTTGATTGGTGCCGAAGGAATGTTAACAAGATTGAAACCTGACAAAGTAATGGAAAGAGAAGCTTTAACTGCTGAAAATTTAAATAAGCAAATGAAGTATAGAGCATTTCCAAGAAACATATATGTAATTTAATTTATGGGAATTTTAAGAACACAACCTATCAAAAGAACAATTAATGGTGTAGATGTAGAAACATCTTCTAAAGTCGTTACAAGCGAATCTGAATATACTCCACAAGGAGAATTTTTATTAATTACTACAGATGCCGATGAGGTACTTGTTAAATTAGATTCAAAGATTAATGACCACATTATTATTAAAGCATTAACACCGACAAGAATTGTCCCTGATATGCAAAAAATTGATAGGTTATATGACGATTTAATTATTGGAGACGGAGCAAGTGTTGAACTTTGTTTCGTATTCAACACTTGGTACGTCATCTCTTCTGATGGTGTTAAATTTAATTAAACCATCTCTTCCCATCCTTCTTCAGCCAATTCGTAAATATATTCAGGGTCAACTCCTCGTTTACCCCAATATATCATTTCTTGGTCTGTAATGGTTAACAAATCTTCAATACTATCTTGGTCACCTGATTCAAATGGAACACCATTAATTAATTTACATTGTTGTTTGGTAAACAAACCTCTGTCTTTAGGGTCACTAACAATTAGATTATTTCTAACTTCTTCACCAAATACAATTAACAACGGTTCAATTCTTTTATTAAATGTTACAACAGCTCTTGCTATGTTATATTCACCTGTCATAGTAGGGTTAGACTCTAATTCATCAGGATTTAATCTATAACAGTTAAGTTGAATAGTTGAACCCAATACAGGTGGTTTTCCGTGAAGAGCGGTATAAGCATCTTTATCTTTTTTACTCATCTTATCATTAACTTTTTGAACATCTCCGTGTGAAGCTTTAAGTCCGTTATTAACATAAAATATTACATCCCCTAAACTAACTGCAATACCATCTCTAATTGCCAATTCCATATGAGCCATCATTGACATCATATTACCCGCCTTTGTTTTTTCAGTTGAACGTTTCTTATAATCGTCAATAGATAGTTTTACTTTCGCTCTTTGAGCTATCTTCATTAAAGGAATTTGTTGATTAAAAATTACTTCCAAATATTCATAGTACCACTCAACAAAATCTTGACCGTTACCTTCAAGTAACATTTTAATTCCTTTATCTAAGAAGTCTTCAATATAAAGTGGAAGTTTCTTACTCTTGATTGAGTTACCTGTAAGTTTAATCTTACCATTGTGTTCCATTGTTGCGTAGTTCTTACGAGCGATATTCATACAAGATTTCCAGGTCCCGTCACAGTCAAGCCCCATCGCACCTTTCATAAACATATCATTAAACTCGGCAACATCTGCATCGTAACCTGTATATTCTTTACCTTCTTTAACTAACCAATTCTTACCCTTACCAATATATCTTCTATCATCTACACCACCTTCAGGTAATGAGAAGTTCATACCATCTGTGTCACATACTAATGCAATATATCCTCTCTTCATAAAAAAACGTAACATCTGACGAAGGTATTGTCTACCTGTACAAGTAATCTGTTCACCCATATACATATCTCCCCAGTGAAATACTTGTGGGGCAGATAGAGCTCCGAACATACTATTGATAAAAATCTTAATTGGTAATTGTTTTCTGTCGAATGATGTTGCTTGTTTCTTATCAATATCCTGATATTCTTTAGCCAAGTTTTTATACTTAATACGAGTATTACGGAAATAATTTAACATACCCTTCATCGCACCTGTAATATCACAAGTTGGAAATACATCGTGTTCAAGTTGAATTGAAGGATAAAGTGACGAAAAGTCAAGTTTCAATACATCGGTAGAAAATCCTACTTTAAGTAGTCGTGATAACCCTCCTACAAACTCTGTCTTTTCATTCTTTTTAGGAATCGCTAACATATGTTTGTATGACCAAGCTCTCATTTGGATTTCCCATAATGTTGCAGTTCCCATCGTTGAGACTCTTTCATATGTTGTCGGGACCAAAGATGCGAGTAGGAATGAACCTTGATTGAATTCTTCGTCAACTGTTAGAGTTTCCTCCAAGTCATCGTCAAGATATCGTTCAACCAAATTATCACCCGTTGTTTTAATATAGACATTTAAATGTTTGGAACACGCTTCGTCAATTGTTGGGTCTACCCCAACTTTCTTATATTTTCCGTTTTGAATGTTTAACCAAAACTCTTCTTTTTTTGCGTAGAATGGACCAATATCTGTGTGTCCAATGTAAACTCGGTCAGGTGCTTCCGCTTTGATGTATTGGGTAATATACTTTAAACCCGCAGATTTAATGGATGAATTGATTGCCTGAGCCCTTCTAACGGCGTGTAACGTATCAATAACGTTATAACCCCACATAGATGTCTGATTAAATCTCTCAACCTCGTTTGCAAGTTTTAACATACTCTCAGATTGTTTGATTGGGTTGGCGGCATTTAAAGTTTTAGCAACCTTTCTAATGTCTAATTTTAAAGCTTTGGCTCTTTCAAATATCCATAACCAGTCAAAGTTAAATCCGTTGTATGATGCGATAATACTTGGTTTAAGTTCATCTATGGTATTAAAAAATTTGATAATACCTTCTCTTTCCTGTTCTTCATCTGAACATTCAATTACCTGACTAAAACCTTTATTGGTTTTCATTCCTATCATAAAGATACGACCATCTTTTGGTTCAAGAGAGGTCGTCTCCAAGTCAAATACAAATCTTGTAATACTATTGTAATCATCAAACCCTTTGAACAGACGTTTTTCTTTTGTAACTAAGAATTGTTCAACAGGTGGTAAGATAAGGATTAATCCTTTGGTTTTTTCACCCCAAGGGTCCACACCACCGTCTCTAAAGAATTGTATCAAGGAACGGTACCCATTTAACGATTTAACCATAAATGTTAAACCCTTTTCTAATCTTTCATTGCCATCAGTACGTAATTTCTCAATAACAATTTTATGTTTTGTCATTGCTTCTTTTTGAGATGCTTTGGATGACCCATAGAAGTTTAATCCACGTAAATCCCCAACCCAAGCAAATGGGATAAAAGTATCTTTTTTAATTTGTTTTCCGTGAATTGGGTGTTCAATAATTTTCCAAACACAATCTTTGACGTAATCGTATTCTACTCCGATGATATATTTCTCATCGTCATTCCCCTGAAGGAACTGTTCAATTTCTTCGTTTAATATCATAAATTTTTAATTGGTGTATTTGCTTCCGATAGTAAGGTCGGAATTTACCTTATGAGTATAAGTTTAACCAAATAAAAAATATAAGTCAAATAAAAAAACCCACTTTTTTAAAGTGGGGTCATCTTATTTAAGTATTGTTACGGTTGTATTGCTGAAATAATTTCGTCAACTAACGCAGTTAACAATGTTTGGTCAATTTGGTCAAATCCAACTGAAAAAGATGTTTCTTCTTTTCTGTCTTCAGTTCCAACACCTAAATATCTAACATCACTACCATTAAAAATATGAATAACGTGATAGTCAGTTAATGTAACACCACTTTCAGGTAAAAATGTTTTTACGTGGTCTACAAATGGTACTAAAGTCGTTAATGATGATGACGGTACTTTACCATTATTAGTTTCTCCAATAATTTGAGTTTCACCATAACCAAATATGTGAATTGTTGAAAATTGTTCCATAATGTTTTTTTATTTATAAATATATCGTTATATTAAATTGTTACGTAAATTGTATATTCCAATTTGTTGAATCTTGAGCAATACCTTTAACTGTTCGTCCAATAGATGTGATATATGTCACAGTATACGGAGATGTTTTTTGAATACGATAAATTTCTCCCGAATTGGTTGTTATATAAAATTCGTTACTCGCGACAAATATACCTCTTGGATTTGAAATTATGTTTGTCAAATTAACTTGAACTTCACTCGGTAATAGGGCAAAATAGTTACCATTATAGTATTGATATTGATTCAAATAAACTGCAGTATTTGTTGAGTTAGTTGTTATCATTATTAGTTTATCGGTAGTAGTTTTTATCATACCTCCAGTACAATACCTATCTGCAGGTATCGCCCCACGGAATTGATAACTATATGATTGAGTTGCGAATGGCCCTAAAACTATTTCTCTAGGATTTCCATATCCTGATTGAGAATTTCTTACAAATAAAACATTGTATGAATCTAATACACAAATACTTGCGTCAGCTGTAAGTGCGGTATTTTTATATACTGGAGTATTTGATAACCCATCTTGTCTAGCGATAGACGTATATCCGTTAAATGTCCACCACGTATCACTGTATTTTCCAATCCAAACTTTTAAATTTACTAATGAATTTTGAGGTGGGTTAACATTAGTTACTATACCTGTTCCAAAATCATACGAATACACCACACCATCATTATCTACGGAATATAATATTGCAGATGGGGGAACATATGACGGAGAAACTGTAGGTGTAACGGTTTTGGTCGGGGTAATTGTTGGGGTAACACTATTTGT
>Ga0181356_1001077_pt1 | contig 11974 bp, 16 predicted proteins | sample Fa13VDMM110SN_FD_130104 | JGI IMG/M metagenome (GOLD analysis project Ga0181356, IMG submission 130104) | Freshwater viral communities from Lake Michigan, USA - Fa13.VD.MM110.S.N | ecosystem: Environmental > Aquatic > Freshwater > Lake | place: USA: Michigan | collected 2013-09-24 | reverse complement strand
TTCAAAGGCCCGGTCCCACTTGCTTCCCTTGGCCACTGCTGCTGGTCTCGGTCTATTCATTTCACCTTCTCCTTCAAGATGGTGTTGAGGGCTCCAGCAGCGTGCTGGCCAGGAAGCTCAGTCAGCCGGCGGTATTCTGCCTTGGACAGATATACAGCAGCGCCATTCTCATACAAGGCCTTGGCCTCAGTGGGAGAGCAACGGACAGCCTGCTTAGTCTCGACAATCAGCATGCACTTGCTCATCGGTCTGCCTTCCTCTTATCGATTATCTCTTGTTGATTGTACTGAGGCCAACGTGCCTTGGCGATTGCCTTGGCATGCTCCTCAGAGCTTGCAGTGATCTCATCGACGCGCCACATTCCCCAATGGCAACCAAAGTCATGGTGATGGGTATAGCTGGATTGGACTGAATAGACTGCCCTGTCTGGCGAATTAAATAGGTCAGTGACAAGCCTCTGGAGCAGCCACACATTCAACTCATTGTGAAAGTTCAATTGCTTTTCTGTTGGCTCGAATAAAGGCAACTGGACTTCTTCATTGCTTTTCATTCGACCTCTCCATTCACCAGTGGTTCAATCTCCTTGAGCGATAGCTCAGCCAGCGCATTCCAACTTGTCACAAGTCGACCAATGACAGCATCAGCAACGCCTGGAGCTACCTCGACAGTGGCCAGGATAAGTCCAGTTGGCTCCAGCCACAGGTCATATTTGTGGAGGCCATTCCTGTTGAACCTTCCCTTGTGTGCCACAATCTTCCCTGAGTTATTTGCCCTTGAGGGCTTGAGCCTCCTCTTGGTCTTGATGTCAATCACCTCTGCTGCCATTCTTTTCCCTTTCTTGCTCGTCAAGATACTCAAGCACCTTTCTATATGTTTGAGAAGTCAGATAAATCTTGCCCTGATCTGTGTCAACGACAGCACCTTCAGCAGGAACATTCATCATGATCCCATTCTTGCCTTCGACCTCTGCTCCTTCCTCTGAGAGAATCACCTCAAGCCCAACAAGTCTCTTCAATGGCAGCATGCTATTTCCAATCAATGGATTGTGATGGATTGAGCAGGGCAATAGACTGCCTTATAAACATTCTCCTTCTGATCAAAGATCACATAACCAACATCATCTGAAAGGTATCCATCCTGGTCACAGGACCTCCAGCCAAAAGGAGTGTACTGGAGTCCATGCGCCCGCAGCCAAGTCCGGGCCTTAGAGGAATCATTCGTCTTGAATTCAATCTTGGTCTTCATTGGTCTCACTCCTTTAGGTCAACATGTTACTGGATTGCACTGATGTTCTCAAGTCCTTCTGCCTCGTTGCGCGCTGCCTTACGAAAGATGCGGTCAATGCCATCCCAGTCGCTCAGAAGCTCGGCAAGGACCTTGCGCTCATATCCTGCTAGGATGTTTGCCATAACAGAGGATGAGTTCATCGGCCGCTCAGCAGACTTTCGGATGAGGACAGCAGTCAGCTGCTCCTTAGCCTTGGCTGCATCAATGCGAGGGGCGGTGTCCCATCTGTGTTTGGTGTGCTCATACTCGGCAATCAGCTTAGCATTGCGGCTTTTTATTCCTTCATTCATCCAGGTGGCCCCACCTTCAGGCCTCTCATCCTCAAGAGTAGGTTCCACCGGCGGAATCAGGTTCAGGTCATAGCGCAAGCCCTCGAATAGCCTCAGCATAGCAGCAGCATTGATGGCATCATTGCCTGCCCACTCGAATGCATCGGCTGGGCTCTTGGCATAGCGCTCTGCGAATGTGTTGCACTCCTTCTTCCACATCTCAATATGGATATTGATCTGCTCAGCAACAAGCTTCCTGAGAGGGAATTTGGCAAGCTCCTCTGTTGCTTCTGCTATCCGGGATGAGCGCTCCTTGGCAGCGATTTGCTCAGGCGTCATGGCGACGGGTGCGGGTGATTTTGACTTCTTGGCCATAGTAGTTGCTCCTTAAACCAACATCCAATTGTGTCGGTTCCCAATCACAATCCTAGTTGCTGTGCTTAGCAGAATGCCTGCTGCCATTTCAGGGGGCTGCTTAGAGACATATCGATCAGCCCAGTCGAATGGAACCTCCTTCCAATTGAAGATCTTGTGATCACCCATAGCATCATCTGCGAGCTTCTCGACAGAAGCGCACCATTCCTCGAATGAAATTTTCTTGGCCATAGTAGTTGCTCCTATTGGTGTCAGGATTAGCCGGTTGAATCAAAGGCCCCACTCATCAAAGTTTTCGGCAGCAACTGAATTGGCCAAGCGCAGAAGAGCATCGCGCAAAGCAATGGTGGCCTTCTCATGCTTCTCCTGCTTAGGCATCTCACCAAAGTGGTTGTCTGTGAGAGAGTTTTTGTGGGCCTTCTGAACCTCTATGGCGAGAGCCGCAAAAAGGGCTGCTGCCCCATACTTGGCAAACAGATTGTCCACATCCTTTGTGGCAAAGGCCAGATCGCCTGTCGACTGCTCCAACTGAGCCTCGTACCGCTCGAAAGTGATATAAGGGGTACGGCTTTTCTGGAAGGTCTTGCTGATCGACTTCATCTTAGGTCTCCTAGGCCAGGGGCCTTATCTTCGACCCGGCTCGTCTGCCGGTAAGAGCAAATATGCGCTCAAACTGTTAACAAATCGTTACTTTCTTTATTTATTTCAAACTTTCTTCAGGACCCCTTCAAGGGTGGTGCCTGGATGAGGGCAGCTAACCCAGACACCACCCTTGAGGTCACAAGCAGACTAGGCGCGCAAAGAGAGGGTGGCCTTCTTCCCTGGGCCATTGCGCGGCGACGCAATAGGAGCAGTCCCAGAGGAGGCACTTCCCTTCCCTTTCCCAGTCGGCTTGGAGACAGGCTTGGCTGCCGGGAGATGAGCAGCCTTGGCCTGTGGTCCGTTGCCATCCCCTTTCGAGGCAGGCAATTCAATCTTGGCAATCGTCGCAGCATACAGCCCCAACAACTCCAGTGGTACAGCAGCACCCTTCTCCATTCGCTCTCGCGCATACGCAGCCAGCGTCTGCGGATGAACATCGAGCTTGGAGTCATAGGGGATCTTAGCCTTATCCAGGCCTGCCGTCACTCGCTTAGCAGTCTCGATATCCCCCTTGTCAACAACGACATTGATCCCGAACTTGATCAGCGCCTCTGCATCATTCTTCACCAGCCACTCGAATGCTGCTTCCCGCTTCTTGGCATCCTTGGGGATGGACCCATTGATGACCTTCTTGAGGTACACACGCGCGCCAGTGGAGATCGAAGTGAAGTCAGAGGTCCCTGCTTCAGCCATCGCATCCGGGATCGTCTTGGTGAGGTAAACAGTCAGGTCAGCCTTCATTGCTGTGATGGCTGCTTCCATGCTTGCAATGTCCCTGCTCAACTTCGCAGCAGCATTGACCGGGCCTTCAACACTCTTCAACATCTTGGTGGAAGGTGTTGGGATGTAGTCTTCAATGTCAGCAAACTTCTTCTTGGCCATTCACTTTCCCTTCTTCTTTGATGTTGGCTTCTTGGCCTTCGCCTTAGGAGCCTCCAGGGCAGGAGGTGAACTGATTAGGTCCATCTTCCTTGCCCTGAAGTCTGCCATTGGTGTCACCCAATACTGACCGCTATCGCCTTTCCACACGACTGAGTGGACCATTGTGAAGTCTTGAAGGGCTGTGGCGATGACCTGCATGGTCTTGCCACTTCCTCTCGCCTTCCACACTTGGCCTTCGACGATATCAGTCAGAAGTCGGCTCACATCGCATCTCCCGTACCAGTGTTGGCCTGGGCTTCATCAGCCGCCATCGAGGAGATGTCACCAATGACCAAGCCGTTGCGGGCCTGCTCATAGAAGGCCTTTGCTTCAGCCAGAAGCTCAGCGCCATCTTCCATTTCAGGAAGCGAATCAGCAGCCTCGAACTTCCAGCCGAACCAGTCACCCTCGTTGTTGGTCTGGTTGACTGTGGAGGCTCGCCAAGAACGATAGAAGATCGGAGGAGTGAAGACAGAGCCATCAGCGCGCTGGATCTTCTCTGCTGTGATCAGGGTCATCCAACGACGCGATGCCCGCAGCTGAGTGGATGTGAGAGGAACGAAGCAACGCGCACCGCCAGCCGAAAGGTTGAGGCAATAGTAAGTCGCAGTCTCAGCAACATAGTTGCCATTGGGCAGGATCATTCGGCCCTTCTCATCAGGCGTGCACTGATCCAGGATCGAAGCATCCAGGCCATGATTCTTGACAAGGCCCTTGCCAGTGGATCGCGGTGCCCACTCGATAAAGATGCGTGCAAAGAAGCACGGGATCAAAGTGATCTCATCTCGATACAGAGCGCCGGTGGCAGTATCACAGAAGTCGCCCTGCTGAGCATCCGGGTTGAACTCAGGCTTGCTTTTCTGCAACTGAGGCGACAGAGCCTGAAGGATCGTAATGCGAGGGATGATGACATCAGACTGAGTGACATTCTCCAGGCCCGATGAAGCCATGCCGCTGAACGTATCGTCAGAGATCTTGGCCAGGGCACCATCCTTCTTGAGGACAGTGACAGCAGTGGAGGGTTGGCGAGGGGCCTGATTGCCAGGGATCAGACGATTGGCAGCCTCAGGCTTCAGAGCGCTCTTGGCCTGAGCAACAGGGGCCTTAGTAGCGACAGCCTTGGCGGCAGGGGCCTTGGGAGGCGGTGCCTTCCCATTGGACTTGGCAACAGCAGTGTTGGTCTTCAAAGCCATGTTTTATTCTCCTGGGTATGCTGCCGAGGTTGATCTATTGTGGCAGCGTTTCTTATATCCTCTGTATTTAGTGTGAAGGGAAGGTGGTTACACTGTGAATGCGAAAATAATTTTAAGCTGAAGGTTGGAGACCATTGGAAAACCTCTATCTTTCATATCGACTACAGCTTATAGGTCGAATATAAACCGCATTATCTCGCCAACCACTCTCTATATAGGAGCCACTATGGCCAAGAAGACTGCCCCCAAGAAGCCAAAGAAAGAAGCTGTCAAGAAAGCAGCAGATGTCGGAGATGAAAGCCTGAAGGCACAGGTTGGAGGGAGAGAGGTTGGCCAGATCCCCTATCGCAACATTCCTGCCTTGGCTCACTACATTGATCGCATCGGCGCTGAGCAGCTGAACTTCCGACGCTTCATGGTGAAGGAGGAGAAGGGCAAGTATTATACAGAGCGCACCATTGTGCGCATCAACCCTGATGGGACAATCTATTGCTCCAACAAGGAGCATGCCCCTTCCGAGGAAGAAGCCACATTGATCCGAGGGGCATTGATGGCTGTTGGCTTCCCCAAGTCAATCGTCGCCAGTGAAGCTCAATACAAGGTTCTTGCCTCAAAGCTCTCAGGCACAAAGTTGTTCCCGGCATATTCGAGAGGGAAGGTCAATGGCATCTTGATGGTCCAGCAGCGCGTCGATAAGGACGGGACCAAGCACTATATCCCTTGGACAATGTGGAGTGATGGGGTGTGGCGTGCGATGGAGCCGGATGGACCACTGCCATTCTACAAGGGGCCAGAGCGAACCAGCGCCAAGATTATGGTTCACGAAGGTGCCAAGGCTGCAGAAGCTGCCAGCAGGATTGCCAATGACCCTAAGCACCCATGGTGCAAGAGGCTGTCGCAGTATGAGCACTGGGGTATCCTGGGTGGAGCTCTGGCCCCTCATCGTGCAGACTATTCAGAGCTTGAGAACCATAAGCCGACTGAAGTTGTCTATGTGTGCGACAATGATGAGCCTGGAAGATCTGTCTTGGAGAAGTTCTCTCAGTACTGGGGCAAGTCGCTGCTTGGTCTCTCCTTCGATAAGCGTTTCCCATATGGCTTTGATATGGCGGATGATCTCCCTGATACATTCTACAAGATGGGAGAGGAGTTCCAGGAGTATGTTGGGCCAGACATCGATGACCTGTTGAAGCCAGCCACCTGGGCAACAAGGATGATTGACCCTCAGGAAGGGGATGAGGATGCCATTGGGCGCAAGAGGCCTGTTCTAAAGGACAACTTTGCCAGCGAGTGGAACCACTCGATTGCTCCAGAGTATTTCATCCATCGTCGCTGGCCCCTGAAGCTTTACAATGAGCAAGACTTCAGGAGCCTTGTTGCCCCGTTCACTCATCGCTGCGACATCGCAGGATTGATCAGGGCGAGTGATGGAGGGAAGGTCGAAGGGATCGACTATAGACCTGACCTGGCACCTGGAGTTTATGTCTTGGACAAGAAGCGAGTGATCAACACCTGTCCGCCACTGGATGTGGAGGAGGTTGAAGGGGATTATAGTCCCTTGGTGGAATACTTTGAAAGGCTTGTTCCAAGTGAAGGGGATCGTCTCGAATTGATGCGTTGGTGTGCAACACTGATTGCGAGGCCAGACATAAGGATGACCTATTCTGTCTTGATGGTCTCTGAGGCTCATGGCGTAGGGAAGACAACGCTTGGAGAGAAGATCCTGGCTCCTATACTTGGACGCGGCAATGTCTCTTTCCCTCGTGAGAAGGATATCTGTGAGAGTGACTTCAATGGATGGATGGTGCGAAAGAGGCTTGTTGTCGTCAATGAGATCTATGCGGGCAACTCCTCGCGAGCCTACAACAATCTCAAGTCAGTTGTGGCGGACAGCTATGTGACAGTCAATGAGAAGTTCGTCCCAACATACACCCTGCAGAATTGGGCCCACGTCATAGCCTCATCCAACTCGATGAGGGCATTGAAGATCGATGCAGAAGACCGTCGTTGGCTTGTCCCAAAGATCACAGAGGAGCTATCCCCACCAGCCTATTGGGTGAAGCTCAATCACTGGTTGGAGAATGAGAAGGGTCTGGGGAAGACGATCCACTGGGCTAAGGAGTTCCTGAAGAAGAATACCCCTGTGAAGTCAGGGACCCATGCACCCATTACTGAGGCCAAGAGGGAGGTGATTGATGAAGGCCTAAGCCGTGGTCAAGCTGCCATCCGAGATATCCTAAAGAGGGTGGAGGAAGATGGCTATGCCAAGGGGGTGAAGCCGATCATAACTGACACCCAGTTGATCGACTACATCACCCAAACTCTGTACCAAGGCCGCTACAATGATAAGATCGAAAGGCCCCTCACTGCCCGCAAGATTGGGAAGGGTCTAGGGTGGCATTGTGGTGACCGGAACAATGGATGCCCAGCCATGAATATGCCACCATTCAGGTCAAGAATAATGTCAATGGACCCCAAGCTGGCAAGGATGACACCAACCCAATTACACAACTTAGGTCATAAATTCTGGGACCTAGGTCAATACAATTCATTCTGACAGTGGTATGTAGCCAGGAGTTTGGAATGTGACTTAGTGGTCGAGTGAGGAAATGACAGAGAACTGAACCAGAACAGACAGAGGAAGTGGAATACCATAATACTGTTTACCCCCCACTTTTACCCTATAGAGAAGTGTGGTCTAAGTGAAATGCTCTTTCCCTATAGGGTTAAATGGGGGGGTAAACGGTATTATGGTATTCGAGCCCAAAAATGGAGAGGAAGCCATGGCATCGAAAGTTATCACAGAGCGGGACGTAAGGGACTGGCTTAAGAAGCTTTGGGGCAGGGATCGCCCGTCACTGACCTGGGTGGAGCACTCCCTGGGATCTACAGCTGGGGCACCGGATGTTTTCATTCCATTGCGCGGTGTTGGGGTGGTTGGTGTTGAGCTGAAGGTTGGAGTGGCCAAGGAGGCGAGGCCTGGGAAGGGCTTCAAGATTGATATGGTGGTGAGGCCTGAACAGAAGATTTGGCACTTGGACAAGGCTGATTGCGACATCAATACTTTCTTTATTGTTGGGGTCATGTTTGAGGATGATGTCAAATTGTTGTTGTTGCCGGCTCGTGTTGCTTTGAAGGAGGAAGTGGTTGTGCGTGGGATCAGGGCACTCGATTGGGGTAAAGAGGCAACAAGGGACATGTTGCAATATTGTATGTATGATATCGCATCAGAATGGCCTATGCATTTTGGGGCTTGCCTTATTGATAAAAAAGGAGGATAAGCGAAACTGGCAAGCCCAATGCTCACCGCTGTGCCATGACCCCTTCAGCAACGATCTCCTGCGCAAGCTTTGCGCCTATCGTCATGTGAGCATTATCCTATGGCCAAAAAAGGCAAGCCACCTAAGAAGCCTCCATTGGGGGTGCACATCAATCGTCCTCCTTCCATCCGTGGCTCACGGGTGAGGATACATGACATTGCTCGTGTTGCTGGTCAGGCTGTTGCGGTGCCAAGGAAGACGGATGAGAAGTTTGAAAGGGCTCCAGAGAGCCAGCGCAAATCTCACCGTGAGACGATATCGAGATTGTTGGCTGAAGGGGTCACTCCACTTGAGGTGATGATGGACAACATGCGCTTCGCTCATAGCAAGGCAGGTGTATTGTTGGATAAGATTGTTGACAAGATCAACAAGGACACACTCGATGAGGAAGACAAGATTGTTGTTCTCGACAATTACAAGGAGCACATTCGATGGCGCGATGCTGCTCAGTCTTGTGCTCGTGACTGCGCTCCATACATCCATCCGAGGCTTTCGACTGTCGAAGTCAAGGAAGATCCACAGCGTCGAATTGGGGTGGTGAAACGTGTCATTGTTGATCCAAGAGACACAGGACCTGGTTCTGCCACTGCCGAGGAAGTTGCTGCCGTTCTTTCAGGAAGCCAGGTATAAGGGGATACACGGTGGACGTGGCTCAGGCAAATCACACTTCCTTGCAGAAGCAGCAATCGAGAATGCAATATGCATTCCTGGCTATCGTGTTCTGTATCTTCGTGAGATCCAGAAGTCTCTTGAGCAGTCATCAAAGTTCCTCCTTGAGTCCAAGATCAAAAGCCTAGGTGTTGAAGAATACTTTGATGTGGACAAGACACACATCAACACTGACACTGGCGGAATGTTTGTGTTCAATGGACTACAGAACCACACTGCTGATTCAATCAAGTCAATGGAGGGATTTGACCTAGCAGTCATCGATGAAGGGCAAAGGATCTCCAGGCGTTCTTGGGATCTCCTCTATCCAACCATCCGTAAGCCAGGGTCGCAGATATGGGTGGCATGGAACCCAGACAAGCCGACAGATCCCATTGATGAGTTCTTCAGAAGCAAGGAGGCAGAAAAAGATCCTGACATCATCACAATCGAGATGAACTGGCAGGACAACCCTTGGTTCAAGAAGTCTCCAATGTACAAGGATATGTTGCGCGATAGGAGGAGAGACCCTGACAGATACGCACATATCTGGGGTGGTGGATATCAGAAGAACAGCGAGGCACGCGTATTCAAGAATTGGAGGATTGATACAGTACAGAGGCCTGACAGGGCAATCGTGTTCTACTGTGGTGCTGATTGGGGCTTCTCTGTTGATCCAACCGTCTTGATTGTCTGCTACATCATCGGGAAGACTTTGTTTGTGTATCGTGAGGCTTATCAGATTGGTTGCGAGATCGACAAGACGCCTGACTTGTTCGACAAGGTGACGGATCGTTCAGGAGAGATGCGGGCATGGCCTATCACAGCTGATTCAGCCAGACCTGAGACAATCAGCTACATGCGCAGGAACAAATACCCTCGCATCAGGCCTTCAAGGAAAGGGCCTGGATCTGTTGAGGAGGGGATCAACTTCCTGAAGGACTATGACATTGTTGTTGACCCGTCTTGTGTTCATACAATCGATGAGTTGACTCACTATTCCTTCAAGATTGATCCTCTCACAGGATTGGTGACACCGGTGTTGGATGACAAGAAGAACCATGTGATTGATGCTCTCAGATATGCTGTTGAGCCAATCCGCAAACCTCAAGCAGGAGTATTCTGATGGCAAAAAGACCGACATCACGCATTGGGCAGATGGTGCTCAACTCAGTGCCTGCCCTTAGGAGCAGGCTTGATGCATTTCTTGGCTACAGCCATGGTGGCAATCGTGACACATACACTGTGTTCGGGTGGCCTAGGGATCTGACTGTTGACGATCTGATTGCCCAGTACTCTCGCAACCCTGTTGCAAGCCGAATTGTTCGGGCATATCCTCAGGCCACTTGGCGCGATCTCCCTGGGATCAGCGATGCTGATGGATCATCGCCTGACCCTGATAGTGATGATCACTCTCCATTCTCTCAGGCTGTCGCAGACTTCTTTGAGTCATACAATGTTCTGCGATACATCGAGAGAGCAGACCGCTTGGCCGGAATGACGCGCTATGGCATCTTGCTCTTTGGCTTTGGTGACACAGATGACCTGTCCAAGCCTCTGGCTCCAGGCAATCATAAGCTCTTGTACCTTCAGCCATACAGTGAGAAGTCTGCCACCATCACGAAGTGGGACACCAACCGGAAGTCCCCTCGCTTTGGCAAGCCTGAGATCTACAATGTTGTCCAAGGCACAGATCCCAACTCAGCCGGGACATCGAGCCAGATCCTGTCATTCAGGGTCCATCACAGCCGTGTGATCCACTTCGCAGAGTTCCTTGAAGAGAATGAAGTGTATGGTGTGCCTCGATTGCACTCTGTCTACAATACGCTGCTGGACCTGGAGAAGGTTGTTGGAGGCTCGGCTGAGACATTCTGGCTTTGTGCCAATCGTGGCATCCACTTCTCCATCGACCCTGAGGCCAACATTGATGAGGCTGGTGTCAAGAACCTGAAGGATCAGGCTGATGAGCTCACCCACAACCTCAGGCGATATGTTGTAAGCCAAGGCATCACATCGACTGTCCTGGGCTCTGAGTCGCCTGACCCTGGCCCCAATGCTGAGAAGCTTCTGGACATGGCCTCCAGTGGCAGTGGCGTTCCCAAGCGGATCTTGCTCGGATCAGAGCGTGGTGAGCTGGCCTCCAGCCAGGATGAGAACAACTGGAACATGCGTGTGACTGAGCGACGCAAGAACTATGGCACGCCTGCTGTTTTGCGTCCTGTCATCGAGCTTCTTGTTGCGACAGGGAACATCACACCGCCGAATGGCAAGTGGTCAGTCATTTGGCCTGAAGGTGATTCGCTTGGACCGCTTGTCGAGGCTGATGTCAACCTGAAGAAGGCTCAGACCCTCCAGACCTATGTCAACAGCCCTGGTGCTGAGCTTCTGATTGGCCCATCTCGCTTCTGCCAGGAGTTCCTGGGCACAGAGGCTGAGGAAGGGGCAGATGCTGCATTTGAGGAAGACAAGGAGTTGATGGCTGATCTTCCAGAGGTCGATGAGTTCGGCAATCCTGTAGACGATGAAGGTCAAACACCTGATGGAAAGGAAGATCCTGCCGACGATAAGGATCAGGAAGCCAAGAAGGTGCCACCAGGAGAAGGCAAAGGCAACTCCCTTTCAGTCAACTCCACCCCTAAGTCCCTCTATGTCTCGCGCAAGGTATTGAATGGAAAGGCGATTGTGGATTGGGCTTTGAGGAATGGCCTCGACAAAGCCAAGTTGCTCAAGGCCTCTGATCTCCATGTAACAATTATGTATTGCCAGCAGAAGGTTGATTGGATGTCGATCAGCCCCAGCTGGAGTGAGGAGGATGATGGGTCAAGGCTCATCCCACCCGGTGGACCGCGCGACACCTCCATCTTGGGTGATGAGGCCTGTGTCATCGAGTTCCGGGATGCCAATCTGGAGTATCGCCACCAGGAGATGCTGATGGCAGGATGCAATCACTCTTATCCAACCTTCAAGCCCCACATCACCTTTGGCTATGGATTGAAGATCCCCTCAGGCATTGAGCCTTATGTTGGACCGATTGTCTTGGGGCCTGAGATCTTTGCTGAGATTGAAAACAAGGACTGACTGTTGTGAAGCCTTCCCGTCTCTATGTCCGGGTGAATGCCGGGAAGCTCAAGCTCTATCGGATCACAAACAGTCATGCCAAGCACTGGAGGCCTGAGCCGGATGAATCAGGGGCCAAGATGGTCTGCTACACTGGCGCCAAGTCATTGGTCCCTGATTCCAAGGATATCATCGAGCTTACCCCTGAAGATGCTGCTGGGAAGATGGCCTATATGGGATTGGTCCTATTGGGCGAGGAGGC
>Ga0181356_1001075_pt1 | contig 11980 bp, 15 predicted proteins | sample Fa13VDMM110SN_FD_130104 | JGI IMG/M metagenome (GOLD analysis project Ga0181356, IMG submission 130104) | Freshwater viral communities from Lake Michigan, USA - Fa13.VD.MM110.S.N | ecosystem: Environmental > Aquatic > Freshwater > Lake | place: USA: Michigan | collected 2013-09-24 | reverse complement strand
TCTCCACGAATGCGTATTTGGGTCGTATTTCGCCAATGATTCTGGCCATCTCTCCCCAGAGTCCGCTTCGTTCTCCAGTGATCCCGGCTCCTTTTCCTGCGCTTGAGATGTCTTGGCAAGGAAATCCTCCGCAGACGACATCGACTTTCCCTCTCCACGGAGTTCCGTCGAAGGTGGTGACATCATCCCAGATTGGGAACTTTGGCAAGATGCCGTCTCGTTGTCTTTGAAGCAGGACTTCTCGGCAGTAAGGTTCAATCTCAACAGCACAGATTGTGGTATGTCCAAGAAGCATCCCGCCAAGGATACCTCCCCCTGCCCCTGCAAATAAGTGTAGCTCATTCATTTTGTTTTCTATTGGTTAAAAGTTAGCGAAGCGTTCTGGTTTGATTGTGTTCGTTGAGCGGATGACCCAAGCGGTAAGGAACGCACGGGTGTACTTACGGTCTGGGTGGGCGAGTAGCCATGACTGGGCGTTTTGAGCTTCACGCTCCACGTCCTTTTCTGGGTTTAGTTTTTGAAGTTCTGTAAGGAAGGTAGAGTCTACTGGTTTTTGCTTTCTCTCTTTTTTAGTTATTACTTCTTCTTCTATTTCTTTACTAGTAGCGGGTTTTCCCGACTCGGGAAAATCCCGTTTCGGGAAATCCCCTTGTCGGAAAGGATTCTCTAAGTGAGGTTCATCGTAAACATAATACTCCCAACCACCCGGCTCGTTACCACTACGAGGCTTGCGCCAGACATACTTAAATTCAATTAGTTCATTCAACCCAGATGAAGTTGAATCATTACCATCTGTAGATATGGTACGAATATGAGCAACATAGACCTCCCATGTATCAGGCAATGATAGCAAGTAAGCTAACATACCCTTTGCTTTCCATGACAATCTTTTGTCATTAAGCATCTCATTAGGAACAATCGTGTAATTAGACTTCCGCTTTTGGCGGTAGATATTTTTACTCATTTTAAAAAAGGCGACCCCTTGTGATGGCGAAGAAACGCGGCAACTGACGCATGAGAGTGGTGTACCACCACAAGGGATCATATATTTTGTTTGTTAATTTAAGTTTCTTCAACCTCGGCTCTCACCCCGAAGGCACGATTGCTCGTACAAGACAGACACTACTACATCTAGTGATAGTGTCAAATGTTTTTTACAATATTTTTATCGGTAACGATAGTCACTCTATGTTTACGGACTTAATCTCATCCCGCGACCACTGATGTATACGATCATTGATCTTGTCCCAGATTTCATCAGCATCATCTTCGTTCTCACATTTGTAGATGTGACGTTGTTCACCGATAGAATCATCCTTGATGAAGAAGTTAGACTGGTAGATTGTCAGACCAGTTGCGGCGGTAGTTGCAACAACAGCAGTATTGTTGGGTTTGAGTGCCATATTGCAGATGCCTTGGTCAGATTCATATTGTGCAATGAAACTGGTATTAAGGGCAGCGGCAAGAGACATATTTGTAATCAGAACTGTTTGCCTGATTGCGGCAAGCATATGCTCTGCGTCTTTATCTACTTCGTTGTTTTCGTTAGTGTTATCCATAAGTAAATAGACTATCAAAAAAGTGTTGACTTGTCAATAGGATTGGTTTATTTTTATTTGAAATGAAGCATCCATTATACGAAGCCTACGAATCCTGCATGACTGCCTATGAGCAGTCTCGCTACATTCGTTCCATTGGACGCAAGACCTTTGCCAATCAACTACGGGAGACCCGCAAGAAGATAGGGATGACGGTCAGGCAACTAGGCGACAAGATCGGCGTGACTGGATCGTTAATCAACCAGATCGAAGTAAATTCAAAGAGCATTCTGAAGAAAGAACAAGTAGATAAAGTGATCGAGCTATGTGCGCCGAAATTGAAAACTACTAGCAATGCTGAGTAGAAAAAAAGGGTTTAAAAAAACAGGAGCAAGGCTAAAGCCTGTTTCAGATAAGCGTAAGGTTCTAAACAAAGAATACTCTGAAGCGAGAAAGGAATACTTTTCCACTCATCCAAACTGCGAGGTATGCGGGGCTGGAGCTACAGACATTCACCACAAAGCTAAGAGAGGAAAGAACCTTTCTAACCTAGAAATGTTTATGGCAACGTGCAGAACGTGTCATAATAGAATCCACGATAATCCTGCGTGGGCAAGAGAATTAGGATATTTAATATATGAGTTCAAATAATACATTCGTTTCAATGATCATCTGCGAGGGCTACCATGAAGATGAAAACCAAACTAAGATTCTTTTCCAACAGCAGTTCAATCAATGCTGGGTAAAGAAAGCGGACATCAAGACAATGGAAACACTAGGCTTCCACGATGGACGTAAGTTCATTCGTATAGTTATTCCAGAGGAAGTAGCGAACACGCTAGAGCTTCAAGGCATTCTGGATTAAAGGTATCCTTATGTGCTGGCTATGTGCAATCACCAGTCACCATTCTCATCAGATGAATAGCTGTCATCTTCAAGTGCTGCGATTAGCTTTTCATCTCTAGCCCAGAATCGGTTCGTTGGGACAGCTTTATCGTTTCCGATAAAAACAAGCCCGTATCTCCGCGCCATCTCTAGACAATACAAGAAGCTATCAGCTAAATCGGGAGAGAAGCCCGTTCGCCCCTTGTAGTCATCTTTAGTCTCTACCGAAATCTTTTTAGATTTGAGTTTGTATCTACGGATGCAAAGCTCCCGCGCCAATGCGCCAGCGGATTCAACTCCATAGATGACCCGGCTCTTAAAACCATGATAAGCTGAGTACCAGTACTCTGATACTAAACGATCATAAACTTCATTACACGGGCGTTTATCAACCTCTGCTGCCATACGTTCAGTTGGCTTGCCCATAGAAGATATAAGAACAATAGAATGACCGCTTGTATCAAACTTCAACCACTCGCGGATAATTGCCTGACCAACTCGACCACCATCACCCGAAACGTCCATTCCAAACTTCTGTGGTTGGACATTGTATGTCCTACACTTCTCAACAACGTCTTTAGCTAATCCAACCTCAAATTCAGCCGCCTCCCGCGCCGATAACTGAATGACATCTTGTTTTTCTAGCCACATCACTTTATTGCGAGTCCCGCGAATGTACCCTAGTTTAGCTACCGTCAGTACGCACCTATCTCCACCAACCGTAAATGCTGTATCGAACCCTGCTACTTTAGTGAATCCCTCTGCATCCCAGATTGGTTCTATATTTGTTTCAGCGTTACGGATCAGATCAGCGGTGAGGATGGTCTGGGCGAATCCAGACTTCGGCCACCAGCCAATAGCGTTACGAACGTAGTCGATAGCATTCTCGTCTCCGTAACATTGTTTGAGCATGATCTCCTGTTTCTTTCGATCCATCAAGAAAGGGAAAGGCGAAGGTTCATGTATAGGAGCTTGAAAGTTAGGAGACCTCATCCCATTGTAGAACAAGCAAACGCCAGTTTCAGTCTCCCACCTATCCATTTCTGGACTGACTACATCGAAGTTAGATGCGCCTTTAGGCATAGCCCAGCGAGTATGAGGGTTGTCACCAGCGGATGGGTTTCCGATACCAATAAAAACTACGTCATTGTTAGCTGATAAGTTAACACGGGCAGTTATCGCGCCTAGCTCCATTTCTGGCAACTCATCAAGGGCTAGTCTAACCCGGTCATTCTTACGACCACGGGTAGTATCAATAGCCTTCTGACCCTCATTACCAGACTGGAATGCGAGAGCCTTGATGGCATTACGATAATCCTTATCCTCATCATTCGATCCACCACCCCAAACAATCATGTGGCGATAGTCAATGAGTTTACCAAACTGGACGGCAGCGGACTTCCATAACTTAGAGATGATACCCCAGATACGATCTTCGGACGCACCAAGAGTAGTGGTAGCAACCCAAGACGAGGTGCAATGTGGAGCGGAACACCAGTCAAGGTAGACCCAAAGACCAACTGGAAACGACTTTCCCATCGATGCCGCGCCAGCTAAACAGATGTCATCATTATTGCAAAGTTCTTCCAGAGTTCTCAACAACTGAGTATTCGTATAACCTCGATTGACAATACAAACTTCAGTAGGCCATTGAAGTTTAACTGCCTTTAAGAAATGCTCGTATGGAGTAAGCAATTTAAAATCTGAAAGATTTATATTGTGCTTATTGCAGTAATCTCTTCCGTATTCACCCTTGCTAATAGCGTAGCAGTATAGCTCTATACCTAGCTCATCCATGTTCTCAGGGAATTTAATACCGTACTTTTGGATGCCTGTGTTTCCAGAAAAAATTCTTGACATATCAATAATAAAATATATTTTCCAACTAAAGGCAAGATGAAACTCAAAAATAGAAACCTATCTCCAGTTGGCGGGTGGTACTACAAATACGAGATCAAACGTAATAATCTCACCTTCCCAGCCGTAGTCTATGGAAGCACATGGAGCAACTTAATTTCAAACATCCAAAAAGATTGTCGATCCAATGGAGTTGAAGTTCCAAGTAACATTGAGCAACTTGTCGAAGATCAAATTTGCGAACGCCAGCCAAGTGATCGTTGCTGGTATGCTGATGGACTTGGGGATAGAATCGCACAAGCAATCCATACTGTAGCAGCCGTCACAGACAGGGTGCTTGGCACTAAACTAGAACACAAAGCAAGGGGATGTTCTTCTTGCAATCGACGCAGGAATGCGCTTAACTCGTTATCGTAAACGATAAAATATTATGCTCTCAATAGGAAACGACAACTTCTCACTTGCAACCCTAGACGAAAACGGCAAGCCACCAGCAACCCGCATATCCAATGCCGACCACGCTTGGAACATAGCTAACAACTTGAGGCAAGCCAATGTAGGCAGGGAAAACAAACGCTTGCGAATCTACAAAGCCTATAAAATGTTCCCACCTACAGGGTACAGCAAGATTGCTGAAAAGAAACTACCTTGGCAATCGGACGTTAACTACGGACAACTAGGATTTATCGTCGATAACCAGAAATCCAGTTACTACGATGTCATTACGGAGCGTCAAGCTTGTTGCACAATCAAAAGTAAATTCGGCAACGAAAAAGAACGCCTTGTAAACTCTGAGAATATCTCAACGGCATTTGACCAAGCAATCCGCGAATGGCCCGGCTACCTCTATAATACAGAACAAGACCTAGAGGAAATGCTTCTGTACGGAAAAGGTATCGGAATGTGGGATAGTCCACTAGGATGGATGCCAGAACACGTTTTCCTTTCTGACCTTCTCTTCCCAGATGATATTCGTATCGACTTTTGCAATCTTGAGGAATTTGTGCGCCGTGTCCGCCTAACTCCTTACGAACTTTACAAAAAGATTGAGAACCGCAAAGCCGCTGAAGCAATGGGCTGGAACGTAGATGCCGCTATCGACGCTATCCGCTTCCACCGATCATTCAGTAACCACAGGAAGACCCGTGAAGACTTCTTCCGCACAATCAGCGAAGCAGGATTCAACTGGAGCCTTTCGGTCAACCAGAAGATTGATCTCTATGAGGTGTACTGGAGAGAGTTTGATGGTACGATCTCGAAAGCAATCATCCTACAGGACTACCAACCTATCGCCCAGTACATCAACTCCAACTTTAAGGGTTCTGGAAAACTGAGTGAAGAAGATGTTCGTAGTGAGCATGGATTTATGATGTTGAAGATCGGTGCATATAACTCATGGGATGAGATTCTTTATATGCTTACTGATTCGGTTGGTTCTGGTCTTTTCCAAGACATCAAGAGCCAAGCGGAATCGGCATTCGTTGCTTGCCGTCAGTATGACTTCACAATGAACGGATTGGTTGATGCTGTTCGACTTAACTCGATGCTGATGATCGAAGGTCAAGGCCCAGACTCTACCAAGATGTTAAAGCAAATGGAGTGGCTACCAATCTCGGTAATGCCAGATGGAGCGAAGTTCATCCAGAACCGCTTCCAACTCCCAGTAGCAGAGAGCATGGGATTCATGCAATTCTTCATGGGTGATCTCTATCGCGGGATGGGGCAGTACCGCATCAACGCTCCTACGAGCGGGGGGAAACAACGAACCAAAGGCGAAGCAGAACTAGATGCCGCTGAGTCCGCTAAACTATCTGGAACTCAGATTCGTCGATTCAACGAGTGCCAAACATTGTTCTTCAAGCAACTCTACAAGCGTTTTTTAAACTGCAAGTCCAGCGACGATGGGTATGAATACAACAGGAAGTTCTATGAAATCCTAGAGGAAATGGGAACTCCTAAAGAAGCCGCGCAATTCAAGAACATTACTAGCATCCGTTCTAACCTTATCAATGGAGCCGGTAGTCCTAGCTTCAAGCTCATCACCGCTGAAAAACTATTGCAGATCACAGCTATTACCCCAGCAAACGAAGGTCAAGAGAACGCAGTTAAGGACGCTATTGCCGCACTCTCTGGGCGTGACAATGTAGCTAGGTATCGTAATACTAAGCCAAGTAAGATTGACGATACAATGCGAATCATTGGGTTTGAGAACGCTGGCATGACGGATGTATTCGTTAACCCAGCAAACTTCCCAGTACTACCAACCGATCCACACGTTGAACACGTCTCTGGTCACTTGCAAGATATGATGATGCAGATTCAAACGAGTATGCAGATGGTTCAAGGCGGTCAACCAGACGTTAACGAACTTGCTAAAACTGTACGTTCTGTGCAATTCAAAGGCGGTCACATCATGGCGCACGTTGGATTCATCCAGAAAGACCCATCCAAACAAGATTTCCTCAAGCAATTCATGCAAGGGATGCAACAGGCTCAAGGTGCAGCAGACGAAATCGCTGGCGTATACCAAGAGATGGCACAAGCCCAACAAGGCAAACAATCTTCGGAAGAAGAACTCAAGCTCCAGTACCTCGCTGCCAAATCTGGTATCGAGATCGACACCAAGAAGAAACTTGCGGACATCTCCGTTGGCAAGGCTGCTATCAGTCACGCTCAACGCACAGAGCAACGCAAGGAGCAAGGTATTACACAACTCGCCCTACAGAAAGCCAAAGCCCGTCAAGAAATCCAAAAGGAAAAGGCAAAGATGGCAACTATGCAAGGAGAAGAGGTTGAGACTCCAGAAATAACCGAAGAGGTTGAGATGCAATCCAACATAACACCAATGCAACAATGACCACAGAAAAAGTAAAACTACTATGCGCTGCGATTACAGCACACGAAGATTGGAACAAACTACAAGCATACCTACTGCTAAACGTAACCCCACCAGAAGGAGTAACCACGCTGATTCATGCAATCAAAACTATTGATGCTATTGGAACAGAGGAACAAGGAGAGTTTAAAAAAGCAAAGTCTTCTCCAAGAAATAAAGAGACAAAAGATAGCTCAGTTGACCCAGACCTTGACGAAAACTAATTTATGGCAGACACAAACGACACAGCAGAAGTAATCAAGGAGCTACAGGGGAAACCCCAAGTTCCTATTAAGGGCAACACATCTGACTTCCTAAAGAAGTTCAGTCAACAACAAAGCGACGAGGGTAAACCTAGCGCAACCAACATGGGTGATCCAATGCTAGGTCTTAGAAAGAATAATGAAGAAGAACAAGAACACACAGGAATTACTGAATCCGAAATTACGTCTGACAGATCAAGCAAGAAAAAAGGATTCGTTGAAAGGCAAATCGAAGAGAACCGAAAGCTCAAAGAAGAACTCGAAAAGTACAAGCGTGACGAAGTTCCAAAGTTTGAAACCAAAATCCAAGAGCTTGAGCAACTTATCTCAGAAGCAAAGTCCACAAAAGAAACAAACCACTACCAACAGCAACTCAACAAAGCAAACGAAGAAAAGCTCGACGTTGAACACGCCTTGTCAAAGCAAATCCAAGAACTCAGAGGTAAACTGGACTTTCACGACATTGCCAGCAACCCCGACTTCCAAAAGAACTACATTGAACCTCTTAAAAGCACTTACGAATCTGCGAGACAATTGCTGGGGAATGATCCAACGCTTGTTTCAACCTTCTCCCGTGCTGTCAACGCAAACGCCGCTATTTACAATTCCCAAACAGAAGCGGACAGGCAAGCTGCGGAATCGGACAGGGATCAAGCATTCGACGAAATCACAAACTCACTCTCGCAATTCAAACAGTACCAATTCGCAGAGCAAGTCAACAACTTCATCAAAGCCGCAAAAAGCCACAATGCCGCCCTTGCCAACTTTGAGCAGACTAAAAAGACCATAATCGAAACGTCTAAGCAACGTGAGCAAGAGGGGCGTAATAAGTTCCTTAATACATGGCGCGATAGTTATAAGACCACCCAGCAAGAGATAGACGGCGCAACTTCAGAATCAGATGAAGTTTCTGAGTACATGAAGGAAAAGGGAATCAAGTATGACTTGAGCCGGGATGAAGCAATCGCACTTTCGGCAACCCAACAATCGAATGAGGAAGCATCCGTAGAGGATATGAACCGACTCATTCACCAAGGGCGCAACTATCAAAAGCTACAAGCCCAAATCAAAGCATACAAAGAAATGGTAAAAGAGAAGAACGAGTATATCGAACAACTCAAGGGATCATCTCGCATTTCTGCTTCGCCAAAGACTTCTGATTCTCCATCACAACGGATGAGTATGTCGGAGGGACTGGCGGCAAAGTTGGCACGATTCGGGCCGCGCACTGCATAGCCCAATAATCCGTAATAGTGGAAAGGTGGAAGACTTAAAAAATCTTCCACCTTTTTATTTTTTCGCTTGACATGATATAGAATATTCTTATCTTTCAATCAAACGGGATATCCGACATTATCGTTTACGATAACATTAGGGATTCAGTCTCACCCAGACTGGCGAGTAACATCACTCGCATGAAAAGATGTTTCTGGACTGCTCTCGCAAGAGAGATTCGGGGTTGAATCCAGCCGAAGAAAACAAAGCACTCGCTTTGACATTCTTCGGACTTGTCATGGGTGCAACAACCAAACCAACTAAACCAAACAAATAAACAAAATGTCAGATCAACTATACTTCAATAGCTGTGCTGAAATTGATTCTTTCTTTCGTGAAGGCCGCGAATATTTCAACGACCTTTATGTGAAGAAACTTGTCACTAACAGTGCATATTTCACACGTTTTGAGGAGCAAGCATGGCCTCTTAACCACACAACTGAACAGAAAGCATTCCGCTTCGGACGTGGGTTCCACGATCCTTGCACTCCTTTCCGTCAGATCACCGACACCTACTGCGAGACTGATTCTTGCGATAGCAAACCCGAAGTGATTCAACGCCCCGGCACTGAGTCCTATACTTTCGAGTTGCTCCGTAAGGAAATGACTACTGATTGGATTTGCGTTGAGAGCTTGCTCTATCGCTTGTTCCCTGCTGAAGAGATTCTTCAGTTTGAAGAGTCCAATGCTCGTATCACCAAGAATGTTCACGAAGAGTTCCTTCGTTCCAACTACATCGGTGGTTCTGGACACAAATGGATGGGTATCACTACTGATGACGGTACTTATTGCGGCCTCGTTGACGATGGCGCATGGTTCGTTCCAGAGCATACTCTCAACAACGAAGCTGGTTACGACCTCTGCGCCCTTCGCGTTAAGATCGCCGCCGCTGACCTTGGCAAGATTGCTTATCTCTCGCTTGATATGCTCGACGATGCACTCGTTGACCTCCAAGACGAAGATGACGCTTTCCGCCTTGATCTCCAAGACGCAACAGGTCAACCTTTGCTCGACATCGTTATCCCTGACCCACAAGTTGGACGTGCGCTTTATTTCCAAGCGAAACGCAACAACGGTTACTGGGATGCAAACACTGATTTCGACGAGCGTCTTACCCGTCTGAAACTCGGCATCAATCGTATCATTGGCGACTACGCCTTCGGTTACGATATCAACTCCGCTCGATTCAACGCTGACACGGCATTCAATGCTAGTCTCCCTACGTTCAGCGAAGGAAATCCAGCCTCATGGCCTCGCCTCGTTCGTGTTCCTCGCTACATCAAGACTGTTCTTGAGCAAGGATGCGCTTACATTCCTAACAAGGCTTATCGCACTGCCGACTTCGGTATCTCGGTAGCTATGGTTAACAAAGCCATGTGCAAATGGACAATGCCTTCCAATAGTGGATACGGCCAAGCCCAACAAATGACCCAGAACTACGCTGGCGATTGGGATTGGAAGAACCCAGATTGGGAGTGCAACCGCTGGCGTAAAACGGGCTTCTATCAAGCCCAGTTCCGTCTTGCCGCACAGGTTAAAGACCCAACCATCATGCATAGCTTCTTGCATCGACTACCAAGAAGCAAGAACCTCTACGGTTCCTGCTGCGAAGTGCAGACCTATATCGTTCCTGAGAACAATCAGGATTGCTATAGCTGCGCTGGTGTAGGTGACATTGTTGTGCCTTCCTAAGTTAAACAGGGGAGGGGCGAAAGCCTCTCCCCACAACCTTAAATAAAATATAATATGTCTAATTCACGACCTCTCGCTTATGATCGGGTTAATCTTTTTGGCCCGATTGCCGTAAACCTTCTCGCTACTGGAGACGCTGATCTCTTGGTTCTAAATGACCAAGACACCAAGTTCTTTCCAACTAGCATTGTATTGGAGACTGCCTATGCTCGCGGAACCACTGCTACCGATCCAATTGTGATCGTTGACAACGGAACCACTGGCGAAAACATCACAGCTTCACTCACCGTCACTGACGCTCTTGATAACCAAGGCCGCTACAATCCTCTTGCGATTGCCGCTAACCCTTACGTTATTACTGGCACTGGCAAACTCCGTTTGCTCAAATCAACTGTTGGTGCTGGTCAAGCTACCGCAACTCGTTCCCGTACTTCGGGCGTTGCTACAATCGTTACTGCTGCCGTTCATGGTTTTGCCACGGGCGACACAATCACGATTGGCAGCATGACCGACACTACGTTCAATGACGTTCAAGCTGAAATCACCGTCACTAGCACAACTGCATTCACCTACGAAAACGCTGGTGTGGATGTTGTTTCTGGTGCAGATACCGCCGGACGTGTTGGCGCACTTTATGTGAACGCCTACGTTGTTGGTATCTACTACTAACCCATTCCCCATTATTGGGTGGGGAGGTCTTTAACCCTCCCTGCCCATAACCTTTTCTAAAACTATGGCTTGCTTTACATCTTTACCTTACCACAATAAATTCTATCCACTTCTGATTACGGTTTCGGCGGCGGCTGGCATTACTCCAATTTCTTTCGGTTGCTTTGATGCAGCCAGCGATGCCTCTAGGCTTTATCAATTTTATCTGGCATTTGCTACAATCGGCTCACTTACTCCTGTATCTGAAAACTGCTTTGTACAAACAACGGAAGACCAGCAACTCTTTGTTCTTAACGAAGCAGTAGATGCCGCTTTAATTGTCCGATAATTATCGTTAACGATAACAATCCTATGGCACTATCACAACCCTGCTTTACTGATCTAGCATTAGATCAACAGCTTTATAATATCTACAAAGCCACACTTCAAGTTGGAGAATTTGAAGTTGGATTGCACGATCAAATTGATTATACTTACTTTGGTGCTACAAATAACAAAGACACAGAACAATATCTGTTAGGTGGCAATGTTGTATCTACAATAACATACGTTTATTTTACAATGCCTCCAACTGTAAACGATGCAAATATAGCTACAAAATCAATTGCATACCCATAACTGAAACAAAAACATGAATATTAATCCAATGAGTCACGGAATATTTGGAACTGCCATCTCGACTACAGGATTTATAGTATCAATGTTACCAGAAATCGAAGCGTCAATTCGACTGACAGGCGGAGTAATCTCTATTATTGCTGGTATCTTAACTTGCATTTATATGGCTAAACAAATAAACAAAAAATGAAACCAAAAAAAATAGCAGTATCAATGATAGTATTAGCGTTTATTGGTTTGGGCATGGTATTCCTAACAGGATGCGAAGTTCTTGGTCAACCAAACGTGTGTGTCGAAACTAAATACGG
>Ga0181356_1001074_pt1 | contig 11986 bp, 8 predicted proteins | sample Fa13VDMM110SN_FD_130104 | JGI IMG/M metagenome (GOLD analysis project Ga0181356, IMG submission 130104) | Freshwater viral communities from Lake Michigan, USA - Fa13.VD.MM110.S.N | ecosystem: Environmental > Aquatic > Freshwater > Lake | place: USA: Michigan | collected 2013-09-24 | reverse complement strand
TGTTCATATAGAAAAAATATAAGGAAAAGTATTGACAAAAAAAAATCCCCGGGAACACCACTCCCCGGGGAACACCAACCAAACCTGTATTTCTACAGGTCCCGTCCTATTAATAAATATATCCTAAATTTTTCCTAATGTAAAATATTAGTTGCCGGATATTTCTAACTTTAACATATTAACAAAACCAATCACCGCAGTTGCAGCATCGGCCATATCATAATTTTCTTTTTTAAGTGCACCTGTTTTACCGTACAACCAAGTAACCTCGGGACACACAGTGTTTACGTGTTCCCAAATAACATGTTTCTTATCAATGTCTCTTGGGTATCCACCAAATAAAACATTACGTCCTTTATCATTTGGTCCAACCAAATCAGGGAATGCATATTTTCTTGCATTATATGTTGAGATGAATGTTGGTACTATACCTAAAATGTCATAACAATTCTTTAAAATCAAAGTATTGTACCTTAATAGAGTCCCAACTGTGTAAATGTTATTAGATTGTAACAACGGTTCCTCAATAATAACACGAGTGATTCCCATGTCTCTATAATTTTCTAAGTGTTCTTTAAAAGCATCCGCTTTTTTTAACAACTCTTCAATCTTATCTTCTGGTTGTGGTTTAACCTTCGGTGAGAAGTGAGTTAATTCCAACAATTTTGAACCTGTCATATCAAACAAGGCCCACCCAATTGTTTTGGTCGAAATATCGAGACCTAAAATTTTTGGCTTATTCTTTAGTTTATTATCCATATAAAAATATATAAATAATATTTTTAGAAATGTAAAGCTTAGAAGTCTAACTTAACCGCAAAAACTTGTGTACCCAATCTTTTTATTGGGGTTGTTGCTTTAGCTACTACTAATGTTTCTTTATTACTATCTAATAAAGCAACTTCAGTCATCATTGGATAATTTCCAGTTCCACTAACAAACGTAGGGTTTTGTGTTGTTGTAAATTGTGTTGATGGTAGGTTAACTAAGAAATTTAATTCTTCAATATCCATGGCTCTCAATAAACGAATACTACCGGGAAATGGTTGTTCATCACCAAATTGTGGTTGTGTTGTAGATGTTAGTGAACCTAAATAATCTAAACCCATATGAGTCTCTAAATCAAAATTAACACCACTATCAAAATCATCTTGTGTAATTACAATGGTATTACCTGTTAAACTTGATGGTACGATGTATCCACCTGTTGTTGTTAAACTACTTGTTTTGTCGATTAATGTCCAACTAAAAGATATTGGTGATTCTTCGGGGTCGGTTTCTTGAATTAATACGTAAAAATATTTTGCGTTAAATCCACTTCTAAATCCATTTAATGTTGATTCCATATGTTGGAATGATGTTCCACTAAATTTGATTGTTAAACTTGATGGTACTTTTACTCCACTAATTGATGTAAAATAGTTGCATGGTAATCCATTAAACGCTGAACTTGTACCGTATGGTGTATCACTAAACATATAGGTAACAAAAAATGTTTGTCCTGTTGTTCCTGAGAATAATGAATTCGCTTCGACATCATCACTTGCAACGGTATTAACTTTAGGAGAAGGTAATGTATATTTTCTATTACTTCTATAATCTAAAATTGCAACTAACTCTTGGTCATCGAATACTACTATTTTATTTTTAGTGAATACTTTACCAACTCTATTACCCATTTCATCTAATAAAAATCTAAACATCAACTGATGTCTTTCGTTTTTAGTTGACTTGACGTAGTAGTCAGTTGTATCCATTAAAAACTTTGCTCCGATTGTTGTACCTGTACTTCTATGATATAATAAGAATGGTAAATAAACTTCAAAATATTCAGTATCACTTATTGGGTTTCCGTCGGCATCATCAACTAATGAAATATCTGAACCTGTAATTCCTGTTTTATAACTAATGTAATCATCGTATCTGAAAAATCTTTCGGGGTCATTTCTTAAATCACCGACTTCTGAATAATGAATTACCGCAATACATCTTTGTTCATTAGGTTTAACTAATATTTGTTCGCCCAACGTATTTTTATATGATGTTGGGTAATCAACAGTTCCTCCTGTCATGTTTGTGAACGTTTGTCCTGTTGAAGTGTATCCCAATAATTCTTTAACTGAAACATATCTGTTACCAGTGTATCCTGATAATGTTTCGTCTAATGGTCCGACATCAGTACCTATTAATTTTTTATCCCAAACAATATTAAGTGTCCAAGAATTTAATTGTTGTGTTGTGTCAATATCGTTTGGTGAACATACACTTGCAGTTGTTGCCGTGATAGGGTATTCCTGTTCACAACTATTACATACAACTTGTGCATAACCACTTAACGATGAAAGATTTGGTAATGCTCTATCTAAATTAAGGGTATTACCTGATATACTTAAAACTTTATAAACTAATGAGTTTGTGTTACCTGTGATGACCGCAGTTGGTCCATTGAATCTATCGAACACTAATGTTATATAACCACAATTTTGAAACTCTTCTCCGTCTGTAATATTAATTGAAGTTCCTCCTGAAATGCTCGATAACGATACTTCATCTGCAACACACTCAACTGTTGTACCTGTACACTCAACCGCATCATATTCTAAATAATTAGAAACAAATCCCGCAGGACCCATAATATTTCTAATTGTTGTTGTTAATGAATTTTGAACCGGTACACCATATGTTGTTATAACATTTGAGTCCAAACCAAATGGATATTTCACACCACTGTCTTTGTCAAATGGTGCCATAACTTTTTGATGTGTTGTTTGTCCTGTTAAAACATTAAATGGTGTTGTGTAATCATACTCAGAATCCCCAACTTGGAAATAATCAATTTTAAAATTACCCTTAGCAATTGCATTTCTCCCTTTTTGGGTGATTTTTGCCGCTAAAAATTCTAAGTTATTACTATCAAGAAAGCTCATATTTTATATCTATTTTTTGTTTTAATATTATGCATCAGAACCACTAGAACAACTTGTTAAATATTGTACACTAGTTACCTCACCAGTACTAATGATTTGTATTGAATAGTATGGTAAATCATTTGTATTAGATAGACTATTATTACCTAAAGCATACCATAAACTACCACCGTCAAATGGTGTATATTCTGTATCTGCATACACAATGGTTCCATATAGACTATTAGGTGATGTTGTTTGACCATAGAATTGAGCATTGGTTACATAGTTGTTATTACAATGACCATTAGAAGTCGATAATCCTGTAGATCTAAATATTCCATATAACACTACTGATGTTGCTGTTGGACTAGGGGTTGGCGTTGGCGTTGCGGTTGGTATTGCACTACAAAGAGTTACATTATTAATATAACCAAATTCACCAATTGTAAACACATATCTAGCACCACTCACCAATGATGCATAATATTCTGAATTTCCAATATATGTTTCATTACAAACCGCCGTTGTATATGCGTAATCACCATTTGCTGGTATTGTGTGTCCACTTAAATAAACATTTAAACTATTGGTCTGAATTGCCGATTCATACATAGCACAAGGTTCTGTTGTGTTATTAAATGTTTGACCCGTATGAATTAATAATGTTACCCCTGGGTTGACAGGTGGTGCAACATAATGTTCTGGTGTATCATCACAACTTTGATATTCTTCAGATGCTTTTGAACCATCTATAGTTCCAGCTGGACTTGGTTGTGCTGTTTGATAATTAATTACTTGGTAATAAAATCCACCCGCAGAATAAAATATATCACCAACCATTATTTGTGATTGTACATATGTATTTATCGTCCATCCTGTAACTGTATTGGGTTCAGAATCACAACGACTCAATTGTAAATAATATGGTGTTTCAGTTGCTGTTGGTGTTGGTGTTGGTGTTGCTGTTGGACCAGGCCCCGCTGTTGCTGTTGGTGTTGGTGTTGCTGTTGGACCAGCAGTTGCTGTTGGTGTTGGGGTTGCTGTTGCACTAGGTGCTGATGTTCCTGTCGGTGTCGGTGTAGGAGTACTTGTTGGAGCTGGTGTTGCACCGGGTATTCCTGATATTGAAATACATTGTTTAACAAGGTCGTCACTACACGCACCTAAAGCTTCCGCTTGAATGTAAGTTACACCGTTTGGTATACCACTTACTGTTAATCCTGATGTTGGGAATGTACTTACACTCACACTTTCGTATCCTGTTAATGCGGTACAACCGGTACAACTACCTCCACTGATACCTGTACATCCGTACAATTTAACTGAAGTAATTGCTACTCCTACTGTTCCTAAATTTACTGTTGCTGAAAATGACATATCTTATAAATATTAATTCTTTTATTTTAATTAAGTCGATGAATTATATACCACAGAACCTGAAGCAAATGAACAATCGAGCGCAGTTGCTGTCGGGGTTGCGGTTGGGTCTAAACTTACACCGTAAACAACCGTACCTCCTGAGAACGTACATCCTGTGTAAAACTCTGCAGTTCCACCTGAAAAATCACAACAATGTAGTGCATAATAAATGTGACCTACAGGTTGGTGTGTTTTAATATTTTCAATGATATAACCTACCGAATTTTCTTGTCCTGTTACTCCTGTATATTGAATCTTAAACCAATATTGGGTGTTAAACGTTGCATCAGTGAAAACAACTTCATTAGTACTCGATGGATATATTCCACCAAATTGTGTGTAACCATTTTCAATCACAGTCATATTACCAGGCGTATTACCTGTTTTGTAAAATAACTCGAATGAAGCGGGTACGTTAATGTCGTGAATTCTAATGTTTAATCCCATAATACTATAAATACAACCACTTAAAATTTAAACAAAAAACCCCATATATTAAATGGGGTTTTTAAATTATTATTTAATGTGTTGAAAATTATGCGGTTGCTCCTGCACAGTTGGTAATTGCTATTACTTCACCACCTAACATTCTAACAACTTCCAAATATTGTGTTGCTGATACGTTATAGTAATACCCATTAGCTACAGGTGTTACTAAGTCGGAAGTATATAAAACATCCCCTAATTGAATTGAGTTCCAATCCGCAGCTGTGAAGTAAACAGTTGTACTTGGACTAGTTAACTCGTCACAAGCAATTGTTCTATTTGCACCGAACGCAACAAATTCACTATCAAAAGAGGTGGTTGCCGTTGGAGTTGGGGTTGCCGATGGTGCGGTACATTCTTGTACGGCAGTTATTACACCCGTATTTAAATCAAACTCAACAGCATATACAGTACCTGTTGTTGTATTTGTAATTTTTACCGAATAACCTTCGTTACTAGTTACGTAATATGTACCCGGAGAAGCTGAGTAATATAATATATCACCAATACTTAACGCATTTGACGTACTAAATAATGAACTATTACCACCTGAACCATCGTTGTTACATGTTTGTTCTAATGTTGGGTTTTCGTTAAGAAGAACGGTATATTGATATTGAGGAACGCATACTTCTTCAATTGCAGTTATAATATCTGAACCAGAGAAACCTGCAGATACTACACCATTAGTTCCAGTTGCTAAATCGTAAAGTACGTTAGTTCCTGCGGTTGTCATTAATAAAACTCTAACTCCTTGATTAACTAATTGTGGAATTAAACCATTTACAAAATTAACGTCAGTTGCATTGTAAGTGTCATCGTCACCACCTGGAGTATTATCGGTAATCAATACTATTAATCTAGCTACGTTGTTTCTAAATGCTCCCGCAAAACTTTCTAAACCAACTAAATCAACACCCATGTCAGATGGTTCAGGTGCATTTTGACCATCACCTAACGGAAAATCAACTGTGTTTAATTTATTTAATTGAGTTGTAAATGATGCTTCGTTATTTGATGACATTACTTCAACCGCAGTTATCCACTGATAAAATGGTGGTACTCCAGTGTTAATGTGTCTTTGAGCCAATGGTAATGATGTGTATGCAATTTTATCATCATAATTTGAATTAGTTGCACTTGCATATTCATCAAAAATAACCAAACCTAATCTATAGTTACTATTTGACTCGGTAACAATTGTTGATGCGATGTTAGCAATTGATGTTTTAACTCCATTGATTGCACCACCCATACTACCTGTATAGTCAACTAAGAATACAACGTCCATACCGTCGGTACAAGGTGCGTAAGGTATAATTTGTGATACGGGTTTAACGATGTAGTTTACACATGTTCCAACACTTTGTATCGTAAATCCTGTTGTGTTATCGTCGATTCCACTAATAGTGTAACCAGAGGTCAAGCTAGCAAGACTTAAATTTGTTGTTAATTCTGTGGTAGCGTTTGAATCGGTCGTTCCTGATATATTAAATGGCCCCGCTTCCGTACCCAAATATATTGAGTTTAATGTGAATGTAACTGTCATTTTTTTAGTTTTTTTCTTTTATTATAAATACATGTTTATTTCAAAATATGTTAAATTTGATTTCCTCCACCACCACCGGTACAATCATTACATGAGTTCCAAATTGTTGAATATTGACCATCAGTTAAGTGTAAAAATTCTTGTGTACATGTTGTTGAGATGTGGTAATCAATTTGATAACAAATGTTGTCAATTTTGATTACTTTAGTTCCGCCTAAGAATGAACTTGGTAATAAATCTGGTGATGTCATATATACTGCTTGACTATTACTACATACAAGAACTTGATACTTGTAATATTGTGTTGGTTCATTTAATACTGTGATTCCGCTATTAGTAACACATCCGTTTGCGTCTGTTACTTCAAGACAGTATCCGACAAATGTTAAACCTGTCACATTGAATGTAGTTCCGTATGTTGATGTTGATCCACTGAATATTAAATCACCACTACATGATGTATAAGGTGCTGATGTGTCAGCATATATATCTATATGTCTTAGGGAACACACCACCACTAGATGATAATTGTAATATACCGTCACTTACTCCACAACTTGGTTGTGCAACTACTGTAAGTGATGCCGATTGTGCTGATGGTTCTGTTATTGTAGTTCCAAATGTACTTTCAAATCCACCTGAGTCTTTAACGTATATAGTGTAAAAACCAGCAGTTAAATTTGAATATGAATTTGTTGTAGGGTAGTTAGTGTATGTTCCACCCGCACCAAGTTTAATTTGGTATGTTGCACCTAAACCACCACTCACTCCGCTAACTGTGATAGTACCATTACTTCCCGCATTACAACTAACACTACTAGGTGTTAAAGTTGCACTAATTGCAACTGTCGGACTTGGAGTTGGGCCAGGTGTTGCCGTTGGGTTAGGTGTTGCAGTAGGGTTTGGTGTTGATGTTGGATTAGGTGTTGATGTTGGATTCGGTGTAGGGTCAGGTGTTGGGTTAGGTGTTGGACCAGGTGTAGGGTCAGGTGTTGCTGTTGGGTTTGCTGTTGGGTTAGGTGTAGGATCGGGTGTAGGGTTAGGTGTTGCCGTTGGATTAGATGTTGGATTAGGTGTTGCTGCCGGTGTTGCACTATGACTCGGAGTAGGTGTTGGTGTTGCAATATTTGCAATTACCACGAACTCACAATTTGGTGTTGCGGTAGGGTTTGGTGTACTACTTGCAGTCGGATTAGGTGTTGGATTTGGTGTAGGGTCAGGTGTTGGGTCTGGTGTAGGATTTGGTGTTGCCGTTGGATTAGGTGTTGCAGTAGGATTCTCAGTTGGCTCCGGTGTACTACTTGCCGTTGGATTAGGTGTTGGATTTGGTGTACTACTTGGAGTGTGGCTCGGAGTAGGTGTTGGTGTTGCAATATCTACACTAACAACAAAATCACAATTTACAGTTGCAGTTGGATTCGGTGTGGATGTAGGAGTTGCTGTTGCATCAGGAGTATTACTTGGTGTCGGGGTTGGTTCAGATGTTGGGTTTGGTGTTGGATTCGGTGTAGAGTCAGGTGTTGCTGTCGGATTAGCCGTAACATCTGGAGTACTACTTGGAGTATTACTTGGTGTTGGTGTTGGAGTTGCAACAATAGCCGTTATTTCAAACTCACAATTTTCTGTTTCAGTTGGGCCAGGTGTTACACTTGGTGTAGGTGTTGCTGTTGGTTGAGATGTTGGGCCCGGAGTACTACTTGGAGTGTTGCTCGGAGTAGGAGTTGGTGTTGGTGTACCAGTGGGCTCCGGTGTTGCTGTTGCAACATCTAAGTCAATATCAAAGTCGCAATTTGCAGTTGCTGTTGGAGTAGGTTCGTTAGTACCAGTTGGTGTTGGCTCGTTTGTTCCTGTAGGTGTCGGCTCATTAGTTTCAGTTGGAGTTGGCTCGTTAGTACCAGTTAATGTAGGAGTTGGTGTAGGCGTTGCAATATCTAAATCAATATCAAAATCACAATTTGTAGTTGTGGTAGGTGTTGGAGTTGGTTCAGATGTACCTGTTGGTGTTGGTGTTGATTCGTTAGTTCCTGTTAATGTTGGTGTAGGTGTTGGTGTCGCAATGTCAATTGTGATAATAAATTCACAATCATCTGTAGCAGTAGGTGTTGGTGTCGGCTCATTAGTTCCTGTTGGAGTTGGGGTTGCAATATCAACTGTCACCACAAACTCGCAGTTTTCTGTTGGAGTTGGAGTTGGCTCGTTAGTTCCTGTTAATGTAGGAGTAGGAGTTGAGGTTGACGTTGGTTCAAATGTACCCGTTAGTGTTGGAGTTGGTGTAGGTGTTGCAATATCTAAGTCAACATCAAAGTCGCAATTCGCAGTTGATGTTGGTGTCGGTTCGTTGGTTCCTGTTGGAGTTGGAGTTGGCGTAGTTTCGACAATTTCATAAGGACATGTATTGTTACTATCGATAAAATGTACTGAATATGTACCATACGGATAATCAGTTTGGTACTGATATGGAATTGTTACTCCATTAAAATTTACGGTGCCTCCCGTTGCCGGATAAAAAGTTACGTCGGCAGTTTGTCCGCTAAAATTATCACTCCTTATTATTACTATTGGCACCTTATCTTATATTTTTTTTTACTCTATTTTTTATTTTTTAAACCAATCCTTCTATGTATAATTATCTTGTTATTCCGATTTGAGTTAATAATACTTGTAATAATAAATTTTATGATAGTTTTATATATCCGTAATTAATTGTTTGCGGTGCCCCACTATTGTTTGTTATTCCAAAACTAAACACATTTGAAGTATTTGGTACGTATGATGTTGGTGTATTTGCGATACTACCATTTGTTCCTATAATTTGGTCAGGCATTGCAGTTAAAACTAATGCATTACCCGGTGTGTAATACCAACCATATTGATAACCAACTGCTGGAACATTTGTATTTGATGTTGTTACAGTTGCGTTCCAAGTTATAATACCATTTGGAATATTACCATTTACCCACATTGAATAACTATGTCCACCTTCTACTGTAAAACTTTGTGTAGATGCTCCTGCTGGTACTGTCCAAGACCCCGTTGTTTTTAATGTAACATTTGCCGGAGTGGTTCCTGATGAACCACTAGTTCCTGAACTACCGTTTGAACCTGAAGAACCTGATGTTCCACTTGTTCCAGATGAGCCATTAGTACCAGATACACCAGAAGAACCTGATGTTCCTGAAGTACCATTTATACCACTAGTACCAGAACTACCATTGATACCAGAAGTTCCACTTGATCCCGCAATTGCAGTTGATCCTGAAATTATATCACCACCTTTAACCACATTTACATAACCTGATGTTAATAAACTAAACGATACGGTTAAATTATTACTATCGATTGAGGTAATTTGAGTTGGTACTATTACTTTATTATTATTATCCCATACTGTTACAATTGGGTACAATATGTCTAAATTATGATTAACATTCCATGTTGTTGAGTTCGTAAAACTTCTAACTTCTCCACCAATACCGTCTCTACCTGATGTTCCACTTGAACCGGAATTACCAGATGTTCCTGAGCTTCCGTCTACACCAGATGTTCCACTTGAACCAGAATCACCAGATGTTCCTGACGAACCATCTGAACCTGATGCAGCAATTAAAGTCCAATAATCATCAATATAACCGCCGTATGGGCCATAACCAGTTGGTGCATATCGAATACAATACCAAGTTTCACCACCATGAGTTACAATAGCACCTATATTATAAATTTGACCACCATTATACGGACCTAAAAAGTTCCATAACGCATCTTAACCTGAAGTTCCTGATGTACCGTCAATACCTGACGTTCCACTTGTTCCACTAGAACCTGATGTGCCACTTGTACCTGAACTTCCTGATGTTCCAGAAGAACCAGACGTTCCACTAGAACCTGAATCTCCACTTGTTCCTGATGTTCCACTAGAACCATCATTACCATTTAAAACAAAAGAAATGGTATATTCTTTATCAATGGTGAATGATCCTTCTCCTGAGATAGTATTAACTAAATATATCGTTGTACTTTGAACGGATTCACCACTTATAGGCTGATATAATCCAATTATGTTATTATTCCCAACTTCGGTTATTTGAATGTATGGTTTGGTACTTCCCGATAATGTCTGATTATATAATATATTCTTCCACCCAAAATAATTACCACTAATAGAAAATGTGTCAATTGCGATTTGATTGACTCCTGAAAGACTATAAGGTTCACCTGAGATACTGGAATTTGTCCAAAAATATGAAGTTGTGGTCATACCATCCGGTAAGGAATCTAAACCATAAAACCATCTACCCGAAAACGCACCATCATTTCCTGATATACCATCTAAACCACTTGTTCCTGAAGTACCATCTGTTCCATTGAAATAGTCAACACCAAATTGTGGTGTGTAACCATCGGCACCAGAAGTTCCACTAGTCCCTGATGAACCATTTAAATCAAGGAATGGTTGACTTGAAACTAAGTCGCTAATTGATATATGATTTGATGTGTACCCACTACCGCTAGTTGTTGAGATTAGTAATAAATCATCTATTTTTACGGAACCCGTACTATTTAATTCGGAAACTTTTATTAGTGCCATTTTAACTTCTTTTTTTTATAATTTTTTTATTCAGGTATTAGTGTATTTCCATTTTCATCTGATATTATATAAATACCATCTTCTGTTATAATTCCAAACACGTCAGGTGTTGCCGTTGGGTTTGGAGTTGGTGTTGGGTCAGGTAAAATATCAACAATAACATCACACAAATCATTACTTGGAGTTGGTGTTGGTGTTGGCTCGTTTGTTTCAGTTGGTGTTGGCTCGTTAGTTCCTGTTAACGTTGGTGTAGGAGTTGGAGTTGCAATGTTTAAATCAACATCGAAATTACAATTCGCAGTTGCCGTAGGTGTTGGTTCATTTGTACCAGATGGTGTTGGTGTTTGAGTCGGCTCATTAGTTCCTGTTAATGTAGGAGTTGGAGTCGGCTCACTTGTTCCTGTTAATGTAGGAGTTGGTGTTGAAGTTGAGTCAGGTAATATATCAATGATGACATCACACAAATCATTACTTGGAGTTGGTGTTGGCTCGTTTGTTTCAGTTGGTGTTGGTGTCGGAGTATTAGTTGGCTCGTTAGTACCGGTTAATGTAGGAGTAGGAGTTGGTTCACTTGTTCCTGTTGGTGTCGGCTCATTAGTACCAGTTAATGTAGGAGTAGGAGTCGGCTCACTTGTTCCCGTAGGGGTTGGGGTTGCAACATTTATATCAACGTCAAAGTCGCAATTTACTGTTGCAGTTGGCGTCGGAGTATTAGTTGGTTCGTTGGTTCCTGTTAATGTAGGGGTTGCTGTCGGCTCATTTGTTCCCGTTAATGTAGGGGTTGGTGTGGGTGTTGCAATATCAACTATCACCTCAAACTCACAATTTTCAGTTGGAGTTGGAGTAGGTGTGTTAGTTGGTTCGTTAGTACCTGTTAATGTAGGAGTAGGAGTTGGTTCACTCGTTCCTGTTGGTGTTGGCGTTGCGATGTCTACCACAATCTCAAAGTCACAATTTTCAGTTGGAGTTGGAGTAGGGGTATTAGTTGGTTCGTTAGTTCCACTTGGACTAGGTGTTGGAGTTGCACTTGGGTCAGGT
>Ga0181356_1001073_pt1 | contig 11992 bp, 18 predicted proteins | sample Fa13VDMM110SN_FD_130104 | JGI IMG/M metagenome (GOLD analysis project Ga0181356, IMG submission 130104) | Freshwater viral communities from Lake Michigan, USA - Fa13.VD.MM110.S.N | ecosystem: Environmental > Aquatic > Freshwater > Lake | place: USA: Michigan | collected 2013-09-24 | reverse complement strand
GTACTAAGTAATTATATCGACTCTATTCAAACAGATGTCGATAAAGAAAAGATTAAAACATTCATGCGTACCCTTTACACAGAGGCAGTCAACATCGAAGTATGAAAAAGGCAAAAACAGACAAGGGTTGGGCTGGACATAAGTTGTTTGGGTATACCTATAATGACAGAGATATAAGAACCAATGAGGACAAGTATCAGGATGCTGTACTTGAGAACCTAGAGAAAAAAATAAAGCCAAAGAAGTCAAAAAAAGTGAAGAAATAAGGAATTACGTTGATTATATTTAAATCCATAAGTTGGATGAATTTTCTTTCAACTGGAAACTCAGCTAACACAGTTCTTCTTGACAAATCCCCTACTACTCTTATCATTGGTCGCAATGGTGAGGGTAAGTCCACAATCCTTGATGCACTCTGCTTTGCGCTGTTCGGTAAACCATTCCGCAACATCAACAAAGGTCAGCTGGTAAACAGCATCAACCAAAAGAATTGCATGGTAGAGATTAAATTCTCTGTTGCAAATGTTGAGTATCGTATTCGTCGTGGTATCAAACCAAATCTGTTTGAGATCTATCAGAACGATGTGCTAATGAATCAGGACTCTGCTGCCAGAGACTATCAAAAGATTCTTGAGCAACAAATTCTTCGATTGAACTACAAGACATTTACTCAGGTAGTTATCCTGGGATCAGCATCGTTTGTTCCCTTCATGCAACTTCCATCCAATCAACGTCGTGAAGTGATCGAAGACATTCTTGACATTAAAATTTTCTCAACGATGAATCAGTTGTTGAAGGAAAAGATAAGCGAGACCAAAGATGATATTACGAAAATTGAGAACCAGATCTCCACTGCAAAGACAAAGGTTGAATCGCAACAAGCAATCATCAAGACAATTACTGAAGCGAAAACCACTGCCATCGAAAATATCAAATCAAAGATTCTTACAAACTCTGCTGAGATTCTACATACGGAGAGCGAGATATCTATCATCGTGCAGGAGATCACTGTTCTTAAAGGCAGCATCAGTGATAAGGAAGGAGTTGCTGCAGATCTCGATAAAGCAAAACATATTAGATCAAAACTTACCAGTAAAATCGAAGAGTGCGAGCACAACAAAACTTTCTTTTCAACAAATCATGTCTGCCCATCATGCACGCAAGAAATTGAAGAGTCTCACCGCACAAAAGTGGTTCAGGAAATATCGGTCAACATCGAAAACAATAAGTCAAAGATTGAAGAACTTGAAACGATCCTCTCCAAACTCAACGATAAGTTACAGGAAATATCTGACATTACAAGAAAGATCTCTGACAAGACGATTGAACTATCAACACGCAACTCGTCAATCTCAATCCTGAACCGACAAAATTCAGAGATGCAAGCTGAGATTGAGTCTACTAAAACTGATACATCAAACCTAGATGATGAAAAGGTAAAGTTAAAAGAACTTGCCAAAGCTGCAATGGATATGATTGATAGTAAGACTTCTCTTCAAGAAATTAAAAACTTTCAGGACGTTGCTTCTGTTTTGCTGAAGGACACTGGCATCAAGACAGCGATCATACGTGAGTATCTTCCTGCCATGAACAAACTGATCAACAAGTATTTGAATGCCATGGAATTTTATGTGCACTTTGAACTTGATGAATCGTTCAACGAAAAGATCAAGTCTCGTCATCGTGATGAGTTTACCTACGCAAGTTTCTCTGAGGGTGAGAAGATGCGTATCGATCTTGCTATTCTTTTTACATGGCGTCAGATTGCCAAGATGAAGAACAGCGTTAACACCAACCTGTTGATACTGGATGAGATCTTTGATTCGTCGTTGGATAACGCTGGAACTGATTACTTTCTTTCGGTCATGGGTCAGTTTGAAAAGTCAAACGTATTTGTCATCAGCCACAAGGGCGACCAGCTGTTTGACAAATTCAGATCAGTCATCAAATTTGAGAAGAAGAACGACTTTTCAATCATCTCCACGGGATAACCTTACACTTTGTAGGGTTATTTTCTCCTCTGGAATCAACGAGTTACGTGTTTCCAAACAAAATGCTTTACTTTAATTCAGTTTTCATGCATAATTACTGTATCGACTGGAGAAAACTATATGAATTCACGTGACCTGCTGGCTAGACTTTTAGCCAACGAAAATCTGAACATTGTTCGTGCGCCTGTGTCTACAGCGTCCATGGATATTCGTTCACGTACCCTTACTCTTCCGCAATGGAAAGAGATGACCGATGACGTTGAAGAAATGCTTATCGGTCACGAAGTTGGTCATGCGTTGTTTACAACCGACGACTACATCAAAGAAAACGAAACTCGTGTGCTTCATGGCTATATGAATGTCATCGAAGACGTGCGTATCGAAAAGAAAATCAAAAACAAATATCCAGGTCTGCGTGCATCTTTCCTGCGTGCTTATCGTGAACTCAATGAACGTGACTTCTTTGAGATCAAAGGTAAGGACATGTCCAAGCTATTGCTGATTGACCGAATCAACCTTTACTACAAGTGTGGTTTCAACTGTGGTGTAAAATTCACAACTGAAGAAATGGAATTTGTTCGTGCCGCTGATCGTTGCGACAGCATTGAAGACGTTTACCTGCTTGCCAAAGAACTGCTTGCCTTCACGATGGAAGAGCGCAAGAAATTCAAACAGTCGCTGGCTGAGCAACAACTAGACATCAAAATGTCCAAGGAAGACATGGATGACCTAGAAGAAGTTGAATACGAATCAGATTCAGATATGTTTGACGACATTGAAGAAGACGAAGACGAAGATACCGATACCAAAGAACTTGCAGAAGATGAGGATGGCAAACAACACTCATCAGGTTCAGACCCCAATGCTAAAATCAATGACGAAGTAGCTGAGGAAGAAGTTGAGTCCACTACCGAGAAAGCATTGCGTCAACGTCTCAGCAACTTGGCAGACGTAACTACTCAGGTTGAGATCTACGAGCCAGTGCTGAAGACACGCACTGAACCCATCATCGGCTACAAAAGAATTCTAACTGAGTTGCCCATTGAGTTGGAACAGTATCGCACTAAACTTGTTAATCGCATGGGCGATAAACAAGCAGCTGACACATATATTGCTTGTCAGACAAAGTCGCTGGAAAAATTCAAGACTGATTCCTCACGTGTGGTTAATTACCTAGTGAAAGAATTTGAGATGAAGAAGTCTGCAACTGCTTACAAGCGTAGCACTGTTGCCAAGACTGGTGAATTGAATGTGCGCAAGTTGCATGCATACAAGTTGACCGACGATATGTTCAAACGTATCACTGTTGTTCCTGATGCAAAGAATCATGGCATGGTGTTCTTGCTTGACTGGTCTGGCTCAATGGACCAAGTAATGGAAGACACAGTAAAGCAAGTTATCAACCTTGCAATGTTCTGCCAACGTGCTCAAATCGCATATCAAGTGTTTGCCTTTACCAATGGTTATCAGGAAGAAGGGTATAATCCCTATGCTACACAACCTGTTGATCCTAATTTCAAAGGTTTTGTTTGCGGCAGTTTCCACTTGTTTGAATTCTTCTCAAACAAAATGTCCAACACTGAATTCAATCGCATGGTTGAGTTGTTGATCAGAAAGCCATGGGCATGGTCTCCACAGTATTCGCTGAACAGCACACCACTCAATGAGGGATTGTTGTTTATGGTTGACTACCTCGGTAAGTTTATCAAGAACAACAACGTGGAGAAAACATCGTTCATCACGTTGACCGATGGCGAAGGTCATGGTATTCAGGGTATGACAAACATCAATCATCAGAGATACAATTCTGCTGGTGTTCGTTGCAAGCAGGTTAACTATCTGCGTGACCCAATAACTCGTCGTGAGTACAGCATCTCTGGTGATGGCAGCGAACAGACTAAAGTGTTTCTGCGTATCATCAAGGATCGTTACAATGCTTCGACCATTGGCTTCCATGTGATTCGCAATAGTCAGCGTGACATGGCTTCGTTTATTCGTTACAATGTTCCTGAGTGTGCAAATGGTGCTCATGAGTTTGCAATCATTCAGCAGATCAAGAAGGACTTTCGCACTCAGGACTTTTCCATGTTGAGCAATGCTGGTCGTGATGAGTTGTATCTGTTGCCAGCCAGCAAAATGGAAACCGATGAGGGTAAGTTGACGGTAAGTACCGATATGAACTCCAAGCAGATTGCGAAGCAATTCACAAAATTCTTGGATGTCAAGAAGACCAGCCGACTGCTTCTGAATCGATTTGTGTCTCTGGTGGCATAGGGGTTTACAATAATTCAACTTTAGGGTATAATAAGGTTTCACCTTAGGAGTTATTATGTTTAATTCAGACGTAGAGTTTTCCGAATTTTTAGATTTTTTAGCCGACCTTTCGGTAAACGGCGAAACTTTTGAAATTTGTCTTTCTGCCCTAAAATTGCAAGGAGCCTTAAAGGAGTTTTATAAACCCTACTAAGCGAAGGGGAATTTTTCCCCTTTAAAAACAACGACTTAGATCGTTGTTTTCTTGCAACTTTAGGGGTTTACAATAATTCATTTTTAGGGTATAATTATTGTATGGAGTTGAGTTTCGTGCAAGCACTTTACTTTGGCTTCGGTTTGGTGTATAATCTTTATTATGAATGGAGTGAATGATGGCTAAAATTACTGAGGGTCAGAAAACAGTTTTCGAAGATAAATTGTTTTCAAAGTACCCTGATGTCAAAACATCTGGTGTTGTTTCCCGCAAGCAACTGCTAGAAATTCGTGAGGAAATGGGTAACCAGTTCCATCCCCTGTGGCTCATGGCTACTGCAGTCGGTCGTGGTTTGTATGCGATCCCAGGTGGCAGCATGACATCACCTTTGGCTGAACCTGCAAACGATTCACCGACCCCTAAACAATCTAAACATAAAGCTGAAGCAGTGTCTGTGGACTTTACTAATACTGAATCCCTCATTCCCAAAATCGATGCGAACTATGTTCCTTTCGGTAACTACAAAGACTTGGAACAAATCGTTGTGTCCAAGCAATTCTACCCTGCATATGTCAGTGGTCCAACTGGTAATGGCAAGTCGACTTCCATTGAGCAAATCTGTGCGAAGCATCGTCGTCCCCTTATCCGTATCAACCTGAACAGCCAGACTGACGAAGATCAGCTGGTAGGTACAAAAACCCTTATCGATGGCAACGTAGAGATCGTTGAAGGTCCAGTCGTTATCGCAATGCGTCTCGGTATCCCTTTACTGCTTGACGAAATTGACGCTGGCTCGGCTAACGCATTGCTGTGCTTGCAACCGATTCTTGAGGGTAAACCTTTCTACTACAAACTCAAGAACGAAATGATCTATCCTGCTCTTGGCTTTAACATGTTTGCCACTGCAAACACAAAGGGCAAGGGTAGCGATGATGGTCGTTACATCGGTACCAACGTGCTTAACGAAGCATTCTTGGAACGATTCGCTGTAACCTTTAATCAGGAATATCCTGATGCCAAGGTTGAAATGAAAATCGTCATGAACCTTATGAAGTCATATGGTTGTGTCGATGAGAAATTTGCTGATACTATGGTCAAGTGGGCTGACGCAATCCGTCGCACGTTTGATTCTGGTGGTGTGGATGAGACAATCACTACTCGTCGTCTGATTCATATTGTACGTGCCTTCTCGATCTTCAAGAATCAGAAGAAAGCAATTGAATTGTGTACCAACCGATTTGATGATGCTACTCGTCTGGCTTTTGTTGACCTGTTCGATAAGGTTTCGAGTGGTGAGGTGGCTGTTGAAGAAACACCAGCCAGTCAAGTAATTGACAACGAAATTCCCTTTTAATTGTTAGGAGACTTATATTATGTTGAAATATTCAGATCTGTCCAAAGGACAACGTAAATGTATCGATGCCTTTGTGGCACATCATCCCGAACTTGCAACTGCAGATACCCTTGCTTCCAAAGATATGTATCATATCTGGCATGAGATTTTTGCAAAACGTGCTGATGGTGCTGCAAAGATTGGTTACCCACACTGGTTGTCAAAGCATAATCAGATCTCTCGTGGTATCCTTTCTTTCCCTGGACCTAGTTCCAAAGGTTTGACTGCCGAAGAGATGAATTCATTGGAGAAGTCAAAGTTGCAAAAGATACTTGACAACTCTGAGGAAGATGGAGTAGAATCAATCAGTGACGAAGAATTCATGGCTGAACTAAAAGCCAATGGAATCGAAGTCTGATTGTAGATACTTCTACAACACGGGACAGTAACGCCATCGCTGTCCCGTATTTTTTATGATGGCATATTATGGAGTTAATACAACTATGAGTCGACAAGAAAAATTGTTGAAGTACCTTGAGAGTGGCGCTGATGTCACACCTCGCCAGATTTCTGGTTCTTTCGGTTTGAAGAATCCGCATGAAGCAATTCGTCAATTGCGCATCAAAGGCAACTGCATCTACACCAACAGCGCAACGCTGAGTGATGGTAGCAATACAACCAAATATCGCATCGGTAAACCTAGCCGACGTATGGTTGCTTTGGCAAATGCAGTTGCTGGTTCTTCTGTTTTTACTCGCACTGCCTAATCAGGGCTGAGTAATTTTGGGACTGGCTGCATCGTGGTCAGTCCCATTTTTTATTATGGGTAACTATGGCTACTAAAGAAGAAGTTAAAAAGTCCCAAGCAGCTACAACTGGTGGGCGCAAATTTGATGGTGACAAACTCGAGTATGGTTTGTTGCCTCCACTTGCATTGAAAGCAACAGTAGAGATTCTGACTTTCGGTGCACAGAAATACGAACGTGATAACTGGATACGTGTTCCAGATTCTAAGCGTAGATACTTTGATGCGATGCAGAGACACCTGTGGGCATGGAAAGAGGGAGAGCAAAACGATCCCGAAACTGGCAAGAACCACTTGGCACATGCAATGTGTTGTCTGATGTTCTTGTATGAGCATGATGTGAAGTATTCTGTTGAAAAATAAATTTGCTTCCAAAGCGAAATTAGAGTATAATGAATTATACATATTATGATAAACCCTTTTAGGAGAAACAATGAAATTATCTAAAGACACACTTGGACTATTGAAGAACTTTGCTGGTATCAATAGCAACCTTGTGCTGCGTGACAATGGCAAGCTATCAACCATCTCTGCGCAGAAAAACATTATGGCATCTGCTGCAGTTGCCGAAGCATTCCCAGCTGAGTTTGGCATCTATGACCTCAATGAATTTCTAGGTGCGCTATCTCTGTTTACCGATCCCGACTTGGTATTCTCAGAGAAATATGTTACCATGAAGGAAGGTGGTAACAGTATTAAATACTACGCAGCCGATAAGTCTGTTCTTTCTTACCCACAGAAAGAGATCGCATTTCCCACAAGCGATATTGACTTCAACCTGACCAGTGCAACGCTGGCAATGGCTATCCGTACCGCATCGGTACTTCGTGCACCTGATCTTTCCATTATCGGTAAAGATGGTAAGGTGACTATGGTAGTTGGTGATCGCAAGAATGCAACTGCCAATACCTATGACATTGAAGTTGGAACTACTGAGTCTACATTCAACGTAGCAATGAAAGTTGAGAATCTAAAGATGCTTCCTGCTGACTATGCAGTATCTATCTCTAGCAAGAAGATCTCTCGCTTCAAGAATGGTGACACGATTTATTTCGTTGCCATTGAAGCTGACTCTACCTTCGAGTAAGCCATGCTTGAGCGTAGAAAATTCCTACGATCTGGTGGTATACTTGGTTTCTTAGCCATGGGTGCAGCTGCTGCACCTGTGGTTGTTGAGAAGATTCGTGAGACCCAAGTACCTGCTCCTGCTCCTGTTGCTGGCGTTGATCCAAACATCATCAAGCAAATTGAACAAGTTGGTCCAGCAAACGTAACCTTTACATCTACCTACGGCAAGATCGCCCCACCACCACCACCTCCGCAATTCAATGGTTCTTCTTTCTTTGTTGGAAGTTCTGGAGGTTCTTACAATGAGGTGATGCGTATAGACTCCACTGGTAATTTGGGTATTGGTGGTAGTACCAAACGATTTGTTCCTGGGACTGAGAAACAAGTCAGCGTTAAGATGGTTCCTGGTCCCTATGGTGAGTTGTATATCAATGTGAATGGTCAATGGAAAAAAATATTGACAGCTTGATTCTTTTAGTGTATAATTATTTCTTTATTATGGAGTTGATATGAGTGACCAATATTTGTGGGTTGAGAAGTATCGTCCTGCCACCATTGATGAGTGTATCCTTCCTGAAGGTTTGAAGAAAACTTTCAAGGAGTACATCGCAACTGGTGAGTTGCCTACCTTTCTGTTCTCAGGAACAGCTGGTGTAGGTAAGACCACAGTGGCTCGTGCGTTGTGTAATGAAGTTGGTGCCGATGTTTTGTTTATCAATGGATCTGATGAAGGTCGTTCCATTGATATGTTGCGCACCACTGTAAAGGGATTTGCGTCAACAGTTTCGTTGACCGATGCCAAGAAGGTTGTTATCCTTGATGAAGCAGACTATATGAATGCTCAATCGGTTCAGCCAGCATTGCGTGGATTTATCGAAGAGTTTTCAAACAACTGTCGTTTCATCTTCACATGTAACTTCAAGAACAAAATCATTGAGCCATTGCATAGCCGATGTGCCGTGATTGACTTTAAGATTGACAACGCTGAAAAGCCAGCCATTGCTGCTGGTTTCTTTAAACGTGTCACACAGATTCTAAAGACCGAGGGAGTTGACTTTGACACCAAGGTAGTAGTTGAGTTAATCAACAAACACTTCCCTGACTATCGGCGCATTCTGAATGAGTTGCAGCGTTACTCTGTTTCTGGAAAGATTGATGCTGGCTTGTTGGTAAACATGTCTGATGAATCTTACAAGGCTTTGGTTGGACACCTAAAGGATAAAGACTTTAAGAAAACACGCCAGTGGATTGCACAGAACTCAGACATTGAAACCAGTTCTCTCTTCAATCATCTCTATGATAAAGCCACTGAGTACATGGAGCCACCTAGTATTCCTACCATGGTTCTTGTGCTTGCTGATTATCAATACAAAGATGCATTCGTTGCGAACCATGAACTAAATACTATGGCAGCGATGACCGAGATTATGATGCAGTGCAAATTTAAGTGAGGTTGTTATGGAAGAACTTCTGATAATAATTTTTGCATTTGTCCTTGGGTGGTTTGCAAGAGAGTGGTTTGCAATGAGAAAGATTAACGTCATGATAAGTCGCATGGAAGAAATTTCCAGCAATGTGGTTAGAATCAAAATACAACGTGTGAATGGTATGCTATATATACATAATATGGAAACACATGAGTTTATGGCACAGGGTAATACACGAAAACAACTTGAGCAAAATCTTAGTAAAAGATTTCCAGATACCAAATTTGCTGCAACTGCAGAAAATCTAAAAGAGGTATTTGCAAATGACAACTCCCTTTGATTTTCTCAATGCCATCAATGAAACAAAGAAAGATCTGATCAAGGAGGATCCTAGTAACGAGAAAGAGTATTCAGCATGGATGGTGAATAGAGGGTTATCCTTCTTTCCCGACACTGTTATGTATGCCAATGAAATGAATCAGCGGCACTACGCATCTGTAAAATGGCAATTTAATTTTTTACTAAATAGTATACCGAGAAAGAAAAGATTCTCCAAATGGTTTAAACGTGAGGAGGAAAAGAATCTTAGATTGGTCATGGACTGCTACGGCTATTCCAGTGAAAAAGCGAAACAAGTTCTTGGAATTTTAACTCCAGAACAATTGAAAACCATTGAAGAAAAACAATATACAGGTGGTAGAAAATGACTGTCGAAATGATCTATTATGATTGGACGCCAGACTCCATGCTTGAAGTGACCTTACCAGAACCAGACAATTTTTTAAAGGTTCGTGAGACTCTGACCCGCATCGGGATCGCATCCAGAAAAGACAAAAAGCTATTTCAGTCTTGCCATATTTTACATAAGCAAGGCAGATATTACATCGTTCACTTCAAAGAACTCTTTGCATTGGACGGTAAGGAATCGAACATTACAGCCAACGATGTAGAACGTAGAAATACGATCGCTGGCTTATTGCAAGATTGGGGACTGTTGAAGATACTTGATGTAGCTAAAGCAGACCCAAAAGCATCGCTCTCTCAGATCAAAGTGGTTAGCCACAAAGAAAAGGAAGAGTGGGAATTGGTGCCTAAATACAATATAGGCAAAAAGAAGTAAACCTAAATCATCTTACATTTTGGAGATAACATGAGCGAACAAGCGCAACAACTTACTATTAAACTCGAACTGAACATTGACGAAGTCAACGCTATTTTGGCATCGTTGGGTAAGCATCCCTTCGAAGCTATCTTCCAGTTGGTGAACAAGATTCAACAACAGGGTTCGGAACAGGTTCAAGCTGCTGAAGCTGCTGCTAAGGCTGCAGAAGCACCAGCTGCCTAAATAGTTTCTGTCCCATCGGGATGGGAACGTAAGGCTCTTCTACCTTAGGAGCGTCTAAAGCTGACAGTACGACAAGCTGTCCCTGTAGCCAGTAAGCAGGATTTTACGGTATGCCTTCGGGGTACCAATTTAACTTAACTCGCTTAATAGGAGAAAACTATGTTGGACAAAATCAACACATCCATTGACACCTTTCAAAGTGTCAAAACTAAATTCGTTGAGACGTACGTCAAAAACGAAGAACTCAAAAAACCTCTCAATACTTTTATCGCTGCACAGTCTTCCTTTGCGAAGAACGTAGCTAAATCGTACAGTGACTTCTTCAGTACATTGGGTATGGCAGCATACACCTTTGATGCGAAGAAAGCATTTGCAACTAAGTAAGGAGAGAACATGACACACTTAGCATTATTTGGTCCTGGATTCAAGGACTTTGATCGTTTCTTTGTTGGTTTCGAAGAACCAATGGCTCGCATGCAGAAGATGCATGAAGACCTTACCAAGAACATTCCAAACTATCCTCCATACAATATCATCAAGCATGACGATAATAACTACACCATTGAATTGGCTGTGGCTGGTTTCGGTCAGACTGATATTGATATCGAAATGGAAGATGGTAAGTTAGTTGTTCGTGGTAACATTAAAGCTGATGAAACTCCAGAGAACTTCTTGTTTCGTGGAATCGCTAATCGTGCTTTCACTCGTTCCTTTGCTATCGATGATCACATCGAAGTTAAAGACGCTGAGATGTTCAATGGTATGCTTAAAATCTTCTTGGAGCGTTTAATTCCAGAAGAAAAGAAACCAAAGAAGATCCCAGTAAAGTCTCGTAAAGGTCGGGAGTTACTACAGGAAGATACTAATCGCCTGTAAGAATATCGTTATCAAATAAGTGAAACACAGGGGGCTTCGGCTCCCTGCTGCACATAAATAAATGTATGAGCAGCAAAGCAAGATACTTCCCGAACATGACCACCTTTACTACAGTGCGTAGAGGAGAGTGGCGCTTCAAGGTATCTGTATATTCAAATAAGTTTGTGCTCATAGTTGCTCAACAAATATACAATGGTGATGTGATTTTGAAACACTTTAGTGCCTTTACATGTGCATCAGACTTTATAGATAATCTAGTTGAACAGGATAAAACATGACAGTGAAAATTTTTAAGATGATCAATGGTGAAGTAATGATGGGTGATGTTACTGATGTCAATCCAGAATATTACGTAGTACATGAACCAGCAGCAGTGATGTTGCAGGAACGTGATGGTGGTATGGGAATTGGTATTGCTCCATACATGCCATACGCAGAAGGTAAAATCACAATTCGCACTACAGCAATTGCTGCTGAAGGTGAACCTGATCAAAAACTTACAAATGAATACAACAGACTCTTTGGATCTGGTATTATTATTGCAAACGTGATTCCAAAATAATCCCTTTACTTTTATCGATCCTTCAGGTATAATAACTATATCTGGAGGATTTTTCATTATGTTCATGTTCGACATCGAGACTCTCGGCACTGAGTCCACAAGCGTAATTCTATCCGCT
>Ga0181356_1001071_pt1 | contig 12001 bp, 12 predicted proteins | sample Fa13VDMM110SN_FD_130104 | JGI IMG/M metagenome (GOLD analysis project Ga0181356, IMG submission 130104) | Freshwater viral communities from Lake Michigan, USA - Fa13.VD.MM110.S.N | ecosystem: Environmental > Aquatic > Freshwater > Lake | place: USA: Michigan | collected 2013-09-24 | reverse complement strand
TCCAACTAACGCTTCAACTTCTCCGTATTTATGTGGATATACGTCATCTACTAAATCCATTATAGCATTATACAATCTTGTGTTAGTATATTTTATCTTATCAATAATTTGTAATACTTTTCTATAATCTTGTGGACTAAATACTTCATCAACTATTTGATTCATTTCTCTTAAAATAGATAACTTATTTTCGTTAGTCTCTGATTTTGATAATTTAGCTTCTAATTCTTTAGCGTCTTTTACTTTTTGCTTTTTAAGATAATCTGACCAATCAGTTCCATAATGTAATACTGGCAATGGTTTTTTCGTTCTTTTCTCTATACCAACTAATATTTTTAATTTTTTTATTCTAGCTTCTGCGCTTGCTTTCTGAGATGATGAAGCTTCTTTATTATAAGCCTCTACTCTAGCTAATTCATCAGCATTAGTTTTTATTTTTGATTTATCATAAGCTTCGCTTAATCCTTTTTGTTTGGCTTTAGACGCATCAAAATGTTGTTTAGCTGCAGTCTTTCTCGCAGGAGTTACAGTATTTTTAGATTGCTTTCCTGGCTTGGATTTAACAGTTAGCAGCACAGATGAAGCATCATCATGATCAGCTGCTGTAAAATCTTTATGGGCTGGATTATTAAAATCCATATAAATGTCTTTACCTGATTTTGTTTTTCCTATTGCCTTAGCTTCATTTACATTCGAATTAGATAGCATAGCAATTGCCATATCTATTTTTTCTAATTGATCTCCATACATATCAGCAATAGGACCCCCTTCTAATTCTGCTTCTTGTTCCATATCACGCATTATTTGAGCTCTCTTCATTTGGAGTGCTTTAATTTTGCTTGCATTTTTAGATATCGTTGGTTGTAATTGTGGTCGTGATTCACTATCTCTTCTAGCTCTTGTTGCCATTAGCACAGGATCGTTTATATCCATTTCATTTAATCCCCAAAGATCTTTATATTCAAATCCGCCTCTGTCTTTAGTATGTCCAGGACGAAAGTTTTTATCTTGCGTATATCCAGATAAAACATCTTCATCGATGTATCCTTCAACATTATTTTTGCTCTTTATTCCATTCTGCTTTAAAGTATCAATTAACTCCTCGGCTGCCATTACACTATACGTGGTATATACATCTGAACCTCTTTTCTTTATATCGTTACTTAAAGAATACGAATCATCTATAATAGCAAGAGCTCTTTTAGCATCTCTTACATCGACTTGAATAAAGTACTCTTGTTTGTTTTCTTTAAATGGATTTTGTTTTTTAGATGGCATGTCCATAGCGGGTAAATAAGCTTCACCAGCGCCTGTTACGTTTCCACCCATATCTTCTTTAAAGTATTCTTGAACTTGTATTGCATCTCCATTTAATCCTCTACTCTCAATATAGTCTACGAATCTTTCAAGTTGGTTTTGGTCAGTTACATAATAAACATCAGGACCATCATGTATATAATCTACATCAGCTTCAAAATCATTCAAAAATAAATGATCTACATCCTCATCGTCGATTGTAAACATTACTCGACCCTCATTGATTGGTTGTCTTAATTTAAATGTTGCAATTTGTTGATTAAATTGATCTTTGGCCATTTGCTTTTTTAATTTCTTCTATTAAGTCATAACATTGTAATATTCCTATAACAGTTTCATCTTTTATAGATTTGCTTTCTTCTATAGGTTTCACTAGTTTGTTTATTTCTTGTAACTTTATCTGCAAAACCTTGTCATCTGTAGACTTTTCGATATTTTTTAACTGAGATTTTATGTCAGATATTCTTTCATTTAAATAAGTCACTAAAGAACTAGTATCAGCTATGCTATTAATATAATTTTTTAATATAGATTTTTGAATATCGCTTAATGCGTTATACTTTTCGTTGAATTTTTCTACTAAAATTTTATATGCAAGCAGTCTTACATCACTATCTTCTTTCATAAAATCTTCCATTATTGATTGTGGAGCTTTTTTATGTGACACATTTAGCGATAAGTGTTCTAATAGCGTTATTTTATTTAAAATTATTTGTTTAGTATTGGTAGCTTTGCTGTTTTGAGATTCAAAAAGCGTATATAAACATGCATATTGTCTATAGTTATCTACTTTTGCCTTGAAAAAATCATCTATATCATAAAAAGATTTTATCTCTTTAATTAGATTATATTTTAATTTAGATAATTTTTTTTCATCTAATTTTTTATATTGCTCTAATAAAGTTGCTATCAACATATCAGCACGCGTCTCGCTTAACTTTTCGCTTTTAACTAAAGCGCTATATAGAGCATACTCTTTTGTTAATTCTGTGTCTGAAAAATATTTTTTTATTATTTTTATAGACTTAGAATCTTTATTGTTGATAAGATCTGATGTTGTCTGTCTTACTAGCAATTCAAATAGAATGCCGGTATTTCTATATTTTGAATGTTTTACCATGGCTTTTTATACTGTTAATAAATATATGGCGTTTACTTTAAATCTTGTTTAATATTGTCTTCGCTCAATAAAGAAGGCGAATCATATAATTTCGTACTTCTTCCCATTTTTTCTAATGTAGATTTATGTTTTGCCAGTTCTATTTGTGTAGATTCGTATGTTAATGGTCCGCCTTTATACGTAACTTTTATAGAATCTTCTGATTTGCCTTGACCATCTTTCATTCCTTTCTTTCCTATTGCATCTCTTCCGAAAACTGATGCATCTGTACCTATTTTAGATTGATATTTTTTTGGTCGACCTGGGCCATCTTGTACGTTTGTTTCATCATAACCAACTGGAATATCTACCGGAGAATCGCCTTTACCTCCATATAGACTGGCTAATTGGTGAGGAGTTCCAAATACTTGGCTTGTTTCTGATGGATCATTGCCTTCTTCTTCAATTTGCTTTAATCTAAATGCTTTTTTCTTGTCTTCTACTATCATGTCTTCCATTTCTGCATATTGATCTTCTGAGAACTGGAATATTTTATCGTAAATAAAATCTTTTGGTAATAGATTTCCTTCCATTGCATCTTTAGCTAGCGCTACTTTCTCTTTAAATAGAGCAACTCTTTCTTGTTCATATATAATAGATGGATTTGTTAATGATAACGAAAAATTAGCGGCTGATTCATTAGTATATCCATTTGCGTATAGGTGAACGAGAGCTACTTTAGTCAATTCTGATATTATAATTCTTTGCAGTCTTTCTATTGTTCTAGCAAATCTAATGTCTTCTGCTGCAAGAGTTGCCTTTCCAGTCAAATCTTTTTCATATCCCATAAATGCTTTAGGAATTTTTAGAGCAGCGAAAAGTTTTTCTCTAAAATATTGTACGTCTTCTATAGCATTGTATTCTAATCCTTTAGCAGTATCAATTCTAGTAGACTGATCATTGCCTCTTACAGGTATAAAAAAGTCTTCTAATAGATTTTGTTGATTATATTTAAGGTTATATTGACCGTTATGATCTATAAGAGGAGTTTTTTTCATCTTATTAATCATTCTTTGCATGTAGTTTTCTACTTCGTTTGGAGGTATTGCTCCTACATTCACATAAAATGTTCTACGTTCTGGAGCACGAGTGATACGATGAATTAACATTGCATCCTCTATAAGAGTATATTGTTTAAATAACTTTCTTCCTGGTTCTAAGTAACTTCTGCCATACGGCAAATAGTTCACATCACCAGTTAGTCTAAAATGCGCCATTTCAAAGTTATCGAAGTATACTCCAGGATCTTCATTATTGTATGCGGATGAGAATCCTGATGTTGTTCCAAGAGCTCCAAGAGGATCATATTTAAATCTTACTTCATTTGGATTTGATGGATTGTAACCTTCTTGACGTATAATATTATATGCAGAGAATGGAATAACATTATATACTCCAAACTTTTCTGCTATTTCTAATTTCAAGTAAAAATCTCCGTATTTGCACATATTTCTTATCCAAGCCCACAAAGTAAATTCTATATTTAATACCGAATAAAATAGGTTGTATAGTATTTTTTGTATATTTTCGTCTGATGATCTAATCTGCAAGACTTCTCCCTGTTCGTTTTTAAGCGTACATTCGTCAGCTATAATATCTAATGCAGATGAAACTATAGCATCAGTATCCATAGCGTCATAATCAGCATATATTTGAACCCTAGCTGATTGGTAGTTTTGTGCTAGATTCAAATTAACTCCATACGCAGTAGATGTTGTATATATTTTATGAAATCTATCTACTAAAGCATTATTTTGTATAACACCGTTTGTTTGGATTCTGTCTACGTCCATTACTTTTAAAGCGCCTTCTCCACTATTTCTTATGATTACATCTGTAGAAAATAATCTCCTTAACGTAGAAAATAAATTATTTTGTTTTTGTTGTTCTGCCATATTTTTTATTTTATAGTAACCAAGTTAAATCTTCGTTACCGGTTCCTTGAGTATTTGTAATTTGCATAGACCATGGATTTTGATTGTAATTGCTATTAGCATTATACAACATAGAATCACTATTAGTTTTAGAGAAGTTATTTAGACTATTATATGTTAAACTCTCGGCTGTTTTTCTGTATCTCAATGATGTCTCTCTTAAATACATTCCTATAGAAAAAGACATGACCAGATCATCATGATAACCAGACATGGCTTGTTGTTTATTATTTTTCCATATAAAAACTCTAAATTCTTCTAATAATCTTCTAGATCTAATTGTGGCTATTTTGTTTTCTATAGAATCCCTCATTTTTTCTATCGCCAAAGGTCTAGTTCTTGGAGACATTGTAAATCCTGGGACAAGGCCGTCTGATCTTTGGTATTTATTAAGATACGTTTCAAAATCAGCAGTTGCTTCAGATCTTATGCTGTAGTACATATTTGAATATCCGCTCTCTTGTATCGATTGAACTACATCCCAGCCAATATTTGCATTTTCTACTACTAGTAATGCTTGATTATACTCGGTCGCACAAGAGATTAACACATTTGCGAACTCCCTTGTTCCAATTTGGGATTGATATTCTGCTACTTGAGTCATCGTATCAATATCAATAATGTGAAAAGCTGAGTAATCGCTTCCATCTCCTCTAGCTACGTCAGCTACTACGGCGTAGTATTTCATAGGATCAACATATTCCCATATCCAATAAGACTTGTCTACAAATCTTTTTTCTATAGGTTCTGTAATCATATTTTGCTCATACCAACTAAGAATCTCTGGTTCTATTACTGTATTTCCTGAACTCAAGAAATCGCAATCGCATTCTTGTGCTGCATTTCTTTTTCCTAAATCTACATCTTGTTCATCTCTCCACGCTTGATCTCTTTCTGGATGTACTGTCCAAGGTAATGAAATAGGTATAAAGTTATTTTCAGATTTTTGAGCTGTTGTATATGTTTTATGAAACCAGTTACCTATACCATTTGGAGTAGATAGTGATATACATCCTCCTCCTGTGGCAAGAGTCATTTTAGCCGCTGTATATATAGTTTCTATATTATCGATAAATGCTGCTTCATCTATAATCAAAAGAGATACTGCCTCAGAACGACCTGCGTCACTGGCTGCAGATACCGCTTTGATTTGAGATCCATTCGCCAATCTTAAGCTTAATCTATTGTTTTCTGTAGCAGCGGCTCCTATTTTCAACCATATGGGTAAGTTATCGTAAGCGAATCTAACTTTCGTAACCATATTTTTCGCTGTGTCTTGTTTTGTTGCTATGACAAGAACGTTTTTATCTTTATTAAAGATCATTAGCCACAAAGAATATGCAGATACGAGTGTAGAGATTCCCAGCTGTCGAGATTTATTAATGATTGAGTCTGGATATTTTTGGAAAAGTCTAAGTACTTTTTCTTGGAATGGATATAAATCGAATAATTGTCTTCCTCTTTGAGGATGTTGAATCATGTAATACTTTTTCATAAAGTATACAGGATCTTGAGAACATTTTATGAACTCTTCTTTAATTCTCTCTTTTATGTTTGATTGTTCTGACACGAATAGTCTTTAATTTATAAATATATATTTTATGCAGTCAATTATAACTGTATAACTATTCGGTGCGTATTATATTATTTTATAAGCATATATCCAATAAGGCCAATAATTGCACTCATTGATATTTTAGTATATAATAATTTAGCTTTTAGTCGTTTATTGTCTTTTCTTAAATCATCTACCCACAATTCTTGAACTTTAAATTTCTGTTGTTCATTATTTAGCATATCTTTGTACATTTTTGTCTTTTCTTGATATCCAGAAATAACACTATCTTGTACTTCTACTTTTTTCTCTGTAAATGTAAGTTGCTCTTTAGTTAATTCATGTATTGCTTTTATGCTATCACAACCAACTAATTGTTGTACAATCGCTTTAGCAGCTGGTGCTGGTATATGTAATGTATCTTGAGATATAGCTGTTATTGGTATCAATAGCAGAATAAATATTATTTTTTTCATTAGTAATTGAATCTATTTCTTAAAAATGAGTCTACTTGCGTTGTATTATATGATTGTGTTTCTCTGCTAACTTCATGATAGTATTCTTTAACTATCATAGTTTTTTCTTTGATATTATTTATTCTAAATTGTATATCAATTAATTTAGTTTCGTAATCGTATATAATACTATCAACTTTTTTTTGTCGCTCAATTAACGCATTATTAACTTTTGTAAGTGAATCTATTGTATTTTTATATTCTATTGGAATTTGTGGTTCTGTAGTAAAAATATGAATTAATACATATAAAGCAAATAATATTGCTATAGCTCCTAAAATTGTGTATATTATATTTTTTTTCATAGATTATATTACTACTGATACTAATCCGTTTTGAGTTTCTTTTACTATGACCATAGCATCGAGAAATGCGAATATTAATGCTTTTATATTTTTTTTCTTTTTAGCAACATCTAGTTCGTCTACCATATAATTAATTTTATCAGATTTAAGTAAATCTTTAATTGTATCAAATTCATTTACATAATCTATAAATTGTACTTCTCTACCTTTAGGCTCATCAGCTCCTGCCATTACTTGTTTTAGGGATAATTTCGGTTGATCTACTTCAAAAGTATCATTAACGTTTGCGTATGTTTTTGCGACTCCATATTCGCCTTTTATGTAAGATAACCCTTCTACATTATGCATGATCTTTCTTACTAGTTTTGGAGGATTTTCCATAGCGATAAAGCCATCGATTCCGTACATATCAAAGATGGGTTTATTTTTTATGGTTAATTCTTCTTTTGGTATAGGTAATATTACTCCATCTAGTATTATTCCAAAATACGAAGCTAATTTTGGCATATATGTTATCCACATTCCAGCTGATCCTTCGAATAGCATAGAATCACTTCCAAATGCTCTCCCCTGGCTTTTTACATAGTCGTATACTAATGTATACAATAGCTTTCCTATTCCTTGACCTCTTAATTCTGTTGCTAAATTAGACCACTCTACTGTTTCTACTACTATATCGAAAGCTTTTTTAAGATTATATCTACGATAACTAGATGTATTTGTTTGCATAACCGCTACAAAAAACTCTTTAACTTGCTTAGCTGATTTGTTTACTAAATAGTATTCATAGTCGGATTTACCGCTGGTTTTTAATATTAACATGTATTCTCCAGATTGAGTAACAATCTTGGTTCTTTTAGCTAATGATTTTGCAAATACTTTGTTGTTAATTGGTAATTCCAAATAGTTAGCGTCTTCAGGTAAACCCCTATCTAGATCATTATCTATATCCAAAGTAGATATTGCCTGGTCAGCCATGTCTTCTAAGTTTTTAGAAGATGCGTGACCTTTTGAAAATGTAATTTCTTTTACTATTTCTAATAATCTAATCATATTAATCTTCTTGTTCTTCTGATGATGGATTTTCTACTGCGTCAATTTTCTTTTTTACGTCTTTTATTTTTTTCGGTAAATCTCCAACAGCTTTTTTGTAAGCAGTTACATTAGTCAATACTTTTCCTTGTGGAGTATCTTTTGTAAACTTAAATATAATGTCTTTTAATTTACCTTGAAGTAGTTTTAATTCTTTTTTATTTTTATCTAATTCTTTTGCTCCTTTATCATTTTTCGCTACCTCTTCATCTGAAGGTTCTTCTTCTTCGTCTGTTTCCAATAGTCTTTTATTCCCTATTAGAGTTAGATTATTTTCTATTAGATATTTTTGTAAGTTGAATGACATATTATCCAGTTTTTATTTGAAATCCTATATTTTCGCCTACGTGATCGAAACTTGCTTTTGATTCGATATAGACTGATATATCTTTAGACTCGTACGGATTTACATTCGGTTCTAAAGTCTGTTTATTGAATTCAAATTTTACGTATACTATACCAACAGCTTGTTGAAATAATTTTGAAAAATCTAATTTAGAATCATTATTAATATCGCGACAAATATCTTTTTGTATTGAAGCCATTTCTCTTGAATCGTATCCATATTTAGACCATTTTTCAAAATCTTTTTTAGATGAATCTAAAAATCCAGGATTGTCTTTTAAAAATTTTGCGTATCTTTTTTTAGTATCAGATTCTCCAAATTTATCTATGAGTTTTAAAATCTTTATTGCAACATTTTCTTTTTTGCCCTCTTGTGAAGATAATACTGTATCAAAAATTATTTTTTGATCTTTAGTCATTTGATCTTCTATATTTTTTTCTTGTATTTTTTTCAATACATCTCCAAATTTAACAACATTTCCTTTTACTCCTTCTGCTTTTGCGCTAACATCAACAATTCTACCATTCGCTTTTTTAACTCTGTAATCTATCATTGGATAATTTCCGGCTTTTGGAAAGAATACTTCTTTGCCATTAATTCGTTCTGCATATAATATAGAACCTAGAGGTTCTCCAAAATTTTTATTTATTTCGGCTATAAATTTTTTATTTTGTAAACAGAAATTAATAACTTTTTGAGATGGCTTTGCGAAACCCATCATACCAAGTAAAAATTGCTTTTGTGAACGGTTTAATTTTGGATGATTTTCAATACCAGTTTTTAATTGAGATCTTAGCGTTTTTATCGGTACAAAAACGTCTAAATCAACTCCTAAAGATTGAGGTTTTAATTCGTAATATTCACCGCTTGTTTTATCTCTCTTAATGGTTATAGTAATTTTTTCTCCTTCTTTTGTTGTAATTCGAAAATTTCCTGATCTATCTATGCGCTTTCCATATGTTCCTAAATTTTCTATATCAGATACTACGTTTTCCCTATCATCATTATAAATTACTATATGATTTTTTTTGTCAGGTCTAATTTGAGATCTTTTAATTTTAGGGACTCTAGTTAATAAATCTTGAGCTATTTCTTTTGCGTTAGTACTTAGAGTGTTATATGTGTTTCTAGCTAGTTCTACTAATTTATTTTCATTTATTAAAAATCCTAAAACATTTTTTACTTCAGCAAGTGTCTCCTCTTCTCCGCCTTCTGCTGGCGGTGTTTCTCCTTCTGCTGGCGGTGTTTCTTCAGTTGCTGCAGTATCTTCTGTTGATTGTTCTGCTCCTTCTGGTCCTTTTACTTTTAATGGACTTCCAAATCTTAATAACCTAGTTATCGCCATCATCGAGGCTTGTTGTTGATCCAACGTCATTAAAAAGTAATTTTTACCGGCTATAGTAGCTTGATACGCTTTACCCATAAAAGTTAGGAAAAAATACTGACCATTATGTAGAACAATTTTAAAAGTACTAGGTTTGTATGCTATGATGTATATCCCGGTTAGTAATTCCTTAAAATTTTCAGACATCAAATTTATTAAAACTTGTTTTAGATTGTCGTATTTTTTCAATATAAAATTCATTGGATCATCTTCGAATGTTTTCGGAGATGGTTCCATTTTTACGTCGTTCTCTAAAAGTTGTTTTATTATATCTAGTTCTTTCATTTATTGTAATTATTATAATTCGTGATATCCAACATTTGCTTGATCTATATAATTTTGAGCTTGAGAGATGTGATCTTGAATCCATCCGGGCAAATTCATCTCTTCTTCGCCTATCTTTTGCATCAACTCCTCAGCGTTTCTTATGATATCTTGCAATAAATTCTGAGCCATACCTACTTCATGATCCTCTCCAGATTCTTGAGATTCATAAGAATCAGATTGATCATAGCCACATTCCATGCATAAACCTTCATACATCATTCCTCCGCACTCATTACACATCTTATTTTCGTTTATTGGCACACATTTATCTTTTCCATTTTCAGTACCAGCATATTTATAACCTCTCCAACACGGAGTTCCATCTATACCGCCTTTCTTTTCGGTTTCGTTTTGAGATAGTTTCGGCTTAGACGTAGTATATTGTTTCATGCCTATATTATAGGTTGTGTCTCCATAATTTTCTTCTTGTTTCTCTATATTTTTGGCTACACTTTTTTCCCAACTAGATATTTTTTTATCCTTGTCTCTGTCGGCTAATTCAGGTTTTTTAAGACCTGATTTTTCATATGATACTTCTGTTAAAATTTCTTTAAGCTTTATCATTATTTTTTACTTTTTCTTTTACAAGCTGCAGGAGTTGGTCTGCATCTGGGTTTTTGTGATCTTTTTTCTCCTTTTTCTCTACCGCACGCTTTACATTGTTTGTTGCCATCTACTTCACGACAAGTGTTGCAATCAATCCAACCAGAACTGGATCCTGGTGCGCCTTTTCTAGAAAACCATTTATGAAGTGATTCTTTTTCTTCTTCCTTTAAATCTTTCCAAATATCTCCATTTCTACATTTAACAATTGCTCCAGATCTATAAGCTCCGGGTTTATCATACTTTCTTCTAGCTATACGAAGACAGCGATCTGCTTTTTCTTCTTGTATAATTTGATTTAATAGACTCGTTAATTTGATCACTGGATTTAAAAATTAATATTATTAATTAAGCTATACTTACTCCCATTTTAGAAGCGATATTTTTAGCAATACTTACTATTTCAACAGCTTTAGTAGTTCCAAAAACAGCTTCTATACTCTTTATTATTGCTGATCCTGGTGAAATTATGCCTTTTACAGCAGTAGTTAATGCGATTCCAAGTATTACTGCATAAAGAACTTTTGCGACTAATTTTAATTTTTCTTCATTAATTTTACCATCCTTGTCTTTCCATTGAGATTCAAGAAATCCCGTAAGTTTTACTCCTTGAATTAGTATATTAATATAGAATTTTTCCCATTTTTTGCCAAATGATTCAATACCTTTTCCTGTCGCTATATCTTTATTTTTAGACATTTTTTTAGCTATAAAGTTAACTGCTTGCCCTAACCATTCTATTAATTTTGGAGCGGCTAAAAGACCGCTACCTACTAAAGCCGCTATACTTTCATCTATTTTACCTTCTTTTTTTGGTTCAGGAGCTTTATAACCTTTTAAATCTGATAATCCAGCTTTTAATTGATCGAGTCCGCCGTCCATAGCGGCATCTGGTTTTTGTTCTTCAGTTTCATTAATATACTGCTCAAGTATGTTTCTTAACATTAGTTTGTTAGTCATTTTTTAGTAATGTTTTATTTTTTCTAGATATTTTTTTTTATTGTTTTTTATATTTACCATTTTCTACAAGACCAATATCTTGGCGTTGTTCTATCTTTTGCTGTATCGCATTTGTGTCTTGCCCTAAAAGATTTTCTTCTTGCGGGGTTATTTTTTTTAATTTTTACCCCTTTTTGACCAAAGTTTACTTTTACTACGTTTCCTTGTTTATTTTTAACATATACTTTAAACTTTTTTACATCTCCTGCCATAGGTTTTCCAAGCTGAACATTTCTACCTTGATATTCGGCTTCGTGCAATTTGTTAACGTGTTCTAAGATATATTCTTTTAGACACATCGGACAGAATTCACCTTCGTTTAGTTCATGTGCATGTTTCAATTATTGTAAATTTTCGAGTTTATATTTTGTACTTTCTATCAATTTAACTATTTCATCTACTTCATTTTGAATATAACTATCTTGAGGAATGCTTTTTCTAACAGTTTCTACATATTGACAAAGT
>Ga0181356_1001070_pt1 | contig 12007 bp, 10 predicted proteins | sample Fa13VDMM110SN_FD_130104 | JGI IMG/M metagenome (GOLD analysis project Ga0181356, IMG submission 130104) | Freshwater viral communities from Lake Michigan, USA - Fa13.VD.MM110.S.N | ecosystem: Environmental > Aquatic > Freshwater > Lake | place: USA: Michigan | collected 2013-09-24 | reverse complement strand
TGATGGTAGAAAAAAGATAGATGTTGCAAAACCTTATGGTAAAATAACTGCAGATGACTTTAGTAAACTAAGAGGTATGAAAAGAAAAAGACATATCGATGAAGATGAAATGGGAGTTATGGATGCATTACAAACAAGACAAGGATATTTATCCGCAACAAGAGACTTAGACAGAGACTTTGACGGTATACCTAATAGATTAGATTTAGATAATAATAGTGATGGGGAATTAGATTTTTCTATGGATAATAGAAATTCTTCTAATGACGATTTTATTGAATTGGACATAGATTTTTTAAGATCTAATGCACCTGTTAAGGAACCGGGAATTAAAACACCTACAACTAGACCAGGAACTGGTACAGATTGGGACAAAATAAAGAGACCAAAGGCTGATCCAAAACCTAAGGCGGATTTAGATCAAGAAAGAATCAGACCATCATACAGAAGAAGAGGAATGTTTAGATAATGAATTTAGTCTATATTAATAAAATTGGTCAGAACTGGAAGGGGAATTACGTTTACGAGTTCCTATTTTCTGATGTTTTAGAAGATATAGATGGTGACGGTTGGGATTCTTATCCTTCATTGGGTAATCCTGAACCACCAGAAGATAGTATCATTAAGAAAAGTGGTTCTTTATTTACTACATTAAAATTAGATTTAGTTAAAGATTCTGAATCTTTCGCAATGTGGGATGCAGTTGACGGTATAGTCGCTTTGGCTTGGGAAAATATGGAGGGGTATGATGATTATCCTGAAAAAAGATTGTTCTTTACATTTGGGGAACCCTTATCTTCGGTAGAGAATAAACTATATGAAAAGGATATGGTTTTAAAATATGATAAAGAAATGGTAAATAGTTAAGATTATGGGTGACAAAATTAGAATTTATGAATCCGAAATAAAAAGGGCAACCAGACGTAAATTAATGGAACGTTATATCGATACTGTTGATGAGGCTGAGGAAATGACTGTTTATAATCAAGACGAGTTTGATGCATCTTTCGATAAATTAGAGAAAGGTACTTACGGTGTTAAAGGCAAAGAAGGTGAAATACGTTCAGTTACTGTTAACGAAGATGAAGAATCAGAAAAAAAGAAAGATGATACTATTCGCACCAAAAAATCTCATAGAAGGAAAAATGTGTCAGTTAATCCTAAAATGAAAAAAAAAGATTTAGTAGAGTACATTAATTCTAAAAGTAGTGTTAATGAGACCCCCGATAATCAAGGTGAAAGACAATACTTTGTTATTAGAGAAATGCCTGCGACTGATAAAGTAAAAATATTTAAATATTTTGAATCCCTTAAAAATAGTGGTTTAATAAATATGTATGGGGCTTCTCCATTATTAAATTGGACTGAGGATGATTTACAAAGATGGTTATATGGGATGAAAAAGGACCCAGATTCTTTAAGAGATGAAATAGAAGGGAATGATGATTACGATGAGGATGACGAAGATTATGTGAATAGTGATGTCACCCTATTAGAAGAACAATTAAAAGAAATTGAGTATCTTTTGGAACATAAACAAGAAATTAGAGACATTTTGGTAAGGGCTGCTATGACAAGAATTGAAAATAGTGGTGGTGGAGACTTTGAACTCAGTAAAGTACAAAGTGTATTCGAAAAAATGGCTAGAGAGTCTTTCAAAATGTGGGTAAGTACTGTATACGGTTAAAAAAATAAATTAGATATGAGAAGAAAAAATATTATTAACGAAGTAACTAATAGAGTTATAAAAGAAAAATATAGACTTAAAAAATTGATTGAGGCTATTGAATACGATCCTGAACACCCAGAAAGGATGAATCCAGATTTAGAGGGTAGACTTAGAAGTGGTGAACATTTATTCGGTAAGAGTAAATCTATACCTGTGGGTTCTGAGTCTCAGAATTATTCTGAAAAATTGGCAGGACAAAGGTTTAAAGAAATAGTTAACAAAGTTAAAAGATATCACGGTGTTAGAAATATTACACCTGATATGATGCAAACGATGTTCCAAATAATGGGAGAGATTAGTCAAATTGAGACTAGACATAAAGAGGCATTAGAACAATTGGCAGTTGATATAGTATCAGAGGAGTTTGATATCCCTGATCAAATGTTAGAGGCAACTTTAACACCTCCAGGTTCTGAATTAAGTATTGAATCTGATGAAGAGGAAGAGGAAGATGAGGATGGTGGATTTGAGGTACCTAAAAAACCTAAAAGTGCTCAACGTATGGAAGAGTTAGAAATGGAGGTTGATAAAAGGAGAGTCATTAACGCACTTATGCAAGGTGCCGCTAAAAAGGGACACTACATTTTCCATATGGTTGCGGATGAGTTAGATGCTTTAGACCCTAGATTAATGGGACTATATGGTAAACTTATGTCATTAGCAGATTTCCAATATTGGATTATCCCTGACAGTGTTATGGGTGGACAAGTAGGTGGAGTTGAAAAAATCGAATGGAGAAAGGCAGAAAAACCTGAAGACAAAGATGAAGAAAATGATATGGAAAGAATCGATGTTGAAGAAGGTGATGATATTCCAGTTGTAGTCGCTAAGGCTTGGATTTTCCCATTATTAGTACACGAATTAATTAAAGGTACATTAGAATTATCTGCAATTAACTGGGCTGACGATCATTTAGATTTTGAAGAACAAAAAGAAGTTATTGAAAAGGCAGATACACCAGAAGGTGAGATATGGGGAATGAGATTAGGTCCTGGTATGTGGGAGAAATTTTTAGAGTGTATCGATTCTGAAAACTATGATATTAAACAATGGTTATTTAGAGAATTAACTAAGTTACCCGCAACACAATTTCACGAATTTATGAAAGAAATATTAAGTGGAAGTCAGAGATGTAAAGAGGTTGTAGATACATTAAAAGATTTACATAAGGGTGATAGTAGTGATAGTATAGAAGATATGTTTAACGACACAGGATACGATGATATGGGTGATATATTAGACAATTTAGGTGAAGAACCCAAAGAAGATGATATGGATATTAAGAATGATGAAGTTGACTATTCTAAAATGTCTAAGAACGAGTTGATGAAATTAATCGATGATGCATTGGATAACGGAGACTTCAAAACAGTGGAGGAACTTCACAAATACGTTTAATCTATAACATTATAAAAATTAAGATCCCATCAAAAGTGGGATTTTTTTATTTATTACCAATATTTATTAATAAATAATAGTGATGATAAATCAAAGGGTACAAAACGCAATAAATAAAATCACTGAAAAAAAATACGGTGATCTTGAAGAATATATTGAGGTAATTGAATATATTAAAGAGTTATTACAATTAAGTTATACTGAGGTAATTGAGGGTGTGTTTACTTACATAATGAATCAAGGTCAAAACCCTATTGATGAAGTTGATATAGAATTGGAGTATTATGTGGATAATGAAGATGCGTTCTCAATCCTAACAAATATTGGTTGGTTCGACAAATATCTTAAAGATAATAAGGCTTTCTATTCGGATTTTGGAGATATAATTAAATCGGGTGATAGGATTTATATGTTTTGTGGTGATTGGAAGGATTTAAGTGATTTATTTATATCTAGTGATAAAAATTTAGTTGAGGATATATTGGATTCTGATTGGTCAGAAATATTCGGTGATTTCGATATTAGTTTTAAAAATGATGTAACTGAAGTATTAAGTGATGAGGCAATAAACCATATAAAAGAACACATCAAAGAAAATAATTTCATTGGTAATGAGATAAATACGTTAGATGATGAGTACGGAGATGTTTTAACTGAGGAATTATTAGAAGATAAAAACACACTTTTTAATTTGATAGACGAAGAACAAATGTTTGATGACTTAAAAATTGAATTAAAAAATATGTATAGATGGTCTTATAATAGTGCCTCTGAGGGTGAACTGTTTAATAGTATAAAAGAAACAATAACATCGTTTTTAGGTTCAGATGGTGAGTGGGATGAGATTAAAAAAGGTGAAAAAGTGGGTCATATATTAAAATTTGATGTCACTGATATATTTTACACATATTTAAAACTGTATGTTGAGTCCACAGGTAAATTTCCTGGTGATAACGCAAACTATTTTTTAGAAGTTTTAGATGAGGTTTTGATTGAACAAGGTAATGAATTGACTGGACCGTATATTGATAATTTTTATCCTGACAGTAGAAAGGTTGAAGAGGATATGACTGATCATGTAATTTCTAATATATAATGAAAGTAATAATTAATAATAGACAACATTTACTTTTGGTTGAGGATAACCAAAGGTGGGATAGATTTATAGAATATTTTAAAAATAATACTATTAATAAAAATACTGAAGAATGGTTAAATGATTTTTTTAGTACGTTTGGTTTAGATAAAGAAATTCTATTAAATAATGAAACATTTTATAATATATTTTTAGATTTTTTTAGAGAAAATGTTAATTACCATAGTAATAAACTTATGGAATATGGGGAAAAGATTACAGAAATATTTGATTTAATTAGTGAAAAAGAATCTAAACGAATTTTAAGTAGTAAAAGTAATCCATTAGAAAAAATAAAACAGTTAATAAAATTAGAGATTAAGTTCCCTTGGAAATACGACATCAATAAAAGTTTTACATCTATCATTGATAATTTGGTATATGATGCAGTAGAATACGCAGTTAAAAATTATAACCCCATTGATGCAATAACACAATTATCTATTATAAAAGATAATGTGTGGAACGAGAGGAGGGAGATTCTGGTACCATTAGTTAAGGACTTTGCCACTAAAAATGGTATTACTTTAATACCAAAACACGCAGGTATTACATTCCAAAAAGGTGATGAATCGAGAATTAGGGATTTAATAAATTATATTAAAGATGTGACAATCTCACCTAAAAAAACTAAAAGAGGTTTTTTAAATCATATAGGACAAACTGAAAGTGGTGGACAACTTTCTACTTTTTGGAGTGCAGCCAATCAATCTGGTATCATACAAAAAGTAGGTGGTGGTAATAATGTAACATATGAATTAGGTCCGAACTACAAAGATTGGGAAGAAGGTAAAGTAGTAGCGTTTTAAATTAAAAATATATGGATAGAGGAGAACAACTAAAAATATTCGCACGTTGTTTAGGTGAACCAATTTATGCAATCGAAACTTTTTTAAAGACATTCGATTTAACTCAAGAAGGTATGGTACCTTTTAAATTGTTTCATAAACAAAAAGAAATTATAAAATCTTACGAAAAATATAATCGTAATTTAGTAACCAAACCTAGACAGGCAGGTGTATCGACTACCACCGCAGCCTATATTGCAGTTAAAACTGCGTTTGGTGATCCAGATAGTCCACATAAAGTATTGATATTAGCCAACAAACAAACGTTGGCACAAGAGTTCTTAAAAAAAATAAAGGAATTTCTCGATCAAATACCTTATTGGGTGTGGGGATTAGATGAGGGTACTGATTATTTAGAAATTAATTCTAAAGGACATATAAAATTAAAATCTAACGGTTGTGAAATTAGGGCATTAGCGACATCAAAAGATGCTTTAAGAGGTTTTACTCCAACATTCCTAGTTATGGATGAGGCAGCCTTTATCGATAATGGTGCGGATGTGTTTGCCGCAGCAATAGCGTCTTTAGGTACAGGTGGTAAGATTGCACTGATATCGACACCAAATGGTATGGATCCACTATATTATAAAACTTATGATGGTGCAAAAAATAAAGAAAACAACTTCAATGTAGTTGAAATGAAGTGGTATCAGGATGTTAGATACAACAGAGGATTATTTTGGGTGAGGGGTGAAAATGAAAAGATAGAATGTAAAACTTTAAGTAGGACTAAATTGAGGTGGGAATATTCAGAAAAAATATATGAAACCGATGAATCTACCATAGAATATTATGAGGTTATGATTAAAGAAGGGTGGAAACCTTTATCCCCTTGGTACGAAGAGATGGCAGCAGATATGGGTGATGCAAAAAAGATTGCACAAGAACTTGATGTATCATTTATTGGTTCTGGAGGTAACGTCATAGATGATGAATTTATTTCATATCATGAGGAAAATTTTGTTAAAGATCCTGAGTTCTCTGCAGAATTAGAGAAGGCTATGTGGATATGGAAGAAACCTGAGGTAGGACATAAATATATTATGGGTGTAGACGTTAGTAGAGGTGACGGTAAAGATAGTTCCACAATAGTTATTTTAGATTTTGATAATTTAGAACAAGTTGCAGAATTTAAATATAAACTACCACCAGATATGTTGGCAGAGGTGGTTTACAAGTATGGTAATATGTATAGTGCCTATACGATAGTAGATATTACTGGTGGTATGGGTGTCGCAACGGTATTAAAACTGTTAGAAATGGAATATAACTTTTTACACTATGATGATCCTAAAAGTAGGAAATTGTCAGAAAAGTACGCAAAAACAAAATATACTGAAGGTGATAAAGTTCCAGGATTTAACGTAGGTAATACTAGATTACAATTAGTTTCTGAATTTGAGGAACATATAAGAGAGAATAAAACAATAATACGATCACATCGGTTAATTTCTGAGTTGAGGACTTTTGTATATAAAAATGGTAGACCCGATCATATGGAAGGTTATCATGACGATATCATAATGGCTTACGCTATGTGTATTTTTATAGTACAAACATCATTTAAAAAATTAGAGATGGTTGAAAAACAAACTAAGGCTATGTTAGATAGTTGGGTTAACATTAATAATAAAACAGTTGCCCCATTTTTAGAGGATCAAAAGTATGTAAATCCATTCTACACTAACACACCATCATACCACCCTAAACAAGGGAATAACGGTAACAACGACAATGGGGAGTTCAACTGGTTGTTTGGTATGAGATAGTATTTAGTTTTTTTCGATATTTATTATAATAGTAATAAAGTATAAAGATAAAAAATGGCTAGAAAAACGATATTCCAACAGTTAAATGATTTATTTGGTCCTGAAGTAAAAAGGGCACAAAATAAGTCTAGATATTCTATAAATGATAAGGAACTCCTTAAAACTAAATCTAAGGAAGATTTTGAATTCGAAAAACTTAAAAGACAACAAGACACCTATTTAGGGAATATGTGGCAAAAAGTTGATAATGAGATATATCAACATTCCATTTATTATGAAACAACTAGATTGGCATCTTATGCAGATTTTGAGGGTATGGAATTTTTTCCAGAAATTGCTGCGGCATTAGATATTATGATGGAGGAATCTACAACATTAAATTCAGAAAATAAAGTTATTAATATATTCTCTGAAAGTAGAAGAGTAAGAAGAATTTTAGAGGACTTATTTTTTAATAGATTAGATATACATACCTCATTACCTATGTGGACAAGAAATACTTGTAAATACGGTGACAATTTTTTATTCTTAAATATTGATAGTGATGAGGGTATTACAGGTGTTAAACAATTACCTAACATTGAAATTAGTAGAAAGGAGAATGAAGGGTTTGAAGGTAATACTACTGTTAAAGAAAATGATAAATTTAATCCCGTTACGTTTATTTGGGGTCAAAGGGACATAGAATTTAACGCTTGGCAAATTGCCCATTTTAGATTATTAGGTGATGACAGAAGATTACCATACGGTACATCTATGTTAGAAAAGGCTAGAAGAATATGGAAACAATTATTATTATCTGAGGATGCGATGTTAATCTATAGAGTAACTAGAGCACCTGAGAGAAGAATATTTAAAATTTATGTCGGTAATATCGATGAGAAGGATGTACCAGCATATGTAAACAAAATTGCAGATAACTTCAAAAGAAGTCCTGTTATTGATCAAAAGACTGGACAGATAGATACTCGATATAATCAAATGGCACAAGACCAAGATTATTTTATACCAGTTAGGGATCCAAACGCACCGAGTCCGATAGATACTTTGGCGGGTGCAACAAACCTTTCTGAAATTGCGGATATCCAATACCTACAAAAAAAGTTATTTACCGCACTTAGAGTACCTAAACCTTTCTTAGGGTTTGAGGAAGCAAATGGTGATGGTAAAAATTTGGCATTACAGGATATTAGATTTGCTAGAACTATCAATAGGATACAACAATCAATGATACAAGAACTTAATAAAATTGCTATCATTCATTTATATATTTTAGGTTTAGAAGATGAGTTAGAAAATTTCACACTTTCTCTCAATAACCCATCTACACAAGCAGAGATGTTAAAGGTTGAACAAACTCAGTTGAAGGTAACATTGTATAAGGATTCTGTTGCAGACGCTGGTAATGGTTTCGGTGCAATGTCTATGACTAGAGCCAAAAAAGAAATATTAGGTATGTCTGAAGAAGAAATCAGAAATGATTTAGAACAACAGAGATTAGAAAAAGCGGCAGCAGCAGAAATGGAACAAACCGCAGAGGTTATTAAGAAAACAGGATTATTTGATAGAGTCGATAAACTATATGGTGACTTTGACGCACTATTATCAGGGGCAGGTGAAGCCGAAGCAGGTGCAGGTGGTGACGCAGGTGCCGCAGGTGGAGATATGGGAGGAGGTGCCGATATGGGTGCAACCGCAGAACCAGTAGCAGAACCAGCAGCCGCAGAACCAGCAACCACAGAATCATTTAGAAAAGACGGTAATTTACTGACTGAAGAAAAAAGAAGGAAATACGAAGAAAAAACTAAAAGATATCAAGGAATTTATTTAAGAAGATTAACTGAAAGTTTACAAAATAATGAACACGTTTACAATTTAGATTCTGTCGAGAAGGACACTGATGTACTGAATTCAAAAATTAGTGAAATGACTAAAGAGATCGATAAACTAACTAAATAAGTTTTTTTATAAAAGTTTAATATTTATTATAAAAACTAACACATGGAAAATTTTGGGAATATAAAGGACACTTTTAAACAATTAATGATTGAGTCTATAATTAATAAGGATGATAAAGGTAAAAAATTGTTTAATAAGTTTTTAAAAACTATTGGTGAAAACAAAACATTAAAAGAACAGTATTTAATCTATAGTAATTTACAAAATAGAAAATTTGACGATTCTTCTGAGGCTAAAGAATACATTAAAGAAAATATAACTTTATTAAAGTCATTGAATACGAATCATATTAAGGGTGGTAATGAGTATTTTTCTAAATTACTTAAAGGAGTAACCTTAGTTAAAGAAAACCAATTATTTTATAATGATATAGATTTTCTATTAAAAACTGATAAAAACGCATCTAACATAGATAAAATACATGAATCTATTAATAACATCACTAAAAGAATGTTAGAAAAGGATGTGGAGGAAACTGTTGTAACAGAATCTATAGGTTTACCACCGAGTATGTTGGCGAATATTTTAGCGTCTAAATTCAACTCAAAGTATTCTGAAATAAACGAAACTGAAAGAGAAATTATTAAAACAGTATTAAATGGTAATAAAGATGATAAGAAATCTTTATTCGAATCTGTTAAAAGAGAATGTATCGACAATATAGATACTAAATTAAACGAATCATCTGATATTGAAATAAAGGATAAGTTATTAAAAGTAAAAGATAAATTATTAAATACTAACTTTGATTACGAAAACTTCAATTCACAGATAGGTAAAATTTACAATTTAAAAGAATCGATAGATTAAAAATGAACCCCTCCAAAAGAGGGGTTTTTATTTATATAATTTGACTAACAACTATTTTAATAGTATAATTATAAAAACTTTAAAATAACAAAAAATGAAAAATTTTATGAATGAAATTAGGAAAAGAAATCAAATTAGATTTATTAGAAAACTATAAAACAAAAATAGGTACCGTAAATAATAAAGAATCAAAAAGTTTATATTTAAACTTATGTGCGTGGGGGGAGTTAAAAGAAGAAGATGAGAATTTTAACTACAATTTTTTCTTAAGTAATATAAGAAAAAAAATTAAACAGAAAATAAATAATACAATCAACAAAGAATTATTTCACGAAGATAAATACATTGTTGATTTAGATATGAGAACTTCAGGACTAAATGTCAATAAAAGAAGTTTTATGTCATGTGAGATAACATTATATCAAAAAAAACATTTACCCATAAATAAAATTAATATCGTAGAAAATAGTAAAAAAATAATCTACGATGTCGTAAATGAATGTTTAGAAAATAATACAGTTTTTACTTTCCATAAATCTAAAAAGTAATTTTTTACCACAGTGGTATATTTATAATAAAAGTATAACACTGTTATGGAAATTCTCAAAAAAAACGAAATAAATAAAAAAGGTATCTTAGTCGAATATGACGCAGGATACATTTCTCCAAAAGATAACAGACATTTTGTAAATGAAATGTCAAACTTAACCAAAGGTCAACCTATTATAGAAGAACCTTTGGTTGTTTATGCCGTAATGCAAAAGTATGGTGTAGAGAATAGAAATGGTAGAGTATACCCAGAAGCCATCTTAAGAAGAGAGGCGGAAAACTATCTAAAATTAATTAAAGAAAAAAGAGCGTTAGGTGAGGCGGATCACCCAGAATCTTCTATAGTTGCCGTAAGTAGAATTTCCCATAACGTAGTAGATCTATTTTGGGAGGGTAATGTACTGATGGGTAAGTTAGAAATTATTATGTCACCAGGATTTGTTAATCAAGGAATAATTTCTTGTGAAGGTGATAGAGTCGCCAATTACATAAGAAAAGGTTTAAAAATTGGAGTATCGTCAAGAGGTGTCGGTTCCTTAGAAAAAGAGGGTGGTAAGAATATTGTTCAGGATGACTTTGAGTTAATATGTTGGGACATTGTTACATCACCATCAACCCCAGGTTCTTGGATTTATAGTGAGGAACCTTCTGTCGAACAACAAATGTCAGAATCTAAAATAAAAAATAAAGATAGTCTATTAAAAGACTCTTTAAATAATTTTTTATTAGATTAATAAAAAAATAACACTTTTTAAAAGTATTGCATATTTATTAAGAAATGCAAATTAATTTGCGTTGTTTAATAATAAATAAAAACAAATAAAAAAAAGAAAAATGGCTGAAAAAAAGAAATCAATCATCGAAGAGGCTTTACTAGAAGCGAAGTCTTTAGAGGATGCCTTAAAAGCCAACACGAAAGAAATACTTGCGGCACATATGTCGAAAGAAATTGAGAGCATCGTTGAGTCGTCTTTAAAAAATAAAGATGAGAAAAAAGTTAAACCTATCTCCGAAGAAGATGACGAGATTAGTGTTGACGATGTAGAAACTAAAGGGTCCGATGATGAACAAGACGTTAAGTTAGATCTTGACGATGAAAAAAACGCTGATGAAGAAGAACCACAATTTGGTGGTGATGATTCTGATGTAAAACCTAACAATGAACCTAATGATGAAACTGAAGTTGATTTAGATTTAGACACTGACCTAGACTTAGACGCTGGTGAAGGATTTGATGACGATGAGGACGATGATGATGAAATTGGTTTAGGTTTAGAATTACCTGCTATGGGTGCGGAAGATGATGAAGAAATTTTAGACTTAACAACTGCTTCTGATGAAGAGGTTGTTAAAGTATTTAAAAAACTTTCTGACAATGACGAAGTAGAGGTAGTTAAAGATCAAGGTGGGATTCATCTTAAAGATAACGGTACGGGTGCAGAGTATTACATTAAGGAATCTATGGAAGAAAGAATGGATTCTATGAAAGAAGGTGGACAATGTTCTGAATGTGGTTCAGGTGCAATGTACGAAGATGAAGAAGGTAAGTACTGTTCTGAATGTGGTTCAGGTATGTACGAAAACGAAGATCAAATCGTATACGAAATTGAATTAGATGAACCTTCACATGATAGGGACGAATTCGAAATGAGAAATGGGTATGGTGACGCTAATATGGAAATGTATACTCCAGAAGGAAGACATGCGAGAACTAAACCAGTTGAAGGTTTTGAAGAAGGTGCTTACATTGAAGAGGATAAATTACAAAGACATTCAAGAACTAACGGTAAACAAAGATATCACGGTGCTA
>Ga0181356_1001063_pt1 | contig 12072 bp, 15 predicted proteins | sample Fa13VDMM110SN_FD_130104 | JGI IMG/M metagenome (GOLD analysis project Ga0181356, IMG submission 130104) | Freshwater viral communities from Lake Michigan, USA - Fa13.VD.MM110.S.N | ecosystem: Environmental > Aquatic > Freshwater > Lake | place: USA: Michigan | collected 2013-09-24 | reverse complement strand
TTATCGTGAAATCCTTTTAAAAATCCAATTTAATTGTCCGTTAGTTAAAAAGTATAACCCGCAACTGATAATTGCGAATCGTTGGAGCGTTACCAACACGGACTACCAAGTTTAATATGGATCAGTATTGGCCACGCCTTCTAAGCGATAGGTGCATAATTGGATAAATGTGGGTTCGACTCCCATCTGATCCACCAAATTTAATTATAACTTGGTGATATATTTTTCTATCAACTTTTCTAAATCTTTGTTAAAATTATCTATGTCCATTGGGTTGACGACGTTGTATTTTTTATCCATCGTAGCATTCCAAATTTTTATTAATTTTTTCAAATTATCAACAACTCGCTTTGAATTAGAATATTTTCCCACAACGGATTTTCGTTGTTGATATCCTTGAGTATTAAATTTTTTATCTAATTTGGCACCCACATTATATGGTAGTTGATTCATTGACATTTTTTGTCCAAACTTTGAAATATCAGAGGAACCAATTCCCTTTCCCACTTTGTTGAGTGCAGATCCAATTTTTCTTTGGAATTTTTGAAAATCTGCTTCGTTGATTGGTTGTTTTTGTTTGCGTGCGTATGCTTCGTATAAATTTCTTATGGTCATGATTATAAATATAAAATTGTCTTAATAAACTATAACAATTTTATATTATAATATAATTATGATTGATACGCGCACAAACAGAAAGAAATATTTATTCAAGTGTTCCGATTGCAAGTAACTAAAATAATAGTTTTTGTCAAAATCTTCGGAGAATATTTACATATGATTGACTATAAGTTATAGTCATCTTGAAAACCTACCGATTTCTTGTAAGATTGTACTTTGGTTCTATATTTATAAATATGATTAAATTAAAAGAACTTCTAAATGAGATTGAAGAGGTGTGTTGGGACAGTTACAAACAAGTTGGTATGAAGAAAAAAGGCCAAAGAATGGTGCCAAATTGTGTCATGAAAGAACAAGAAGAAATTACTCTTGAGTCTAAGACTGACATGATAGAACTTCTAAATTATGTCAAAGAACAAAGTGACACCTTGGATGAATCCGAGTATCATGGTAGAACGGTTCCATTGAACAAACCGATGCGAGGAGACGTAAAAAAGTTCAAAGTTTATGTAAAAAATCCTGCTACTGGAAATATCAAGAAGGTAAATTTTGGTGATCCCAACATGAGGATCAAGAAGAGTAATCCGGCCCGACGCAAAAGTTTCAGAGCAAGACATCATTGTGATACCAACCCAGGGCCAAAAACAAAAGCAAGATTTTGGAGTTGTCGTAATTGGTAAACTGCATATATGATATTATTAAAAGATTTGTTGAACGAAGTACAACCTGGGTTGACTGTATACAGAGGTGTTGATCCCGCATATGGTAATGTGGGATTAGGTATCAATAGCATCAAGCCAGGTGACAAGTTAGTGGCTACATTGGGAGCAAATCATACATCTAATATAGAAATTGCTAAACATTTTGGTAAACAAATAATAACTACTAAATTAAAAGAGCCGGGTTTGGAATTGTCACATTACGATGATATAATTAGACTGTATAAACAGTATGAAAACGTGTTACCCACTGGACTTGCTGGTAAAATTAACACTAGTAAAGGACAAGTTCAATTAGATTTGATACAATTAGCTGGTACAGAATTACGTAAAATATTGAGCAAGCGATATGGATACATCAAAAGTCCTCTGGCAATTAGTGATGCCAGTTATTTAAGTAAAAAAGGTTTAACTGGTGATCTGTATATTCCACTGAAATAATTTTTGTTGACGATTCAAGAAAGTGTGATAGGATATATACAGTTAGTTAACAACGGGCGTGTAACTCAATTGGATAGAGTGTCAGTCTTCGAAACTGGAAATCTTGGTTCAAGTCCAAGTATGCCCACCAAATTTTAATTGACACTTAGCGTAATAGAAACGCAATCGGCTCTGACCCGAAAGATTGTAGGTGCAAGTCCTACAGTGTCAGCCAATTTTATGCATCGTTAGCCAAATGGGAAGGTTGCGGTCTGCAAAACCGTAGTGGCAACACAGAGTTAGTTCGATTCTAACACGATGCTCCAATATCAATTAACCATTTAGGATTTTCTTAAGATTTTTCATATCGTAACCACCAAGTTTTCCTAATTTGGAGTGAGTTAATCTGAAATTGTCTACATCATTTAAAACTTTATCATTGTTGTTGTGAAAATTGCCATTGTGTCCCAAATGTAGATGGTGGTTTTCATTTACATTATTTTTACCGTCCATATCAGTTTCACACAATGTAATAAAATTACTTGGTTCCAATTCTAATTGTGGAAATAAATGAAATGGACGAATGTGGTGAACTTGAATATTTTTAATACTTCCACATGCAGCACATTCTGGGTTATTTTTTAAATGTCGTTTACGAACGGAGTTCCATTTGGGACTACGAGCAATTGCAGGTTTACCTTTGATTACATCTTCTTTTAAAATTGCAGCGACACGTTTTGTTAAATTTGATATAATATTTTTGCTCATATATAATAAGTATTTTTATAAAAAACAAATCAATTAACATTTTGTTTTAAAATTTCCGTATAATCATCCAACCGAATAAAGTAAGTTTTTTCCAAATTGTGACAATATATATTTGATTATATAATAACTTGTGTTTTCTCACTCGTCGGTTATTATGTAAAAGACAATTCTACATGGTGTAGAAAAATAAAAGAAAAGAAAAGAAAAAAATATATGAATAAAGTAACTAATAAAGTATTAACTAGTGTATTAATCGCCTTGGCATTTGTTTTTGTAAGTGCTAATGCAGCATCATTGGAATCTGTATTTCCAACCGAGAAGCCAAGTGTTTCTTTTGAAGGTGGATACAAGTCGTCATTTGATGTATATGGTGTTCAAATGAGTCCGGAGTCTGCATATGGAAAGGTAGAAGTCATAACTCCGTTTAAGTACGTTGATTTGAAGTTGTCGGTTCTTACGGCCGGGTCCAAATTCAATTCATTCGGAGGGGATCTCTTCAAGACGGTGGAAGTTTCCAAACAACTTGCATTCACCGTTGATGTTGGAAGTGATTATTATACCGCAGGATCTGTGAATCGTAATACTGTGGGTGCAGGACTTGCTCTTGACAAACTTTCAGTATTGTCTTACGTTGCAGTTCCATACGTTCGTTATAATTACGATGTGGATCATTTTGATATTGGAACCACTAAGGTTCCTCAATTGTCCAATGGAGGATTGACGTTTGGTGCATATCGTCAATTTTCCCACAAGTTGAACGCATGGTCTACGGTATCACTAACTCCATATGTTGAAACTACATATTTCCAAGGATACCAATCTCTTAAGGGAGGTGGCAAGCTTGGTGTCACATTGTACAATAAGTTGACTCCGTTTGCTGGGGTTGAGTATGTTGATAATAGTATTGACACCAAGAAATTTGCTTACGATGGAACCGTGCAATATTATGCCGGTTTGAACTTGACGTTCTAAAAATTAAGACTCATTTAACCCACCGAACAAAATTCGGTGGGTTTTTTGTTGACTCAGCAAGCGATTGTGGTATACTTAGTGTATCAAATAAATAAAATATATGGCACACCTTATTAAACTAAACGTTTTGGATCCTGGTCACGATCACACCGACAACACCACCAACCGCAAATACATTTATAATCTTATCAATCTTGATATGGTAATTAGCATTGAACCATCTGTGGTTCACAGTTTAATCTTTACCAAAAACAATTTACAACACCCAATTAGGGTCAAAGAAAGTCTTGAGGAAATTTTGAAAATGAGCAAATGTTGTAAATAAATTTGACATTTTAAATTTTTTACATATACTTATTTAACAAATGGCTATGTGGCAGAATGATTGATGCGCCATCCTCATAAGATGGAATACACAGGTTTGATTCCTGTCATAGCTACCAATTTTGTTCTTTAAAATTTACGGGCGTATACTGGTATCGATTTAATATGTTGATATGATTGGGCATGTAGAGGATGATAGTTCGCCTCTTTAAGTATCTATCAAAGCATTAACTACTAAAGATAATGTAATAAGCTACGACTTCGTGTCACGGGATGCGAATGTAGCGATTGCAGTCTAATAAAGGCTGTACATTCAATATAATGATGTCTGATAATTGTATTGGATGAAAACCATCAGGATCGGTTGATCATTTGATTTGTGTGATCAATTTAAACTATAATAAATCTTAAGAGCATTAATTTTTGGTCATTTTTTATTTGATGCTTCTAAAAATTCAAAATGAATAAACATGTAGTCCGATTGTAGATTTATATTAAAGACAAGGGTTCAACTCCCTTTACGTCCAAAGTGCAGATGAATGCCACCTTCACGTTGGTTGCACTTGAGTCACGCTAAGAGCATTCACAGAGGCAATGGTTTCTTTTAAAGATAAAACCATTGCCTCTTTTGGAAAGTTATTTTTTTCAAGATTAATTGTAGAACAAACAAATTCAATTATGGCTATAATATCAAAAACAGACGCACAAAAGAAAGTTTACGAACTCACTGAAAAGTTAATTTTTACCAAAAAAGATTTTCGTGATATCGCATCAGGTTACAAAGAAAAAATAAAAGAACTTGAAAATGAAATTAAAGCAATTGTGGAAGAAGCAGAATCAGGTGGAACATCAATTAAAACACCATGACATTATATTGACTATGTATTGTAATAGTCTATAGTAGATGTTATGTCAAAAAAGAAATACAAAGGTGAGTTTGAAGACATTATCAAGGAAAAGCTAGGAGAAAAAACAAATGTTTCTTTGAAAGATAAACCAAAAAAATTATCTAAACGAGAAGAAGTAGATGTAGATGAATCTTTCTTTCAAAGAGAATATCGCATTGTTAATAGTGGTTCTAATGTGGACCATGTTTTTTTTAGAAACATTCCGGTTGATAAAAGAGTCACTGCAATAACTGAAAGGGGTTGTAGAGTTACAGTTGCCAAGTATCCTTCGTTTTATAAAATTTATTTTATAAAGTATATGGTAATGGATAGTAGGAATTATCCACTCGGTGGAATTAAAGTTTATAATCAAACGTATGATCAAGTTCAATCGTTTTATTATGACAGTGTAGCAATTCATCCAACAAAAAAAGATAAGTGTAAAATATATGGAGAAGAATAAAAAATTTATTGTGTGTGATTGTCATTCCCACGCACTGTTGTTAGAAAAAGAAGACGATGACAATTCGCTTTATATTAGTATGTTTGAAAGGGGATTTGATGGGAAAAAAATGTCTATTCTAGATAGATTGAGGTGGGCATTTCATATTATAATAAATGGACATCCATATACTGACATGATAATCTTGGATAGTGATAAGGTAAAAGATTTAAACGAATTTCTTAAGAAAAATTTCAATATATGATTGGTTATCATGTATTGTGTTTCATATAAAACCAAAATATAAATTGTTAACAGATGAAAAATATGTCTGATAAAAAAGTTAAGACTGATAGTGTTATTAGGAATGAAACCGCATATCCAAAAAAGTATGTTATTACACGCAGTGGTCTGCGTGTTAGTGACTTGGAATATGAAAACAAGGAACGTGCTCAAGCGGAATTTGATCATTGGAAAAAGATCATTTCTCGTTGGCCGGACGGATCAAAAATTGAAATTTCTGAATTTGATGAGAAGAAACACCGAATTTAAATAAATTATGAATAAACCATTTGGATTGCGTCAGCAAATTGCAGAGTCACAGTCAGTTGATGAAGTAAATGTACTATTGTCTAAGTCAAAGATATTTGTATTGGCAAGTGAACGTACACAAAAAAGTTGGAAATATACGGCTGAACGAACCTTGCATCGTATCAGTAAATCAGACGTTCAAAAAACTGAGGTCAAGAAACCAACCAATAGTGATGTAAAAAAGAAAAATACAAATAAATTGTAATATTTTTGTTAAATTTCAAAGCGACATTAATTAACTTTAATGTCGCTTTTTTTCTTTTTACTGATATCGTTTGATATTTATATAGGTATGCCTAAAAAAGCATTCATATATAAAAATTACGTTTTGCCTGCTGACTTTCTTGAAATGAAAAATTTCATAGAAAATAATAAAGTTCATATGACGGAAAGGGTCGTGTCATCCATTGAATATGCACTTGAAAAGAAATTAAGTTTCATTGAAGTATTTTCCTTTAAAAATTCCGATTTTGTTATCACATTACCATTGGAAAATTTCAAAGAGAATCTTGAAAACGTATATAATTATTACATAGAAACAGAACAATATGAGTTATGCTCAAGAGTTAAGAGTGTAGAAACGAAGTTAATCAATGTATTAAATAAAAAAACAGCCCATGAAAAAAAACAAACAATCAAAACAAAACAGAGCTGGATCCGATAACCCGTTACCAAATGAAACTCAAGACACAAGTCCACATGTATATCAACGACCAAAATTAAAAATTGAACTTAATATTTTTGAAAGAGAATTAAATGAAAAACAAAAACAATTTTTAAACATTGCATTGGACAAAAATACAAAATTAATATTCGTCAGTGGGCCAGCAGGCACAAGTAAAACATACATCAGTATTTATGCAGTTTTAAAATTGTTCAATCAAAAAAAGATCAGTGACTTATTGTATTTAAGAAGTGCCGTTGAAAGTTCTGATAGTAAACTTGGATTTTTACCGGGTGAAGCTAATGAAAAAATGGCACCATATATTCAACCACTGTTGGAAAAACTATCAGAATTGTTGCCTCGAGGACAGGTTGATATTTTAGAAAAAGAACAACGTATTGATAGTATCCCTCTCGGATTTTTAAGAGGATTGAATTGGAATGCTAAGGCTATCGTCGCCGACGAGGCTCAAAATATGACTCAAAAAGAAATTATTACACTATTAACTAGAACAGGTGAGTTTAGTAGAGTATTTGTTCTGGGAGATCCGGATCAAAGTGATATTGGTGTAAAAAGTGGATTTACCAAAGTTATGAACGTATTTGACGATGAAGAAAGTAGAGAACAAGGTATTCATGTATTTAGGTTCACCGAGGAAGATATCGTTAGATCTGGTCTTGTAAAATATATTATTAAAAAAATCAAAAAAATGACATGACGTATATTTATTGAATATACATCATGTCAGACAGAACGATTCTAAATTTAAATAAACTCAATAGCACTTCAATAAGCGGAAGTGATATGTTTCTCGTCACTGATATCAGTGATAAAGAAACTAAGAATATTGTAGCATCAGAATTTGTTAATCATTTAATTAATAAAACTAATACATTTTTAACAAATTCTTTTACAGGAAGTTTTTTTGGTAATTTGATTGGTACTACAGATACGTCTTCGTATACATTACAATCAGATACATCAAAGTCGTCTAGTTTTTTAATATTTAATGGAGATATTAATGGAACCGCATCATTATCAATTACATCAAGTAATACGATGTTTTCTATCTCGGCATCGTTGGCGGATACATCGTCGTATTCAATAAGTTCTTCAGTTTCTGATATAACATTGTATGCAGCAACCACATCGTCTACCAAAGCATTGCAATCTGATTCATCTTCATATGCATTAAAAAGTGGAACATCATCTACATCTTCATTCATTAATTATTACGGACAAGATAATGGAACAGTTTTGAGTTCAAGTTTTTCAGAAAGAAGCCTTCGTTCTTTGGTTGCGACTTCTGTTGTAAATGCCGATAGTGCCGTTGTTTATAAATCAATATCTTCTAGTTTCTCAACGCAAGCAGTAACATCAAGTTTTGTTGAAACATCATCTTATTCTACGTATGCCGAGACTGCTTTATCGGCAACTAAAAGAATACTGTCTGCCATAAATTTCAACGTTTCTGTTTCTGACGGTGGAAGTGTAACCGTGACACCAGTTAGTTGGAAAAATGTATCTAACATCACTACAGATCACCCGTCAATCTCTACTGAAAATTATAGCAACGACCGTGCGGATGCGCCCTTTGCTGCTGCGGGAACTGACTCGCAGCCATATTCAATTTCTTTTTATGTAAAATTTAAGAATCATCCGTATTATTCAAATCCCCAAGTAGATTTATCTGCATTAAATACAACGGTAATATCTTCTTGGCATTTAACTCAGAATAACCTTCCGACGTGGACAAACAGTGCCAGCGACGAACAACCACCCGCTTTTTATGTTAGTGCGTTTCCGTGTGGCATTGACGGATACATAATAAAAATACTAATTTATAACATATTTTATACATCTTCGGTCGGTGGTGTAAATCCTTATAAATTTAGTTATTGGAAAACCCTCCTAGATGGATCGTCTATTTCCGCAATCGTATATGGAAACTCGCAGGATTTGTTATCATTCGGACCACCCGATTCACTTCCACAACAAAGAATAAGTGGATCAAGTTATACTCCAACGGCAAATACCACATTAGTTACTAATTCGGTCGCAATAGAAAACTTTCCATTTTTCCCGTCTGAGTCTTATAATAACGTAGTGTCAATTGCATCAAATGTAGCTGATAATTTCAATTTATTGTTGTTACAGAACGGAAATACTACAACTGACAGAAAAATAGCAAAACTATCTGGATACGGTATTACAGGCAGTGTTTATAATCCATTTCCGAATGATACTATACAAAACATATTGTATGACGGTGACAATTCAAGATATGTAATGATTCTACCATACACTGCATCGTATATTGATAACACCACATTTACATCTTCCAATAATCCTTCTTGGAATATTTCTCCATTTAATTTTAATCAAACTTATTTAAAATCAGTAGCACATCTTACATCAAGTTCGTATGTTTTGATAACAACGCAGAGTATTTCATTTTCTTCGAGCAATGTATACAGTGGAAGTTTACCTATATATACGATTCCTAATATTACCTCAAATGCTACTCCTGTAATTACCGGTTCAACTTTTGGAATTTCTGCAAGTTTATCTCCTAGAATAGTTACAAGTTGTTCACTTAATTCTGTCGTTGGGATATCTGGGAGCAATAGGGCCGTTGCGGTAGGAACAAATGGCGTGGTATTATATACTAATAATTCGGGAATACATTGGTATAGGGTTGACTATTTATCTACAGGATCCACTTCTCCATTGATAACTTACACATCCTCTGTGAACAATTTAAATTCGGTGGCGTATGATACATTAAATAAATTGGTATTTGTGGGTGGATCGACCACTACAAACCGAAGTGTTTTATTGTTTTGTGCTATTCCAATCAGTCCATTGGATACAACGGCGAGTAATTGGAATTGGTCTTCAAGTTATTTTTCTAACCGGACCGGTAGTGGACTTGCAAATGATTCTATATTCTCCGTCTATATAAATAATTCAAATCCGTCATTTGCACAGCTGGTTTCAGCCGGAAGTGCGTCTGTGGCAGACGAGAAGCCTAATATACTATATAATTTATATTATACACCCGATGCTTCTTCGCGCGGTAATCTCAACACAATCAACTCCGCGCCAATATATAATTCTATAGGGATTGTCAATCAAAATCAATATTTATTTGGAGGATATAATACAATAACAATATATTCTCAAGTATCAATGTAATATGAATTTAAGAGAATTACATCAGTTAGACGCAACAACTATAAATGATATAGATTTGTTGTTTTTACAGGAAAGTGGTAGCGGAGAATTTGAAACCAAAAATGGATTGGTTTCTGATTTGGAATTATATATACTATCATCATCTAATCTAATCAATTCTCTTAAAACCGGGAGTTTTACAGGAAGTTTTTTAGGAACATTAATTGGAACATCAAATACATCTTCAATCTCAAAAACTTCTAATTATTCAGTTTCAACAAAAAATTTAATTTTTCCAAATAATAGTACTGCGTCATATTCTATACAGTCAATTTCATCGTCAAAAAGTAATACAACGGTAAATTCAGATACGTCCTCATATTCACTTACGTCTTCATATAGTGATTCAGCGTCTTATGTATCTACATTTTTGATTTTGAGTTCGTCCAATTCAAAAACATCATCATATTCTACATACTCCAATTACGCAAATTCAACTGACTATTTAATTTATAACAACAATGATAACGGAAAAGTTTATAGATCAATATTGAGTGATTTTTCTCCGACTGCCTCATATGCACAAAATTTGTCAATAAACAATTCATCTACTGCATATTCATCCATCTCGTCATCAATAGCCGGTACTTCTTCTTTTTCAAAATATATAAATTTAACGCAAGTTACAAATGTAGCGGAATTTTGCGATGACTCAGATGCTCAGGTATTTGCGTATGTAAATTTTGATATATCATATACATCTGGCATAGCATCATTCTATATAAATGAATGGAAAAATATTAAGTCACCCGGAATCGGTGTAGCGGCAGAAAGCCTTGACTGTGTAGTTTTTACTTCAAGTTTCCACGAACCACTACCATCAGATGTATATTCGTCGGTAGTATGTGATTTGTATGTATCAAGCTATCCAGTTGATGCACCGCGCGTTCAGTATTTTTTCAAATCATATTCATTTCCAATAAAAAATAGCGGATTTGGGGTTGCACTCAGATCTGGGGTGTTTCTTAATATATTCGGTAATCCTTCTATTTGGGTCCGATTAAATAATGCAAATGTTTCTGTTGTGGTATACGCCCCGTCAAGCAATACAAATTATCCAACCAGAATACCTGCAACTTCTACTACAAGTAATTCTACTTTATTAGGATGTGCAAGATTGTCATAATTTATGCCATTTCAAATAACAAAATTAAAAAATTTGCCATCGTCACAAATAAGTGATACCAATCTCTTAATAGTAACTCAATTGACTGGTAGCGGAAATCTTCCCGAAACAAAAACTATAGAGGTAGGACAGTATAAAAAATATGCAATTACCTCTTCAAACATCACTTCCATTTTTCATACCGGCTCTTTTTTTGGCAATTTTTATGGAACACATTCGGGGTTATCCGATACATCTTCATATTCACAAACATCAAGTTTAAGTTTAAATAGCTCAGAGTTAATATATTCACCTAATAATGGAACGGCGTCATATTCACAGACATCAAGTTTTTCAAATTATAGTATAAATTCTCAATATGCACTGAGTAGTTCATATGCAAACAATTCAAAAATTGCAGTCACTGCATCTTCAATTTCCACGAATTATACTTTACCATATTCTGATACCACACTGTTATCAACGAGTTCGTTAACATCTAGTGTATCGGAAAAATCTAATTATATTAATTATAGTATAAATAACGGCACAATTTATCATTCAATTTATAGTGATAAATCTGCATATTCGGATTTTGTCAATAATTTGGATATCAATAATAATGTAACAATGACGGCTGCACAATCTAGCAGTTATTCTTTGAATTCAATTTCATCATCATATGCACAGTCGTCATCATATTCACATTATACAAAATATGCTAAAAATTTGTTGAGTGGAGAAGCGTTTGCATATGTTACATTTGTAACTACTGGATCTACATTTGACACTCTCAAAATCGGTGTAAAAAATTGGCGCAACGTTAATAGTATTACTGCTCTAAAAGTTACTGCTCCATATACGGGAATAGAATTTACAATTAATTATGTAAATCCAATTCCTCCTGGAAATTATGTTAATGTAAAAGCAAATTCTTCTCCAATAAATGCGAATGTTAATTTGACGGGTGATATTCCGGCTGCATTGGATGGAATGTGCACCGGAGCGGGTGTTATGAGGCAGGTTTCTATTTCGTGTTGGGCAATGTCGTGTTCTTCTACTGTATCAAAAATAATGGTATATGGTATACAGTATTATGATGCGAGCGGTCACAGTCGTCACATAAGATTTAACTATGTGGATCCGTCCACAATGTTACACAATGTAATGTTTTCATTAATTGCAGTTACGGTTGTAACTTCGGGGTCATTAGAGTCACCACCTACAACATTACCATTGAAGTGTTAATATAAAGTATGGTATTTATTACGACGAGAGTTTTAATCCAAATTATTTAATTTATGAATATAAAGAACATATTA
>Ga0181356_1001062_pt1 | contig 12080 bp, 22 predicted proteins | sample Fa13VDMM110SN_FD_130104 | JGI IMG/M metagenome (GOLD analysis project Ga0181356, IMG submission 130104) | Freshwater viral communities from Lake Michigan, USA - Fa13.VD.MM110.S.N | ecosystem: Environmental > Aquatic > Freshwater > Lake | place: USA: Michigan | collected 2013-09-24 | reverse complement strand
GGTTGACCCACCAGCGGGTTGGAAGTATGGCTTTCCAAAAGTGTATGATCAGTCGGTTGACGGTGATTGCACTGCATGGATGCTAAAGAACGGTTATCCGCAGAGAGAAATTGACTCTTGCGGCAGCCATTTTCATGTACGAATGTGGGAGTATGTTGATGAAAACGAAAAAACTGAAAAAACCTCGTAATTTTGTTGCTAAGGACTTGATGACGCCGAAATTTTCGATGAAAGTTGAAAAATCAAGTGTGATTTTCTACAATCGGGCGTCAGAAAAATCGAAATCATACAAGGATTATCGTTTTTATGCAAATTAAACGGAAAAAACATGAATTTATACAAGAAAAAAGTTGAACCCGAAGCAGAAATTGAAAATCCTGATGTTAGTGAGGACAAATATGATGGTTTTTACTTTGTTCCTGACTATGAGGACTTTGAAGATAACATGAAATTGGCATTTTTCTCTTTTAAAGATGAAATGAAAGATGCAAAACCGATAGAATCGTCAGAAATGGGCGATAAATTTCATTTGGCGTTTTTTACGTCGGATGAAGAGGGTGCTCCTATATTTGAAGATTCGTTTGAAGCAATTCTGGCCGACCCAATTGTGTATATCAACAACATGATTGGCACTGGAATGTCTGGTTGTATCTTACGTAAGACAGAAAAATCAGATGAATGGTGGACTGACTATCTGGATTATGTAACTGGTGGTGAGTTTAAAGCAAAAGTGAAAGCAGCATTTTCTAACCTAGCGGAGTAAATTATGAGTGAGAACATTTTTAGTGGTGAATCGAAAGAAGCAAAGAAAAGCCGTAAATGGTTATTGGCAAATTTAGAGGAAAGTATCGTTGAAGTTACTTTCACTAAAAAAGATGGTACCGAGCGTGTAATGAACTGCACACTGCTGGAAGACTATTTGCCTGAGACTACAGGTGTAGGCAAAGCAGCAAGTTTTGATGCTGTAGCAGTTTATGATGTTGATTCAGATGGTTGGCGTTCATTCCGTTGGGATTCTATAAAGGCGGTGAAACTTTCAGTGGAGTCGGCTGATGCCTAAATATATCGTTGAGCAGTTGATGACATACCGTAATGTGTATGTTGTCGAAGCGGAAAATGAGGCACAAGCAACCAGAGTTGCGGAACATGCCGACGATAACTGGCAGAAGTTTCTTGGTACCACAAATATCGATATTAATGAATGCACCGATGCCCGAATTGCATACTTCAAAGAGAAGGAGTATTTCTGGGACGGCTGTTCGTATGTCGATGCTGATGGTTATATTGCATATCGTTATCCAAACGGTGACACAAACGAACCGAAAGAAATTTTAGTTAAATAAGGAGACTGCGGGATTAGTTTAATGGTAAAACGTGAGATTTCCAATCTTTTGTTGTCAGTTCGATTCTGACATCCCGCTCCAAAAATTATGTCAAAAACATGGATTTTAGAAGTTAAGCAGATGATTGATGATGGTGACCATTTCATTGAGTTTCCAGAAGAAATGATGAAAGAAGCAGGTTGGGAACCCGGCGATACTTTGAAGTGGACTGATAGAGGTGATGGTTCGTGGTCACTGTCCAAAATTCATGAAAATACTGAGGACAATCCCGATGAGAAATGATTAAATAGAGTAGCAGTACCAACCAAGGAGAAAACTATGAAGTGGACTACACCTACAGCAACCGATTTGCGTTTTGGTTTTGAAATTACGATGTATATCGCAAATCGTTAAAGAAAAGGACCTTAGGGTCCTTTTTGTATTTCACAATCAACCCATTTTAGATTATTGTATTTTTCGTATAACCAACCGCCCTTAGGAAGTAAGCATCGACCTAATTCTGGCGAATGTTCTATTCGTATCTGAATAACTGCCCAAACTAACCAAACGAAGTATATTGTAAAAATTGTGGCAATTCCGTATTTCCATGCCTCACATTTGATTCTATTGATTCTTTTTATTTTTCTTATTGCTGCTTCTCTTTCATTTTGCATTTTAATACGAATAGCGATACTTTGCTCTTCTTGAATCTTCTCCATCATTTTTTCAACTTTGGTATATAAATCACCCAATTCTGGAGGACATTGATATACCATGATTTCACGAAGTTCCGCTTGCATTGCTTGGAGTTTGGTTTGCATCAAAACTCTGGACAAAGCACGTTTACCTACACTATGCGGACCTTCATAGACTTCATAGGCGTGACTTTCTTCTTCTGCAAAAATAGCCATGCATGTTGCCATGTTTTCGAAGTATGCGCCTAAACTTTCACCAATGGATGTATAGATATCGTCAGGTTGCTTTTTGCTTAGTTCAATTACACGATTTTTTTCTTGGATGTACTGATTATGTTCAGCAACGGTAGGAGGACGATCTTTGTGGGCAGAATGGAATTGTGACTCAAGGTCGCCAAGAATACCCTTAACATCACTTGCGGCGGATGCTATTTCTTTGTAGAGTTTACAACCTTGCTTTACTGCGGCAACTGCACCATTTGCAAGGGCGAACAGGGTAATTGGATCCATTTGTCCTTTTGGTAATCTTTCGTATGAGAAACATAAAAAAATTCAAAAAAGACAATACTTGACAATCACCTAATATTTATGTTAGAATAGAAGTTCAATAAATAATGTGATGAGGATGTTATGAGTAAATCAATTGACATTAAAGCAATTTTATCAAATAACAAAGAACCCAAGTTTTCGGGTGAAGTGTCACAAACAGAACTGACTCAGGCGCTGAGTTGGTACGCACAAAATCGTGATAGCAAAGATGCAACAAAATACGCTATCGAATACTTCAAAAAGAAACTCAAAATCCCGGCCCCAGAGGCGATTAAAACGCAGGCCCCTACATTTGGGTATGTATGTCGTTTAGTGAGCCTAGGAGCCGTTCTGACGGACCGTAACGTGGAGTGGTTCGATAAGACTGTTGAGGAATTAAAGAATGCAAAGCAGCCTGTTGCTAAAGTTACCAAAGTTGCAAATGTCGTATCAATTCAAGATCATATCAAACGCAAAGCAGGTGAGTGTATCGGAGAGTTGGAAGGTCAGATTGACGAACTGATAACTACCAAGTTTGCTGCTGATGTTTCACCTTACGGACTAATGAACACTTTGGAAATAAAAGGTGCTCATGCTAAATTTGTAATTGATCATTTTAAAACACGCCGTGCAGAATATGATGAAGTTTTGACAACTACTGATTCTGATATCAAAGAGGCATATTCTAACTTTACAAAAGTGCAACTAAAGAAATTGGTAGCATACTGCGATCAGGTAATCGTTGACGGTATGCGACTTGCTGGTGATGCTGTTAAATCACGCAAGCCACGAAAACGCAAAGCAAAGTCTCCAGATCAGTTGGTAAGTAAAATAAACTATGCCAAAGACTTTGCAGAATTGAAATTGGTATCTGTTGATCCTAAAACAATTGTCGGTGCTAATCAATTGTGGGTGTATAATACCAAAACACGTAAACTTGGTTGTTATAATGCCGAGGATGCTGCAGGACTAAGTATTAAAGGTTCAACAATACAGAATTTTTCTGAGAGTAAATCTGTACAGAAAAAATTACGCAAACCCGAAGTAACATTGCCTGAAGTGTTGAAAGGTGGTAAGGTTGCTTTGCGAAATGTGTTGACTGATATTCGTGCCGTTGAATCTGCCTTGACAGGACGAATCAATGTTGATACAATTCTATTGAGAACTATAAAATGATAATCTTCGATTTTAATCAAGTGGCTATATCGTCACTAATGGAACAGATAGGCTCCTCTAAGAAACCTGTAGAGGAGAATCTGGTACGTCACATGATTCTAAATGTGATACGAACCTATGTGAAGAAATTCAAGGCCACACATGGACCAGAAGTGGTTATCGCTTGTGATAACCGTAATTACTGGCGCCGTGAATTTTTTCCACAATACAAAGGTTCACGAAAGAAAAATCGTGATGCATCTGGTCACGATTGGAATTCTATCTTTGAATGTTTACACAAAATTAAAGAAGAGTTGAAACTATACTCACCATATAAAGTGATTGATGTTGACACCGCTGAGGCAGATGATATAATTGCTGTATTGGCGATGCGACATTCTGCATACGAAAAGGTAATGATACTTTCTTCCGACAAAGACTTTGCACAATTGCAAAAGTTTTCGAATGTCGAACAGTTTTCTCCTATTCTGAAAAAGTTCATCAAAGAACCTCTGCCGCATGTACAGTTGAAGCAGATGATTATTCGTGGTGACAAGGGTGATGGCGTTCCAAACATTATGTCACCTGATGGCGTATTCGTTGAAGGGGGTCGTCAGAAGCCTATTACAGAAGCAAAGATCATAGTTTGGTTAAATCAAGAACCAACCGAGTTCTGTAATGAAGAAATGCTCCGCAACTACAAACGAAATGAACTGCTGATTGATCTAACACAAATACCTGAATCATTGCAGAAAACAATCATAGATACATATGAAAGTACCACTGCTAAAACAAAGCAGGTCTTTATGAATTATATGATTGCTAACCGCTTGAAAAACCTATTGGAAATTATTGATGAGTTCTGAAAAACTATATTCCGAAATACTGGAAGAATTTACGGCTGTACCAACAAAAGCAGAGAAGATAGATGTTCTCCGCAAATATGATGATCCTAGATTCAGATTCTTTCTGGAACTAGCATTGAACCCAAATGTTGAATGGGAAATTCAACTTCCACATATGTATCGCCCTGCTGTTGAACCTGCTGGGTTGAATTATGCATATCTTGATACCGAAATGCCAAAGATGTATCGATTCATCAAGAATCATCCTAACCGACCAATAGAGTTTACTGCTGAGAAAACGACACCACAACTCCAAGTTATACTAGAAGCACTTCATAAAGATGAATCTGCAATTTTAGCACAATTGGTTCAGGGTAAATTCAAACTAAAAAATCTGACTATTGCTTTAGTCAAAGAAGCATTTCCAGATATAAACTTATGAGTAAAGGATCGAAACCAAGGCCAATAGAAGTACCGATGGAAAAATTTAATGCTAACTGGGATGCAATTTTTAAGAAAAAGGTGAAACATGAAAGTAGCGGTAGTGACTCCAACAATCGGGTCAAAGACACTGAAAGAGTGCATCAACTCGGTCGATAAACAAACGTATGAAGATTTAGTACATTACATTTATATTGATGGTGACCAATACTCTGATTCGGTATATGAAGATATTGTCTGTGCGCCAAGAGTTCGAACCGTCCGTCTTGAAGAGAATGTTGGCAAAGGTTGGTATGGTCATCGTGTATATGCTGCATGTGGTTTTCTTGTCAATGCTGATGTTATTTGTTACCTTGATGAGGACAACTGGTTGGAGCCTAATCACGTTGAGGCATTGGTTGCGAAAATAAAAGGCGGTGCTGATTGGGCATACTCACTAAGAAATATTGTTGATAAAGATGGTGAATTCATTTGTGAAGATAACTGCGAATCATTAGGCAAGTGGCCAATCTATTTTAACAAAGATCAGTATCACATTGATACATCGGCATTTATGGTGAAGCGTGATATTGCTATTCGTATCGGTCAAACATGGTATGGTCAATGGGGTGCAGATCGCCAGTTCTTTGGTGCATTGAAACAATACTTTCCGAACTTTGCATGTTCTAAAGAATACTCTCTGAACTATCGATTAGATGGTAATGAAAATTCTGTCAATAAAGAGTTCTTCGATAAAGGTAATGCTGAGAACGAAAAGCAGTATCCAAATGGTTTTCCGTGGAAGCATAAAGATGTAAAAGAATATGTTGTTGGTCCTGGTATAACAATCGTGGGAGCATAATGAGAACAGCATTGGTAACAGGTGGTGCAGGTTATCTTGGTAGTCATTTAGCAAAAGCATTAAAAAAAGCAGGTTATACAACATATTGCTATGATATAAAATCTCCACGCAATATGCTCTATTGGGATGATGCGTTAATTGGTGACATCCGAGATTTATTTTTAGAACGAGCATTTAAACGACCTAAAAAGATTGATGTGGTATTTCATCTAGCAGGTCGTATTGAAGTTGGTGAATCTGTAGAAAATCCAGAATTGTTTTGGGATGTTAATGTGGGTGGCACAACAAACCTGCTTACTATAATGAGGCAATTTAATGTTAGGAATATTGTTTATTCTTCTACTGCCGGTCTTTATCATTCTACTGGAACGGACCTCTCAGAAAAGGACCAAATAGCAGAAAACAATCCGTATGCCAATAGCAAGTATGCTGCGGAATGTGCAATTCGTAATTCAACGATGAACCATATTATCTTTAGGTTCTTCAATCTTGCTGGTGCTGATCCAGATGGTGAGATGGGTGAGAGACACAATCCAGAGACTCACTTGATTCCAGTAATGTTTGAAAATCTAAATAACTTCGTTATCAATGGTAAAGGTTACAGGACACCAGATGGTACATGTATTCGGGATTATGTACATGTATCTGATGTTGCTGATGCCCATGTTGCTGCTGCCGAATATATGCAGACACGAATGGCAAATGGACCAACTCTATTCAATCTAGGAACTGGCAAGGGATATTCTGTATTGGAAGTAATTCAGACTGCTGTTGAAGAACTCAAAATACCTATCAATTACACATTCGGACAAAAGCGTGAGGGTGATCCACCACGCCTTGTTGCTATCACCGATCTTGCTAAAAAACACCTAAAATTCAAACCTAAACACGACTTAAAATCTATATTGAGAACAGCATATGCTTGGCATGGAAAAAACTGAAGAAATAACATTTGATGACCACAACCACTTTCTTACTGGCAATGTAGACGGTGAAAGTATAGAGAAAGCAATTCGTTGGATATTGATGGGTTCTAGAAAACCATCACCAGAACATCCAATGAAACTGCATATTAATTCAGATGGTGGTAATCTAACGGACGCATTTGCTTTGATGGATGTGATGAGAACTTCTCCTGTTCCTATTGCAACTGTCGGCATGGGTAACTTAATGAGTTCTGCATTTATGATATTTGCTGCTGGTGCAAAAGGTAGACGAGCAATTGCTAAAAACACCAGCATCATGATTCACCAATTCAATCATGAGTATATGGGTAAGTACCATGACATGAAAGCATATGCGGAAGAGATCGACAGAATCAATTGTCGCATGGTTACAGAGTTATCACGCACCAGTGGATTGACTGAACACGTGGTAGGAACCAAATTATTGAAACCGAGCGATGTTTGGTTAACAGCAGAGCAGTTAGTAGGACTCGGATTTGCAGACGTAATTTTCTAGGAGAGTAATAAATATGTTGGCTGGCGGTAAGAAATTTCAAAAACCCGAAAAAACTAAGTTTCGTAAAAATCGTGAAACAAATGAACATTATATCAATGGTAAACAGAAGCACCACGACAAAAGTCTGTATCGACTTTTGAGACAGGAAAAAGACCATGTTTAAAGACCTATTACTAAAACGAATTGCTACACTAGAAGCAAAGATGGCAGCATCCGAGCAAGACAGAACTGAGTTGGAAAATCTTCGAAAAGAACTCATCAAACTATCCGTTCACGACTTCGGCGAAAGTCAACAGAACGAATCTACACAGCAACTCCTCAAAGGGTAAATCTTAATCGTGTTGTAAAAATACAACACGCTTGACAAACGACAGGTAATATCATATAATGGTATTACTATGAAAAATTTGCCATCTGTCGGTTCGACAATAACCGTAAATTGTCAATATTACACGGGCGCCGCTAAGTTCGAGGGCGTAGTTATCAAACCTTATCGCTGGTTGAATGCCAACGAATTTTGTTTACAAACTGGCAACAAAACATTTCCTGTGTCAGTTATCAATCTTACAAATGTTGTTGATCTGAAAATACTTAACGGATCAACAACATCTATTCGCAAGTTCAAAGTTAAAGGTTCTAAGAATGATGAATATTTGGTAACATTGACAGATAAGCATTATTCTTGTTCTTGCATCGGTTTCAAATATCACAACAAATGCAAACACATTACAAAAGTAAAAGAAAACATTTCCACTTGACAATCGGCTCACTTATTGATATACTGGATATATTATGATGATTCGTATATACTTCAAATCGAAGAAAAAGAAAGTAACAAAAAAGCAATTGCAAGACCATCAAGATTTCGAGCGGTCAGTCAATGCTATTCCGTTACCTTCTGGCGGTAAGTATCTATCGCCTAAAGCAAAAGCACAGAAAAAGTCCGTGTTCACATACCGTGTGCCACGTGACATTGTACGAGCAGAATCTTTACCAGACACCGTTAAAGGTGCTCTGACAAAGACTGGCATCATGAAAGATTACCACAAACTCGATTCTAGCGACCGTGAGATTGTGGATCATGTAGCATCTTGCACGGCACCATTACACAAAGGTAATTATACCTATGTCACTGAAGGTATGAACCCGGCAAGTTTTGGTCGCAAAAATGAAGTGTTGTAATTATGCGCTTGACATAGGCAATGTGTCATGCTATACTGTAATCTCTTTTATATCATGGAGTAAACTATATGTCCCGTACTAAATCAAACAAACCTGTTCGTAAAGAACGTTTGCTGATGGTTCTTACCAATGGTGGTGTTATCACTAAAAAGCAAATCGAAGATACAATGCAATACAAGGCGATGTATCGCATTCCTACTGAGTTATGGAAACTCAAAAATCTAGGTGCTGTAATTCGATCACACAAAGATGGTCGTACCGTTATTGGTTACGAATTGTTGAATGTTGATGAGATGAAAGCACTGTTGAAGGCCGAAGGCTTTGAGACTATTCCTTTGGTTACAGATTCATCTATCAAAAAGTTAGGCGATTTGAAAGCAAAGAAATCACCTGTTAAGGTTGAGGCTCCTGTCGTTGAAGAGGTTGTTGAAATCACCGAATAATAAAGTTCACGGGTGGTAGCCGTCAGCGGTGCAATAGGCTTATCATTAAACAACAATGAATGTCGAGAGACATCCACGTGCCCTTTTTTTTCTAAGGTGAGTATGTCTAAATTTACGAATTGGGTTTCAAAAAAATGGTTAGCACTTGAAGAACGTTCACTTCATGCTATCAATTCCGCACATTTTTACAGTGCATTGTTTACTGAACGGCAAAAGTTTTATATGGTGGTAATACTCATGGCATTTCTTGCGATGGTAGGTGCAAGAGGTGCTGTTGAATTTGTTGCCTTTGTTTATGTTATGAATAAGTTTACACCTGATGAGGATCAGAAATGAAAACGATTATCCCTTTGTTATTACTGAGTATGCTTACTGCATGTTCTACTGCAACCCTTAGAGATCCTGTGGCCAATCCACATGGCTTGACAAATCCTGATTTGATCAAGGCTCAAATTGAACACATTGCAAAACTTGAGCGTGAAATGGAAAAGCGTGAGCAAGAAATGAAGTACCAGCATTTGAAAGAACTAACACAAATTCAAGTGCAACAAAAACAACAACCTGCTGCTGCTCAAGGTCATACTAACTGCAAACTACTTTGCTTCTAATATGAATATTTTTTACCTAGACCACGATGTTCGTAAGTGTGCCGAAATGCACAACGATAAACACGTGGTCAAAATGATCCTAGAATATGCTCAACTTCTCTCTACTGCTCACCGTATTATTGACGGTGCTGTTTCTTTTGGCGTCAGTCAGTCTGGTCGGAAGAAGGTTATATATGTTCTTGCCGATAACCGTGATCCCATTTTGTACTCTGCTACTCACATTAACCATCCGAGTGCTGTATGGGTAAGACAATCGGACAAGAACTATGATTGGTTGTTTGCTTTGTTTCAAGCACTGATGGATGAATACACACATCGATATGGTAAAGTTCATGCATGTTCGAAGTTGGAAATGTATCTTGCTAGAGTGCCTGAAGGTATTCCACAGAAACCATTTACTGAACCGACACCTGCTATGCCAGATGATGTTAAGGTGCTGAATGATTCGTTGGCATCATATAGAAACTACTATATAAAGAATAAGATACACTTGGCCAACTGGAAGAATCGTGAAGTTCCAGATTGGTATATAACTAAATAAAATTATGCCAACATATGACTTTGTAAATACTGACACTGGTGAAGAGTTTGAGGAGTTCATGAGCATAGCCGCACGTGAGCAATATCTCAAAGATAATCCACATATTCAACAAATGCTAGGAGCCACATCGACGGTTTCTGGCGTATCAATTACTGGTAAGATACCAGACGGCTTCAAAGAAGTTCTATCCAAGGTTTCAGAAAACCATAAAACATCTGCTGTTGCTAATGCACATGGTCGCAAATCAATGAAAGAAATAAAAACACAAAACATAGTCAATAAACATATCGGAAAATTTGGGCACTAATTATATAATGCTAACCTGCTGTTGTATATAAGGAGCATTTATGGCACGTAAAGCGGCACTAAAACAGGTTTACAGTAGTGAAGAAGCGTTGGACTTTTCAAAACCAACTAATCGTTTGAAATTAAGATTAGATGATATGAAAACATTCCAACCACTAACTGAGAACCAGAATAAATTTTTTCAAGCATACAAACAAGGAGATTACTTTATAGCATTACATGGCGTTGCTGGAACAGGTAAAACATTTTCAGCATTATACAAAGCCATCGAAGAAGTATTAGATAAGGGTAATACGTTTGAGAAAATTATTGTCGTGCGCTCCGCAGTACAATCGAGGGAAATAGGTCATCTACCTGGAAGTATAGATGAGAAGATGGAAATCTATCAGCAACCATATCGTCAAATATGCGAAACACTTTTTGGTCGCAGAGATGCATGGGATAGATTAGAAGAACAAGGTCACATTGAATTCATTTCAACATCATTCATTCGTGGTATGTCATTTGACAATGCCATTATTATTGTTGATGAAATGCAGAATATGACCTTTGAAGAAATCGATACAGTGATGACCAGAGTAGGTAATCAATCAAAGATTATTTGGTGTGGTGATTACAGGCAGACTGATTTGAATAAGAGGAAAAACGATGTATCGGGTTTATTGAAATTCTTTGACATTGCATACCACATGGGTGCATTTACTAGAATTGAATTTACACCAGATGATATTGTTCGTTCAAGTTTAGTTAAAGACTATATTTTAGCAAAATTGAAGTTTGAGGATCTTTCAGAAAAGACATAATGAAAATATTTAATCATGTGAAGTTGCCGCAACTTGATTTTGACTTGAAAGCAGAAACAACCGACAGTGGTAGACTCTATGCTACTCCCACAGGAGAAAAGTATAAGTCTATCACTACGGTTCTTGGTAACTACAACAAACAAGCAATCATGGAATGGCGTGAACGTGTTGGTGCTGAAGAGGCAAACAAGATATCGACCAAAGCGGCAAATCGTGGTACCAAAGTGCATAAAATTTGTGAGGACTACATCAACAACGAAATCTCTGAGATGAAAATGTCTATGATGATGCCTGATCTGAAAGAAATGTTTTTCAAAATCAAACCAATCATCGATGAGAAACTAGGTGATGTATATTCACAAGAACAGGCACTATATTCACACCAGTTGAAAATCGCTGGCCGAGTTGATTTGATTGGTATGTGGAACGGTAAGTTATCGGTGATTGACTTCAAGACATCCGCCAAGCAAAAAGAAGAAAGTTATATCCAGAACTACTTCATGCAATGTACCGCATATGCTTTGATGTTTTCAGAGTTGACAGGAATGTGGATTGATGATATAGTAGTATTGATTGCAACTGGTGAAGGTGAGGCACAGATATTTGAGCGTCAGATTCATGATTACCGAAAACCCCTAATGCAGTATATTGATAAATATGCCTAAAATAGGAGGCAATATGCTATCACTCAAACAGTATATAATTGAAGGTAATCCACTGGCAAGATTACACAAACACGCACAAGAGGGACGCCATTATGCTGTAATATCGGCACATCGACCAGAAGGTGAAGCAACACCAGAGCAGAACAAAGCAAACCATGCTGAGTTGAAGAAGAAACTTACCGCGCAGGGTTATGCTCATAAAGAAGTTGAAGGACATTATGAGGGTGAAAAAGAGAAGTCGATT
>Ga0181356_1001060_pt1 | contig 12092 bp, 17 predicted proteins | sample Fa13VDMM110SN_FD_130104 | JGI IMG/M metagenome (GOLD analysis project Ga0181356, IMG submission 130104) | Freshwater viral communities from Lake Michigan, USA - Fa13.VD.MM110.S.N | ecosystem: Environmental > Aquatic > Freshwater > Lake | place: USA: Michigan | collected 2013-09-24 | reverse complement strand
TTCGTCGCCCGACCGCTGATCGTACTCGACACTTCGAATGCGACCTTGAATATCGAGGATGAAAATTCGAACGCCGAGGTCGGGTCATTCATCGCGGCCATCAAGGGGGCCTTGAACGGATCCCCGCTCTGGGTCATCGCCCACACCGCCAAGACCCTGGGCCGATCGGACGTCAAAGGGCTGTCGGCCCGAGGGGCCGGGGCTTTCGAGGGCGACGCCAATGCGACGGCTTACGTCTTCCAAGAAGATGAAATCGAAGACCAGCGATTCATCAGACTGGGCAAACACCGTTACGAATCAGAATATAGAGAACTCAGCTTTAAGACCGCACCCTTTACCGAGACAGTGCCGTGTCTCTGGGGTGGAACCCAGCAGGTCGTCATCCGACTGGCCTACCCGGAGCATTCCTCCAAAGCCATTCGGGAGATCGAGGTCGAAATGAAGAAACGCGAGAAAGTTGAGTCCAAGAGGACCGCTGGAAAAGATGAAACCTGGAATCGCATCCAAGACGACATCACCAGCTTTCTGGGTGCTAACCCCGGGTCGTCCAAGAACCAGATAGCCAAGACAGTCAAGGGTATGAACGAACTCAAAGCCGAAATAATCGCGACCATGCTATCGGCCGGACTAATAATATCTACCAAAAGAGGAGGACATGATATTTTCACACTCAATGACGACATGTGATGTTCTCCCCCTATATCTTCAAAAATCCAGTCTCCCTGGCATGAGTTGGAACCCAGAGGCGGCCATGGTCGTAGTAGGGTTTTTGGCCCTAGCCAAAACCCCCTACGTGACCTGTTCCACCATGCCTCTCCTCTCTCCGTCACACCTTTTATTGGGGGGAGAGAGGAGACCTAGACGCCCCAGAGGAGCGACATGACCCACCACCAAACCCGATGGCTTCTAGAAGGGCCCAGAGTGGGCGACCTAAAAGAAAGCCTCTCGGAGCGTGTCAGAGTCCACCAAGCTATGTTTATAGCCAAGGACCCTACCGAGCGCGACGACGAGGCTCCGAGACCCCTCTCTGACCTATCCTCGTGTGGCGATGACCCCGCATGTCGCGGTCTGACCTTCTGATCGACTCCAGGCTCCAGACTGGGTCCGTGTTTTGTTACAATTTGTTACAATTTGAATAATTACAGACGGAATTCGTCCGTGTTCCAATTCTCTTATGGTGTGGCGATAGGCGCTCCACCAGACCCCGAAACCAATAGCACATAGGACATCATCATGAACACCACCACCAATACCGAATTTGACATCAGCGAGTACATCGGCGAGAAGATTGTGATCGACGGCGAGATCCGCACCGTGGTCAGCATCAAGGGCCGCTGGGTCAAGATCTCTGACGGTCGCAACATCAGCCGCGACCAGATGATCGAAGGCATCGAGGAATACCTCGAAGACGAAGAGACCCTTGGCGACGAGCTGGACGACGACACCGAGGTCGAGCAGGAAATCGAAGAGTCCGAGGAAATCGACGAAAAGAGCGTGGTCAAGAAGGAATACCGCGAAGGCTACGAAAAGGTGAAGCGTCCCGACGGCCGCCGCTCGATGGACAATGGCGACCCAGTCAGCATCGCACTGCGTAATCTTAGCGGCGAGGGCATCAAGCGCATCGTCGAGAAGTTCAGCCCCGAGTCAATCGGACGCTGGGACCACCTCAACATCGGGATGCGCTCGATGAACGGCCGCAACATGCTGCGTCGCTTGGTCAAGCAAGGCAAGCTTACGATCGCTTACCTCGAATCGTTCTGAACCCCGCCGGGCCTCCGGGCCCGGCAGGGGGATTACGGACGAGCAAGGATTGTGGTAAAATTCTTTTACGGTGGCGCGATGCACCACCGGTTTCACCCCATAGTAAATAGGAGCACCAAAATGACACACTACCTCACGAAGCGCGAACTCGAGAATCTGGTCGGCGAGTATGTCCTGGTCGATGACGAGGTCCAAGTCGTCGAACACGTCACCGCACGCTGGTTCACCCTGAGCACCGGCCGCAAAGTCGGCCGCGATGAGTATTTCCGACTCCACCAAGACTTCATCGATTTCTACAACAGGCGACTCGAGCAAGCCCGCATCGAGTCCCGTAGCAACGACGAGTACCAGCGTCGGACCCGCAGCATCTGATCCCCACGACCACAGCAAATAGGAGCAACACCATGATCATCTATCAAGTCACCTATGACTACGTAGCAGCTTACGAGAGTCTTAACGAAAAGATTTTTGGAGGTAGTGAGATGAAACGTTGGGCGTCGCTCAATGAGCGGCCAGCAACACACTACGACCCGACACAGCCAATCTGCGCGGAGGAATGATGAAAAAGATCCTGATCGAACTCGCCCAGGCATGTTTGGCCGCCGCAATCATCGGGCTGCCGTTCGCGATCTACTTCTGGAGCATGAAACCATGAACTGGAACCTCGTGGTACGCCAGCTGGCGATCGCCAGCGTCAAGCCGTCGTCACTTGGCACGGGCTCGAGTTGGCGGCCGGTCGTGCTGCCTTCAGTCGAGGCCTCTCGACGGGGGGCCGTCCGGGCCGCTCGCATCGTCGCGTCCCGCCAAGCATGGGTAGCGACGGTAAACGACCGGCCACCCGGCCAGGCTGCTCTGGATGCATGGTGGACGCTGACACTCGAGAAGTTTGCGGGGTGGCGGCCCAGCCGAGGCAGGGCTCGCTCCGAGTGGTCAATTGCCCGGCACGACAAGACCGGCCGGGTCCTGCGTTACGTGGCGGCCCGTCTGGCCGCCGAGGATCTCGGGCTCATCCCGACTACGAATATAGGGGAAAATCCATGATCAACAAATCGAAGAAGATAGCTTGGCCGGGCATGACCCTAGAGGACCGGTGCGGATGCGAGATCTGCCGAGGTCGCGAAGCCCTGCCGCCCGAGGATTTCAAGCCGAAACGCTACTGGCACGAGGTCGAAGCGAAGCCTCCGGAGCGCGTCGAGGTCCCGGCAGGGGTGAGCGCACCGGCTCCGGCTCCGAAGCCCGTCCGAGCCCGTCGAGAGGCCCCGACGGGCACACTCGACGAGCGAATCGCCGCGATTCAGGCACGGACCGACATCGGCCAGGGTCTGAAGACCATGCAGATCAAGAATCTGATGCGAAAGGAGGCTCCGGTATGAGGGTCGAAGTCAACACTCGGGGCTGCTTCACCATAAGCGCGGCCAGTCGTGACGCCGGGACCATCAAAAGGGTGATTCCAGGCGTACGCTGGTCGACCGCGAAATCGCAGTGGTACGCCCACCCGAGCCGAATGGTAAATGCGGCGATCCTAACACTACCGGGGGCCGAAATCGACGAGGCCGCCCAGGCTCTTGCGGTCGTGCCGACCCTGCCCCCTAGGCGCACATTCCCACCGGCCTACAAGTTCAAGACCACACCCTACGCCCACCAAGCCCAAGGCATCGCCCACCTGTTTGGGTCGACTCGGTCGGCAGTCTTCGCCGAGCCCGGGACTGGCAAGACCAAGATGGCGATTGATGCGGCGGCCGCACTCTGGCGAGCCGACGAGATCGACGCACTTCTGGTCGTCTGCCCATTGAGTGTCCGCAGTAGCTGGCGTGACCAGATGGCCCTGCACAGCCCGGTCCCCTACGAAGTCCAGATGGTCGCCACGAAATTCGACGGCCGACGCCTTGAGCCCGGTGGGCTCCGTGTCATCTTGGTCGGCTGCGAGTCGCTATCGTCGGGCGGGGCCGCAGACCGGACGATGGCACTATTCACCGCGAATCCTGGAATTCGGGTCGCCATGGTCGTCGACGAGGCGCACATGATCAAGAATCAGTCCGCGACCCGGACCAAGAAGGTCAAGGTCATGGGGGCCGCATGCCGGTGGCGTTGGATTCTGACCGGCACTCCGATCGCGAATAACATCGGCGACTTGTACAGCCAGTTCGACTTCCTGGACCCGAACATCATCGGGCTGCCGAGCTATTCGGTATTCATGGAGCGATACGCCATCTACGGCGGATTCGAAGGCCGCCAGATCGTCGGCTGGACCCGGTGCGACGAGGTCCGTGATGCGATCGAGCCCTGGATTTTTAGGGCTCTGAAATCCGAATGTCTGGACCTGCCGCCCAAGGTCTACGAGCGTCGCGAGATAAGCATGACGCCCGAGCAGTCCAAGGTCTATCGAGAGATGAAGCGATACGGCATGTCGGGCACACTGACGACGATCGGCACACTTGACCTTGCCCTGCGGCTCCACCAGATAGCAGGGGGCTGGATGGCGCACGACGAAGGCGAGGTTACCCAGATCAGCAGCAAGGTCCCCAAGGTGAACGAGCTGCTGTCGATCTTGGATGAATGCGAAGGCCAGACGACGATCGTGTGGTGTGCCTACCGGCACGAGGTTGCCGCAGTGGTTCAGGCCGTGAGCCAGCAAGTCGGGGCCGACCGGGTCGTCCAGATTCACGGAGGCGTCGACGAGGCCGGTCGGGCTGCGGCCGTGGCGGCCATCCAGTCCGGGGCCGCCACGATACTGGTTGGCACTGCGTCGGCCGGGGGAGTCGGGTTGACACTCACCGCCGCGACCGTGACCGTCTACTTCAGCAACACGTTCAAATACGTCGAGCGGGTCCAGTCCGAAGACCGGAACCACCGAATCGGCCAGGCATCAAGCGTCACCATCTTCGACTTGGTCACCGCCGGGACCATAGACGAAAGCATCGAGAAGGCATTGCTCGCGAAGTCCGATCTGGCGGCCTGGATTTCGCGGGGCGGACAGATATGAATAGTCCACACAGGCTAGTGATACACTCACGGTTCGGGGTCGCAGGACTTTCGAGCCAGTAAACAGTAAACAGTAAACAGGAGAAAGACATGAGTACCGTGTTTATCACACACGAGCAGCCACGCTTCGACTACGGACCGGCCGAGGCATTCGGAGTCCTTGACAGCGTCACCGATCGGGTCTACAGCATGACCCCGGGCAATACGGTCAACGGCCAGTTGGCGCAAAATATCATCGGCGCGTCGAATGCTTTCGATCCGGACGAGGACTTCGTCTTGCCCAGTGGGTCGGCGATCACGACTTCATTGTTCTTCGTCCGACTTGCGGTTCTAGGCCATCGCCGAATCAGGACCCTTCTCTGGAATCACAACGAGTCGGCCTATTCGGTCGGAGTCGTCGACCTCACCCCATTCATCGGAGCTAATTATGACTGAACATGCACCCCTTTCTTTCAGTGCCTCACACCGTTGGCTCAAATGCTCCGGTTCGCTCTTCTACGAGAGGACACTTCCAGCCCGTCCGTCCGGAGCTGCCGCTGATCGTGGAACCCGGATCCACGAGGCCGCCGCAGCTCACCTGCTGACCGGAGCCGCGATCGAATTGGATGACGCCGAAGATGCAGACTGGGCCAGGCAGTATTGTGCCTACGTCACCGACCTGTTCTCGTCACTTGGCGATGCAGTCATGCACGTCGAAATCCGGGTCGAGTTGACGGCCGTGGCCTGGGGCACGGCCGACTGCATCATAGTGTCGCCCGGCCGAATTGATGTGCTCGACCTGAAGACCGGCCAGCAGCGGGTCGACGCGACCCAGAACCCCCAATTGATGCTATACGCACTGGCCGCCGCCCACCAGATGGGGCTGTCACCAGCCGAAATTCGGCTTCATATCGTCCAGCCATCAATCAGCTGGTTCGACGAGTGGTCGGTCGAGGCAGACGGCCCCGAACTCGAAGAGGTAATGAACCAGACCACCGAGGCTCAAGGCGCACTGGTTACCGAGTCCTATTCGTTCAATCCGAGCGAAGAGGCATGCAACTGGTGTCGTGGCAAGAATGTCTGCACGGCCCGGGCAAAGCAGGTCTGCGAGGTCGCCGGACTTGTCGATTTTGCGCCACGTGAGATCGAGTCGCTCAGGGTCGTCGACTATCAGCGCATCCTGCCGCACTTGGATGCGATCGTCAGCTGGTGCGACGACTTGAAGGCACACTGCATCGAGTCACTCCAGGCTGACCCCGAGGCGATCCCCGGGTTCGGACTGGTCGACGGCCCGACCCAGCGTCGCTGGATCAACCCCGAAGCCACCATCGCAGTGCTGCTCGCCTCTGGCATTCCCGCTGACATGGCGATCCGCCGGGACGCACCAACGATCGGGACTGTCGAGAAGCTGCTAGGCAAGAACCACGCCATCTTCGCCACCCAGACCAAGCGAACGGACCCAAAGCCCAAGATCATCCGGATCCTCCCCGCCTTAGAATAAGGCACAGCCTGTGCCCCAGGCCCCCGGGTCTCGTCACCCCGGGGGTCTTAAATCCCGACGATCCACGAAAGCGAAAAAATCATGGCAACAACTCCCATCAAAGTCGAGCGCAGTGCTCGCATCCAGTCCCCAGTCGGCCGTGCCTCTTACCCGACTCTGTTCGTCCCTCGCGCCTTCAGCGAGGCAGACGATGCGAAGTTCTCCATCACCCTGATGGTCAAGAAGGACGACGCTGGGAACGCTTATAAGGCGGCAATCGAGGTCGTCCAGGAGGGCGCACTGAAGACCTTGCTCGGCACGAAGAAGGCGACGAACGTCGAACGCTGGGGCATCAAGGACGGCGACGACCAAGATGATCAAGACATGCACGGCCACTGGCTGGTCAAGGCGACGAACAAGAGCCGCCCAGCCGTGGTCGACGCCGACCGGGCCCCGGTGACCGACCCCGAGGTCATTTACGGCGGCTGTCTGGTCCGCACTTCAGTCTGCGCCAAGGCATACGGGTCTGCGGCCAAGTGCGGGGTGGCACTCGAATTGGTCGCCGTCCAGAAGGTCGGCGACGGCGAGCCATTCAGCGCGTCGGCCCGTGCCAAAAATCAGGCAGTTGCGGAGTTCGACGACGCCACTTTCTGATCTGAGTTAGAATTGGGGCCGGTCGCTAGCCGGGCCGGTCCCGCCCATAGGACATAGACATGACTAAATTTCCCGATCCGTCGACCATCTCCGACGTCGTCGCATTCGATACCGAGACCGACGGACTGGATAGCCACCGCTCCAAGGCGTTCGGCTTGTCCGTCGCATGGTATCAGAGAGGGGTCTCCGAGCCTCTCGGAGCGTTTTGGGACCTGCGGCAGGTCCCAGAGGCCCTGGACTGGCTCCGAACGGTCTCCGAGAGGCCAGGAACCCGTCTGGTCGCCCACAATGCGTCATTCGACTACAAGATGCTGGCCCAGGCCGGGCTGGCTCTGAAACTCGCCACCCTGGACGACACGGTCATTCGGGCCGTCCTGATCGACGAGCATCTCGTCAGCTATTCACTGGACGATCTGGGCAAGAAATACCTGGGCGACCGCAAAGATTCTTCGATTTATGCCGGACTGGCCGAATTGTTCGGAGGTCCGGCGACTCGAAACGTTCAGATGAAGAACATCGACAAGGCCCCAGAGTCGCTGGTCGGACCCTACGCCATCCAGGATGCGATCTTGACTTTGCGTCTGTGGCACTGGCAAGAATCCGAGATAGCCAAGCAGGGCATCCAGTCGATCATCTCATTCGAGCGCTCGGTCATGCCGACCCTGATTCGGGCCGAATGGGCCGGGGTCCGAGTCAACATCGACGCCGCCCGGGCCGCCCAAGAGCGCTTGACGCCCGAGATAGCGATCGCCCAGGTCGAGCTTGACGCGATAGCCGGGGGACCGGTGAATGTGAATTCTTCGCCGCAGATCCGGTCGCTGTTCAAGACGATCAAGACCAAGCAGGGCTGGGTGACCGATTCCGGGCACGTCCTGACCGAGACTGGCGGCGGCCAGCCGTCGATCGGGTCCGAGGCCCTGCGAGCCATGGAGGGCGACCCCCGGGCCGATCTGGTCCTGCGGATCCGCTCGATGATCAAGACCCGCGACACATTCTTGGGTGGCCACGTCATCGGCTCGTCGGTCGACGGCCGGGTCTACCCGACCATCAACCAGACCAAGGGCGAGTCGGGCGGAACCAGCACGGGCCGCCTGAGCTACACGAACCCAGCACTCCAGCAGTTGCCCAGTCGTGGCGGACCAGCCATTGAAATGGTGAAGTCGGCATTCCTGCCCGACGAGGGCCACGACTGGGTGTCTTTCGACATGAACTCGTTCGAGGTCAGGGTCTTCGCACATTATGCTAACGACCCGGGCCTGGATGCGGCATATCGTGAATGCTCGCTCGCCGACTTTCATCAGGTCGTCGCCGACTTGACCGGGTTGCCCAGAAGTGCGAAATACTCGGGTCAGGCCAACGCCAAGCAGCTCTCGCTCTCGATGATCTTTGGCAGTGGGAACGGCAGCATCGCCGCGAAGATGGGGATGCCCTGGACTTGGGGCGGATTCATCGCCGACGACGGTGAGGAGGTGACCTATCGCAAGGCAGGACCGGACGCGATGAAGGTCATCGACTTGTACCACGAGCGGATCCCCGGGGTCAGGTCGTTCATGTCTAGGGCGAAGCGGATAGTCACGACCCGGGGGTTCCTGAAGACCCAGCTCGGTCGACGAATCCGGATGCCCGACGCTAGATTCGCCTACAAGCAGCACGGACTCCTGATTCAGGCGACCGCAGCCGACATCAGCAAGATAGCTTGGGCACTGTTCGAGCATGAATGCCAGGCCGTGGGCGGCCGCATCATCATGAGCGTTCACGACTCATTCGAGTGCAGCCTCCCGCCAGATGCCGACCCGGTGGCCCTGCGCGATCGGGTCCAGGATCAGCTACGCCAGGCATGCAGCTGGTTCCGGATTCCGCTCGTCATCGACTACAGCGGATCCGGGCCGAATTACTACGAGGCGACGAAGAAATAATTGGCCACGTCGGGCGGCCACGAGCCCGGCATTCAGGAGATAGACACATGAAGAACATCAATGGTCGCAAGACATTCGTGGGTGGGGCCCAGTGGGGGAGCGAGGCGAAAGGTGCAGTCGTCGGTTATCTGTCGCGCCGTTACCCTTATACGGCATGCGTAGCCGCATTCCCGCCATCGGCCGGTCACACCTACAAGTGGGAGGGCCTGTCGATCATGAACATGATGCTCCCGATTGGCGTCGTTAGCGACACTATCAAGGACGTATTCATCGGCCCGGGGGCCCTGATCGACCCGATAATCTTGTCCAGAGAGATCGGTTACGCGACCGGCATGGGCCTGATGGGGGGCAAGCGCATCCTTATCCATGAACACGCCGGAGTCGTCACACCGGAACACGCTCGGATCGAGAAAAACATGGGCCTGACCAAGATGGGCAGCACGGTCAAGGGTGGCATGGCCGCCCACGTCGCCCGGATGGCTCGCAATCCCGACGACCAGTGGGTCGCTCGCGAGAAACTGCGCGGCACGGGCCTTGACCAGTACGTGGTAAGCCGGACCGAATATCTGGCCGCACTATCTAGGCACGACGACGTCATCATCGAGGGGGCGCAGGGGTTCTGCCTGTCGATGTACCACGGGGCGTACCCTTACACCACGGCTCGCGACACCACCCCGGCTTCTGTCTTCGCCGACTGTGGCATCCCGCAGTCTTGGATTTCGCATATCGAATGCGCATGGGTAATGCGCACCTATCCGATTCGAGTGAACAATCGTGATGGCTCGAGCGGCCCGTGCTACCCGGACCAGGAAGAAACTTCATTCGACGCACTCGGCCAGTCGGTCGAGCTGACGACCGTGACCAAGCTCCCGCGCCGCATTTTCACACTCTCGACTCAGCAGATCGCCCACTTGCGCAATCAGTGCATGGACGACAAATCATGGGTCGCCCTGACGTTCGCAGACTATGTGGATGAAAAGGGCCTGGCCGAGATCCTGACCAAGCTCAGGGTCATGGGCCTGGACGTTCGGCTCATTAATCACGGCCCCGACGACAGCCAGATGACGCAGGTCGGGAGCACGAAATGAGGAAGCTGTCTTTCAACGACGTGACTCGGGCGGTCATAAGTGAGCGCATCTACCAAGACGACATGCACGGTCCGATCGAGAGTGCGCCGCATGAACTTGGCACGTGGCTCATCCTGATCGAGGCGGAGCTTGCCGAGGCAAAGCACGCCATCATCAAAGGCGGATCCGGCCGCAATGGTCTGCGCTCCGAATTGGTTCAGGTCGCGGCCCTGTGTTTCGCGGCTCTCGAGCAGCACGGCCTAGACGAACAGTCTGGGAGGGCGATCTGATGGACCTGACCGTCAATCAGCTGATGCGGGTCGCCCACCTGCGCCGCTGGCATATGGTGCGCACGGCCCGGGACCAGACGCTAGCCGAGCACATCACGCTCGTCCAGATCATCGGGCTGGACGTGGTCGCCCGACTCGGCCACGACCAATTCCTTCAGGAGCAGGTCCGTCGATGGGCCTACTGGCACGACATGCCCGAGGTGGTGACGGGCGACGTGTCGCCCCCATTCAAGACGATGGCCGACACCCGGGTCCGTGGGATAATCGACGACATCGAGTGCGACATCGATAGGCGCTACGAGTCGGTCATGAATGCTACTAGCGAGACAGCCCTGACGATAGTAAAATTCGCGGACATGCTCGAGGCCGTCCTGTTCCTGCGCGACGAGGGCATCGGACTTAGGGCGGCCGAGATAGCGCTCGAGATCGAGATAGCGGTCGACCGGGTGGTCGACGAAGTCAGGGACGAGACTCTTCGAATCGCATTGATCGAGACCCGCCGCCAACTAGTCAGAGGCAAACCATGAGCGAACCAATCAAGCACGACCGGCACAAGCTGCCGATGCACCTCATCAGCCCGATAGCCGTGGAGGAGCTGGCACGTGCCCTGAGGCACGGGGCCGAGAAGTATGGCGAACGGAACTGGGAGCCGGGTCTGCGGTACTCCAGGCTATATTCGGCCGCCCAGCGGCATCTGATCGCGTGGTGGGGCGGCGAGGACCTGGACCCCGAGACCGGTGAGACCCACATCGCCCACGCATTTGCGACCATGATGATGCTCACGCATTTCACCGGGCAGGTCCGCTCCGATCTGGACGATCGGCCGGATCCGGCGAGAACGGCCAGGCCCTACGATCGCCCGGACTGGGCGAGTGAGGAGGAGATATGAGGTCAAGAGTAGATAAGGACCTGACCTTGGTTTTCAGGCCAGCCGGGCCAGGCATGGGTCTAACCCGATGCTGCTCGTTCTGTTCTAAGAATAGAATAACCCTAGGCGGCCGGACCTGTAAGCGCACGAAGCGTTGGCGGTGCGGTGAATGCATGACTAAGATTATGGAGCAACCCAGTGCCTGAATTCGACACCTGGACCAACCAGTCACTCGTCTTGTTCGCCTATGAGGCGCACCGCCGTATGTGCGAACAGGAAGATACTATCAAGGCCCTTCGGGCTGACGTTAAAATGCTACTCGAAGCGTTTCGGAAGGAGACCATTGATGAAACACCCAAGAACGATGCAGGAAGCCTTCGGGCCATATACCCATGACTACATCTACGACGATGATGACCCACTCCGCTTGTGGGTGTTCTGGCTGGCCGTCGGCGTGGCCGCACTACTCGCCGCCCTGATTGTGTGGCTGTTGATCTTTTAACGTGCTACGGGTTGACCCAAAAAATGCATTGAAAGCCTGCCCTGAGTGTGGACGGCATGCCAAGGTGCTAGAATCTCGGCAGCGTCTAGACGGACGCTATCGGAGGTACGAATGCCAGACAGGCCACCGTTGGAGCGTTGTAGTTAGGCTTGCCACGCCTTTGCTGTCGCCTCAACTTCCTTAACTCTGCGCTCCCAGCCCTTGCCAAAGGTGGGCCAGGTTGACCGGCCTTTGAGGAAGGCCAGTCGAGTGGCGCAATAGTCTTCAACAGATGCCAGTTTTGCAGCTTTCAGCGTTTCGTTTCCGATAAAGCCATCGGCCGCCACGCCGATGGTTGATTGCAACCATTTGACGGCCCTGCTGACGCCCGAGTTTACCGCAGCATCGAAAAGGCAATAATCAAGGCCAGACGGCAGATCGTTGGCTTTGACGCGATCCCAGTACAGTTCCTTGTACAGTGGTGCGACCTTGGCTGGCGTAAGTGCCTTCATTTCGGACTCGCTGACTTCGCGGTCGACCCAATCCTCCCAGACTGCCTGCGTCACTCCGAGGTTGGTTCTGCCTCCCGGGTCTTGCGGGTGGTTAACGTAGCC
>Ga0181356_1001057_pt1 | contig 12134 bp, 34 predicted proteins | sample Fa13VDMM110SN_FD_130104 | JGI IMG/M metagenome (GOLD analysis project Ga0181356, IMG submission 130104) | Freshwater viral communities from Lake Michigan, USA - Fa13.VD.MM110.S.N | ecosystem: Environmental > Aquatic > Freshwater > Lake | place: USA: Michigan | collected 2013-09-24 | reverse complement strand
GAGGTGAGTGAACTTGTCGAACTCATCCTATGTTTACGAGGCGGGTGATCTGTGGAAGATTTTGACCCACTACGGGTGGTCGTTACCAGCACCGAAGTCGGGGTGGCAGACTATAAAATGTGGGCTACACACGGACAAGAAACCGTCCTGTCGGGTAAACAATACGACGGGTGGGATGATGTGCATGTCTTGTGGCATGAAGGGCGACGCGGTTGGGCTTGTCAAACATGTGGATGGAGGAGAGTGGAATGAAGCTTACAGAAGGTGCAAGGACATTGTTGGAGGAGACAGCCGCCCGGTACGAGCAGAACCTAAGCGAGGTGGCTTCGTACCTAGCAGGGAGAGGGATAACGGAGGAAGCGGCACGTACGTTCCGGCTAGGCTACGTTAAAGGCGATCATCCCGGAGACTCAGACTACGGAGACAGGCTAGCTATCCCGTATGTTACCCCATCTGGGGTAGTAGACATCCGTTATCGCGCCCTTGCGGGTGACGGACCTAAATATCTGTCCCGTCCCGGAGCTAAAACTAAACTGTTTAACGTAAAGGATCTGGCCCTAGAGTCCAGCATCTTATACGTTACTGAGGGTGAGATGGATACCATCATTGCCTCATCCATCTGCGGGCTACCCGCCGTGGGCGTGCCCGGAGCTAACAACTGGCAGCCACATTTCAAACTACTTATGCAAGATTACCGCAAGGTTGTGGTACTGTGTGACGGTGATGAAGCCGGTAGACAGTTTGGTAGAGCAGTGTGTAAAGAAGTCGATACAGCAATCTCAGTGTCCATGCCCACTGGCATGGATGTGAATGACGTGTACCTATCCGGTGGCAAGGATGCCGTGTTGAGGAGTGTGGAGTTGTGAGTGGAACCGCAGGACTGGGAAAACCTTCTAAGAATGATAAGGTCTATGGGGCTAAGGGTAGTGAGTATCGACCAACAGCAGGGTACTATTACGGTGCAGATACCACCTACGAGAACATGAAAGAATCGTACAAGCAGTACATGAAGACTAAAGAAATGGTTGATGAAAACCATTCAAGTCTCACGCTTGATCTAGCTTGTATTCTTGATGAGGCTGAAGAGCTACTGTTAAAGAAGCATCAGGACTATGGCCCTGACAACATTAACAAGTCTCCTCTTGGCCCTCTCGCTGGGCTACTCGTACGCTTGCACGATAAGCAGGCTCGTGCCATTCATTTGATTAACAAGGGTACTGATGCGAACTATGAGTCTCTCGAAGATACGTTCATGGATATGCTTAACTATTCTGCGATTGCCATTCTTGTTCTCAGGAAGCAGTGGCCCAAGTCGTGACCGTTGAAGACTTACCCGACGACGTGGCAATGATTGACCCATACGTCATTGTCTACCTAGTTGGTGGGGATAAGATATCATTAAACGACATCTCCATCATGGAACTATCAAGCAGGCTAGGCAAGTACGGATTCGCGTACCTCGCAGACGGCAAAGGCGGATATCTAATTCTATTCTCACACGGTGTAGCAGCAATACAAGCATCAAACGAACCTATGGCAACGCTCCTCTAAACTATAAGGACACGAAAATATGCGTAGAGTATGGGTTATCTCAGACCTACAAGTACCGTACGAAGACCGTAAAGCAGTAGACGCAGTAGCACAGTGCATCAGCGACATGAAGCAGCCATCCGATATTGTACTCACCATCGGTGACGAGATGGATATGCAAACAATCAGTCGCTGGTCCACGGGAACAGCCCTAGAGTGGGAACGGTCCATCGGTAAAGACCGTGACCGTACCGTACAAGTCCTACAAGACCTACAGGTCGGGCACGTCATCCGATCAAACCACACCGACAGACTATACAATTCTATTATGCGCAGGCTACCGGGACTACTAGGTTTGCCAGAGATCGAACTACAAAACTTCCTACGACTACCCGAAATGGGTATCGAATTCCACAACAAAGCTTACCCCGTTCTACCCGGCTGGCACGCCATGCACGGTGATGAAGCTGGAACTAGTCAAGTAGCAGGACAGACGGCAGCGGGCCTCGTACGCAAGGTCGGCACGAGCATCGTATGTGGACACACACATCGCATGGGCCTAGTGCCCCACACTACGTCAGTGAACGGTAAACCTACCCGCACCCTGTGGGGATTCGAGGTAGGGAATCTGATGGACATGACGAAAGCTACGTATGCTAAGACCCATAATTGGCAGCAGGGTTTCGGTATCTTGTACGATTTCAAAGGCAAGGTTACACCTTGCCCTATCCCTGTAGTGAACAAGAGCTTCGTCGTTGAGGGCGTGCAGTACGCATGGTAGATTCATTTACCGAATATGAGATGCGTGCCGCTACTATCGTGGCCCGCAAGATCCATAATCTACAAAGGAATCTGATAGACTTCGATGATATCCGCAGCGAATGCTACATGTGGATGTGCAAGAACACTACACGTGTGGATCGCTGGCGCGAGGAAGGCAAGCAGGGGCGCGGGAAGCTGGGTACGGCACTCTACCGGGCTGGCATGAAATATGCCGTTAGGGAGCGTGCTAGGGTCACGCGCACTAGCGTCTCCGATCACTGTTTCTATAGTGAAACGATGCTTCACGAGCTGTTGCCTGACCTGTTTGACTACGATGACTGGTCTCTTGAATCTTTCAGTGATGATGCCGATGGGCGTAGCCCGTCGAAACCGGGTGAAGGCAACACTCGTCTAGCTATGCTGTGTGACGTTAAGTTTGCGTTTGATTCATTAGTTAAAGAGCAGCAGGATGTTCTGCGTGTAAGGTTCTCTAACGGTGGATTAGACATTCAGGTTCTGGCGGCAACCTATCAGGTATCTGAATCGACTATGCGTCGCAAGATCCGCACAGCGTTACGTAAGCTGTCTGACAAGCTTGGCGGTGAACCTCCGTGGTCGCAGTGATAGTCATCTGTGCGGTATTCGTTGCAGTAATGATTGCTTGGTCTATCGTTAGCATGTTAGATATTCGAGACGAAGACGAAGAGCAGTAGAAACAAAGAAGGCCCCGGCAGACACACATCGTGTCCGACCGGGGCCTCTTCTTGTTACTCCTTACGCAAATCCATTACCGTATCAGCGTAAGCCTGCTCAGCATCCTCACCACAAAAACAGTAAGCATACTTCTCCTTGCACTCTTCACAATCATTAGCCTCAGGCTGGGTAGTAACCCACCTATCTAAGGCGATAGCCATTTCATTATTCATTCCCACTCCTTCATGTCATCGTTGATACACGACTTACATAGTAGCGTCCAACCATATGCAACCCTACCACCAGACCCGCCGCAACGCTCACAGCGCACATAACTTTCCTGTTCACTCATTACCCCTCGCAAGGATACTTGTAGTAGTAACGCAGATAAGGTTCAACAATCCACGACTGACGTTGATCACTAGACCACGAGCTGTAGGAACTGAAATCAAAGTTACCATCCTTGTCTAGTCCCCAAGGGGACCACCCGGACTTCTCCCACAGCTTACGTGCCGCACCGATATTTCCTTCACGGGTCAATACCGTATCCCAATCCCACCATCGGCGGGAAGACCATACTGATTCTTGAATCTGAAACAAACCATAGCCACCATCATCACTGATCATAGCAGGTTTATTGTTTGATTCACGATTCACTATAGCCCAAGCGATACGATTATCTTCCCCTGTCCATCCTGCATTAGACAATTCAACAGCCAGCTTGTTATGACACACTGGTTCATCTGTCTGAAACCCTAGCATGACAGCGGAGGCGAAGAAGATATCGGCAATCAACATCAGACGGCCTCCGTGTTAAACACATTAACACAAGCCATGTCTTTACTCAGATTCAGGTTGTGAGAGTGTACTTCAATAACGAGTTGGCATTCTGTAAGTTGATACTCGTCACTGAAACCCAACGCTTCTACCTTAGCAAGCCAATACTTTACGTCAGCCACAGTCAAGGGAGACTGGATCTCAGCTCCCGCATACCGTGAAGGCGTATCGTCTAAGCAGATAACTACATCAGCATATGTTTCTACTCTTGCACTCATTCTAATCCTCCTGATAGTTGTCTTCTTCTACATCGCATGGTGCAAGAACAAGCGCACCACACGACAAACATTTCATATCCACAAAGTACGCGCTCACTTCACCATCTTCGAACGCGACAACAGCGGCAAACAAATCACAGCCACACAAGCATACTTCGGTAGGCCCAGCCCATCGGTAGTCTGGTCCCTCAGTTGGCATAGCGTGGATAGCTTCCACCCACACTTTCCGATCTTTATTCACTTGAACGCATTAAGGGAATCTACGCCAACAGCATGTTGGCAACAGCAGTCACCAACACACTCAGTGTGAAACCTTAAAGCAATCTTCAATGCGGAATCAGATTGCGTATCACGCCATGCCTGATTCCATGTGCCTGCTGTCCTGCACTTACTACAAATCACGATGCACTCCTGTTCTGAAATACCCAATACTCTGGAGATTCTACCGTAATGCCACGCTTGTACCTCATCCTAGCTCGTTCGCTAGGTGTAGTGCCAGCCCATAGACCATGCTTCTCGTGACGTACAGCCCACTCTAGGCAGTCCTCACGCAATGCACAGCCGCTACACATTTCTTTGATCATCTTGATAATGTTCTTAGGTGTACCGGAATGCTCGTCAAGATAGAAGAACTCTACTCCTATCTCAGCGCAAGGTTCATCACCAACAAACTCAGGATAGTTCACTGTGTGATCTCCTTAAGCAGATCCTCGTATCCTTCATCATCGAATCCGTACGCATCGACAGCGATTTGCGCGTACTCCATAGCCCACAGGGGCGACCACGGGTACTGTCGTGGGTTGAAAGCTTTCTCCTTGCAGTAGTGCAGGTACAGCTTGCGTGCGAGGGCAACCATCGCCTCGCCATTCTTCTTCATGTCGTCATTCACTTGTTCATTCCTTCCAATAGGATACCCACCAATATAAAACCAAAAACCAAGACAGTATAACAAAGAAAGTTAATAGCTTCACGCTTCCTCACTTCTCACCAATCAGATCATAAATAGATTGAAGATAGTTAGTGGTGTATCTGTCCATCAGCAAAGCATCCTCGAACGTGACCCTATCGTCATCCCGTACACTAGTACACGCCATAGGGACAGCGACACAGGGCGCAACCGATGACCAATTCCATAGCGTTGGGCTACCGGCAGAGTCGTCTACGTCTTGAACGTATAGAACAATCATATAGTTATTCATCATGCACCGCTTTCTACTCTACGAGTCTGCACTCCGTCATTGTATCCACGCAAGTAGGCATCTTCGATAGCCTGCTCAACATCCCACTGAATCTTATTCCAGTCAATCATTTCATTCTCCTTTAGTTAGTTATGTAGTGAGCAGTTTACCATCATGCTCAGGATGTACAGCTCTTAAGCGAACGACATGACAACCTTACGAAGGCGATCCTTCTCAGCGTTAGTCACAGGATCAAACCCTGACGCAGCAGCCATAGCATTCTCCACGGCATTGTCCCCGCGTCCCTTGCGGTACCAGTCAAGCCGCTCAGTGAGCGCATTGTACGCACCCCAAGCAGTGCCAGCGATCATGTCCGTAGTAGGCGACTTGTAGATTGCTTGCACAGTTTCAATCTTCGTACTCCACTTAGCCTCAGCACCCTTGATATCCTTCGGTGGCTTAGGGTACGCGGCCTTGAGGATCTTATCGAACGTTTCCTTACTGATCTGCGTTTCGATCATGTCCTTAGCCATCTTGTCGAACTCGTCCATGTACGTGTGAGCGATGCCAAGAGCTTCTCTCGCAGCCATGATCTTGCCATCGACAGTTTGAGTGTGACGGATCTTGAACGACTGTTTCACGCTACCTAGCGCAGCGTTCAACGTGTTCTGACACACCACCCTGACGGGGGTGACGCTCGCCTGTACAGCCGTACTCCCATCATGTGATGTGTGAATCAACAGATACGATTTCACCACATCCGATACCCCGTTAGGGTCAAGCACTGTCTCACGTTCTAACGCGAGGGACCCGAACACTACGCGACCATCCTTGATAGATCCCGCTGTCTCCCAACGTCCACCACCATCAAGGATGTTGTCCCCGAACGCGAACAGGTCCTCGTTCTGTACAGTCTTGTACCTCTGCCCGACAACAGACAGGACATCAGTCTGCTCAGGGTTGAACGGGTTGTCTCGCACCACCATGAACGCATCCTGTACGAAATTGTAGGCTGGAGCTAGCGTAGACACAGGCTCCGTTCTCACGTTCCAATTATCTAGGTGCGCTAGCCCTAGCATCTGCACAGTGGACACTTCCTCAGTGAACACAGTGCCTAGTCCATGCCAAGCAGGTTCGCGGAACGAAGCGAACGTGACTTGACCATTGCCATCTGTCTCTAGTGCGTGTGCCATTTTATTCTCCTTCTGTTTCGTTGATTAGTTCAACCTCATAGTTGAATCTTACCTTACTCATGTGTCCTTCGTGAAGCCCCAAACTATCTTCGATCAGGGCTTCAGCATACCATATCGCCTCGCCTTCACTGTAAGCGTGAGGGGTCACGACTATGACAGCCCATTCCGTGATGATGGTGACTTTCCACCGTGGTCCTAGCTCTTCCATACCATCTTCTCCTTTATGAATGAAAGCGTTTCCTTGTTGCCTTGCCGTCTACCTTCGATCAGCCCCCACATGTATCCCCTTTCGTAGGCATCCTTGATCTGCTCCCGACAGATTGCTCCCGTCTCTTCAATTAACTTGTCCCAATCTGTTGCCATTTCATTCTCCTTCAGTTAGTAGGAACAGCACTTCATCGTACGCTTCGATCATCCCAGCGTAGAGCGCGGCAGAATCTACATCACCAGTAATTTCTAGGTCACGTTCCGCTGATTCTAACAGCTCTTTTACTCTGGCACGTAGCGCAACGATCTTGATATCTTCCATTTCATTCTCCATTTTCGTTAGTAACAGCATTCAATCTGACAATCCACCATGTGTAAGGGCATTCAGTTATTGCCCACTTCTCCGCGTCCTCAAACTCATCGAACGGACCATAAAAGTCTATACTATCAAACATTTCTCCAGTTGCTACTGCGTACATTAGACCTCCAACCGATAGTATTCATCAACAGTATGTACTGCATATTCTAGACCAGCAAGGTCATAGTATTCCAGCAATTCTCCGAACGTTGTTGGAGCAACGTGGGCTATCAACTCACCATCCAGATGAACTTGATAAGTATTAGGACCACGCCCATCATTATCTATTTCATAAATGTGTCTCACGATACTTCCATCTCCTTCTCCATTTCGTTTAGCCATGATTGGCTTCTGCTTCTTCAATCGTGTCATACCACACCATACCCACACCATCAGGACAGAATCCTACTTGATTAGGCAGCATGTAGTACACGTGTGGCATGAGCATGTCACGTTCTCTCATGTTGTCGAACGTCTTGTGTGACGTACGCATCTTCATCATTGTGGACATTCCTTTCATTCGATTTCTCCGACGATAGCCATAGCCACTAGCATCAGTGCCAAGAATAGCACACCGACAACGATGTGTCCACGATTCGTTAGTCTCATTTCTTACTTCTTTCTAGTTGATATTCAATGCCGTAGATTATATCGTCAGTGTATCCACCTACCTCAGCGTCTCTAGCGGATGTCATAGTAGCAATAACGACATCCCATTCATCTTTCAATAGCGTGATACTCGCCGTCGTTTCGATCACTCTCATGTCATATCTCCCCTTCATACGCTAGGAATTCGTACACTGTGTCCCTTGATCGGAACACTTCGGCAAGGGACATCAGCACCTCGTTCGCCTGTCCCACGATCTTGTGTTCGTGATGCGCTCCCATCGTGTCCCTTCGGATGATCGTTACCGTATACAGCCCATCAGATTCTTCGATCACCTTCACGTTACTCATCATCTCCCTCCCGTTGATCGACCCATCCTGAGCAAGCGCACCAGATTACAGTGCCACGCAAAGGACGACCATTAAGCGTTCCGACACGACCACACTTCTCACACATCATCATTCCCTTTCGTTAGGTACAGACTGTTGTCCTCAACAGTCCACACTAGGTCATCATCCCGGAGAGAATTCAACCATTGAACAGCATCCTGTGCCGCATCGAACAGTGGCTCAGACCACACAGGATAGTTGTCACCATCCCTCTCGTCCACCTTGCGAGCATCAAGGATCTCGTCGATCTCCCACTGTCCACCATCCCATCCGTTGATCTCCGCGAACGTGATCGTGAGCACTTCTAGGTGATCTGCGCTCAGGTGGGATCCATCGACGTAGCATCCCACTTCCGTATGTACATCCTTCATTCCGTTCCTCCCTCGCTACCATTAACAGCTCCATGATACACACCAGTATCGTAGGCGAATATCAGTAACAGTCGCACAGATTCCGCTAGGTCCTCATCCGTGAATGAATGATCACCTGCTATCTCCACGATCCGTAATCCCATCATCTTCCACAGTGTGTCCCTTTCATTCATCATCTTCACTTTCTTGTCACTCATTCCATTCCCCTTCGCTAGATTAGTGTGTTACTTGCGGAACAGTCGCTCATCGGATCCGTATACCCGTGAGCCTTTACCCTCACCAGTCCATCCTCTCTCTGTCCATCCTCAGCGGATACGTCGTAGCCACAGTCGGGGCACGACACTCTCACTAGTTTCGTAATCATCCGATATCTCCCTCGCACGAATTGCACACTTCACCCTGATGATCATCACTAGCGAACACAGGATGTATATCGTTCCCCTCTCTATCCTTGCGCCCCCCACTTTCGGGAGGACCGTAAGCCTCCGCTACGCAACTAGGACACCAGATGTCGGCATCTGCGGCGTACGCCACTATCTCCCAAGCCTTGCGAGCGTACGTCCTCATCACTCCTGCCCCTCCTTCGATAGTGAACGCGCGTAGAAGATTGTCTCTAGCGCACTGTCTAGCCAAGCCTTAGCATCCTCATCAGCGCGTATCTGTCCAGACGTTCTCAGCGCGTGGACTAGTACCCCCTCAAAGTGTGCGCCTAACCCTGCCCAATTCGGCTCTATGTTGATTGTATTCACTTCGACCCCTCTCATTGACAGGCGCATCCTGTCAGTCCCGCACCTAGCAGGGTCACTAGGTGCGAGGCTCACGTTATGCGCTGTAGAGTGTGGCGCCGCGCCGTACCGTACTCTGATGACGCGAAGTAGTCTGAGAGTATCTCACCGGGGGGATATTCCACCCATCGCTCACACTATGCCACGCAATCGGCGTCCCATACGAATACACCACGTAGTCCACTGTCCCGCGCTCCCATCCGGTGAGCAGGTCCTCCCGGTACTCTTCCGGTAGGTAGCCCGTACCCTCAAGCCACGCCACTCCCCGCAGGTTGCTCCCCTTGAATAGGTCCCGGTCGGCAATACGCTGATGAGCCGCATTGTTAGCCACTGACATTTTCATAGCATCCTCTTTCGTTTAGTTTAGTTGTCCTCTAGTAGGACAAACCCTAGCCTAGCCTATCGCTAGGCGAGAGTCAAGCGCACTAGATTACGAATCGGTAACGGTTCGCGGATACCTTCGCGGATAATTCTGCGCTACCTCAAATTGGTTAATGACCTCACCACACTGACAGGTTACATTCCGCGCCACGTTATTAGAATACGTGTGCATTTTCTGGCATTGTGGACACCTATAGAATCCGCTAATGACGTATCCCATTAGATAGCCTCCCTATCCCCGTACGCCTCCACGAATTGAGCAAACCATACAAGCGGAACGCGAGAATAAACTCTAGTTACGTCCTGCTCCTTGACTGTCCACTCTTCAAACTCCCAGAGAATCTCTTCTACCCATTCACCATTAGCGAAGAATGCTAACTCCACGGAGTAGGGGAACCTAGCGTAACTCCCATCCCCGATATTCATAGAGACCTCATCGGCGAGAGGGTGCGCTATGCTTACCCTAGCGACAACTTGCCGACGCTCCCGACCCTTTGGACCGTACGTCTCAGCCCTCACGATGCCCATCAATTCCACTCTCCCATCCTAATGGTGGGCACGATGCCCGCCATGTCTTGAACCGTGGTAACGGTACTCTCATACCGTCTCAGTGGTGCCTCATCATCCTTCGGCCCCACCAAATTAGTGGCAGGGTCAAGGCCCTTGACAGGCTTAGGCTTAGTCTGACGGACCCTCACCGGGGCCACCCTAGCGGGTCGGTATCTCTCCCCCGATGATGGGTGCCACCCGTCGGGGTTAGTCGCTGTACGTAATCCGTGGGCAATTCGTGGGGCCTTAGCGGGAACACGTCCTAAGTCCGTCGGTGTTCCCCCTCCCCCATAAGGTGAGGACATGACTAGTAAACCTCCAAGAGAATAGGTATTCGTACTGTTCGATTTAATTCCCTGCCTTGCTTATGTACCCATTTAACCATTTTTTTATCGCTTAGTAAAATCTGTAGGGTGTGACTTAGGTAACAGCCCCGGCGACCGGTTTGGTGTGGCTGACGTACCCTCGTTTCATCCTTACAGAACCTAATTTACTCTCATCCCAAACAGGAGTCAAGGGTTTAACCGATAATAGGACACATAATCATGTGACGTGAGTCACACATAATCCCGCCAGATTGTCCCACACTCCAGCTAGAAAGTCAAACAAAACCAATGTGATCTACGACACCATACACACGTACGAATAAGCACCAGACACCTAGTCTTTCCCGGTATGGTTTATTATTCAACTAATGGGCGTTAGTTTACTATTCAACTATCTATTATATGTGCCACACATGCATTAGTTGTCTGTCTAAAAATTGTATGTGTCACACACACAATATTAGGTAAGGGTAGCCTACCCTTACCCTCCCCCCCCTTGCCTATATTCCCTAGTTGATTAGTAGACAATCATTCCAGACAATTCCTACCAAAATGGTAGACATGACCCCACGGTTTTAAAAACGCGGCCCACTATATATGTTCATCTCTTGTTGTAATTTTTTCGCTATTTGGGGGGATAAGTAGCTGTTTTCTGTGGATAAGTATGTTTTTTGTGTGATGTCGGTCACAATGGTGACAGGCATGGTGGTTCGGTCAGGCACTATATATATGTATAGTTAAGTACATGAACGTTAGTGAGTGTGCTTAACACATGCACCCCTCAGGGGGGTGCTTATAAGTGTTTATGTGCGCCTTTGGGGCGCGGTTATATTTATGTATGTGTCTGTGGGTGTAGTGTCTTTCACGGTCTTTTAGATAAGACTAGTGCCGCGACATGTACTTGGGGTCCCTGTATTTGTTCACCCCTCTATTGTACCATTGGAGGTGTGTGATGGCTGGTCAGTCTAAGGCGATCCCTCTTGCCGAGTTGAAGAAGAATGTTTTGGCTTCGATTGCTAAGGGTGAGACGGTTGCTGACGCGGTTGCTAGGGTTGGCCGGTCTATTTCTACGTATGAGCAGTGGCGGCGTAAGGATGCCCAGTTTGCTGGGCGGGTGGATGAGCTGCGGGGGCGCAGGTCTGAGGCTCGTGAGGCTCAAAGGTCTGAGTCTGCCGATATGCTGTTTCAGGACTTTTCGAATAAGTATCTTGGGGTGACGGTTTTCCCCCATATGCAGAATGTTGTGGATATCATGGAGGGCCGGGAACCGGCTTGGAAGCCTCCGGGTATCGTGTGGGAGCCGGGTGAGCGGGACCTAGCTATCGTGAACATGCCGCCGGAGCATGGCAAGTCGATGACTCTGACTATTAACTATGTGACGTATCGGGTCGCTTTGGACCCGAACATTCGTATCATTATTGTGTCTAAGACTCAGGCGATGGCCCGTAAGTTTTTGTACGCGATCAAGACTAGGTTGACTCATCCCCGTTATGCGGAGATGCACGCGGCCTACAGTCCTGCTGGCGGCTTCGAGGGTACGGACGCTAGTTGGACTCAGGACCTAATCTACGTGTCGTCTGAGGGCCGTGACAGTGGTGAGAAGGACCCGACAGTTCAGGCTCTAGGTATCCGGGGTCACGTCTACGGTGCTCGCGCCGATATTGTCATCTTGGATGACTGTGTGGATCTTACGAACGCCCACGAATATGAGAAGCAGATTGACTGGATTCAGGCTGAGGTAATGTCTCGT